>FRDC01002596.1_pt4 | contig 12624 bp, 11 predicted proteins | sample 1106171 | NCBI WGS metagenome assembly FRDC01 (sample SAMEA3930566, study PRJEB13176) | freshwater metagenome | biome: Drinking water system; feature: drinking water; material: water | place: Singapore | collected 2014-12-20
CTCTTGGATCCGAACTCTGCCTTTCTGGAGTTTTCCACTCTCGCAGCCAGAGACCTCTATGACAACCAATCCCCGGGAGCCGGCATTGTCACCGGAATTGGCCAGGTTGGGGGACATCCCTGTGTCATCGTTGCCAATGATGCAACGGTCAAGGGCGGAACGTATTTTCCGATGACCGTAAAAAAACACCTCCGAGCCCAGGAAGTTGCCATGGAAAATGGGCTGGCTTGTATCTACCTTGTCGACAGCGGAGGGGCCTACCTTCCACTTCAAGCTGAGGTGTTTCCCGACAGAGATCATTTCGGGCGCATTTTCTACAACCAAGCTCGCATGTCAGCGCTCGGGATCGCACAGATTGCCGTCGTCATGGGGAGCTGTACCGCCGGCGGCGCCTATGTCCCCGCCATGAGTGACGAGAACGTGATCGTCAAAAACAATGGCACTATTTTTTTAGGGGGACCGCCCCTCGTGAAAGCGGCCACCGGAGAGGAAGTGGACGCCGAGTCCCTGGGTGGCGCCAGAGTTCACTGTGAGACCAGCGGCGTTACGGACCACTTTGCCGAGGATGATGAACACGCGCTGGAAATTTGCCGCTCCATCGTAAGTCACCTGAATCGAGCAAAAAAGGTTTCTCTCGCGCGCGCGGTGGTTCGAGAACCCCAGTATGACCCACAGGAAATTTATGGCATCCTCCCCAAGGATGCGCGCCAACCCTTTGATGTTCGAGAAATCATTGCCCGCCTCGTGGACGGAAGTGAATTCCACGAGTTCAAAGAACGCTATGGTCGTACTCTCTCTACAGGGTTTGCACACATTCTGGGTTACCCGATCGGCATTATCGCCAACAACGGAGTGCTCTTTGGAGAAAGCGCGCTCAAGGGTGCGCACTTCATCGAGCTTTGCTGCCAGCGCAACATTCCGCTGCTCTTTCTTCAGAACATCACTGGGTTCATGGTTGGGAAAAAGTATGAAAATTCCGGTATCGCCAAAGAAGGTGCGAAGCTGGTGATGGCGGTGAGCAATGCTCATGTTCCAAAATATACTGTCGTCATCGGCGGATCCTACGGCGCGGGTAACTACGGGATGTGTGGCCGGGCCTATCAACCACGTCAGCTGTGGATGTGGCCAAACTCACGTATCTCGGTCATGGGAGGCGAGCAGGCGGCTCAGGTTCTTACGACTGTCAAACAAGACCAGCTCATTCGCGAAGGCCGCCCGATGACGGATGCACAGATTGTCGAGTTCAAGCGACCCACTCTTGAGAAGTATCAGACCGAAAGCTCTGCCTACTATTCCTCGGCGCGGATCTGGGATGACGGGATTCTGGATCCTGTCGACACACGACACGCTTTAGCCCTGGGAATTGAAGCAAGCCTCTATCGGGAATGGGAAACTCCGCGCAGCGGTGTTTTCAGGATGTAGGAGACACGGATGAAAACAGTGATCACGAAAAAAGAAGGATCGCTCCTCAGAGTCACGCTCAATCGCCCCGAGGTGCATAACGCCTTCAACGTCGAAATGATCCAGGAGCTGACACAGGTCTTTCGCCAAACCGCCGAAGACTCTTCAGTCCAAACTCTGCTGCTTTCCGGAGAAGGAAAAAGTTTCTGCGCCGGCGGGGATCTCAACTGGATGAAATCCATGGCCAAATTCACCCATGCAGAAAATCTTGCGGATGCAGATCAACTCTTTGAAATGTTTTGGGCCGCACGATCGTGCCCAGTGACAATTATTGGTCGCCTCAATGGGAGCGTCATGGGCGGAGGACTGGGCTTGACTGCGGTTTGTGACATCACGGCAGCTCATAAGGACACGAAGTTTTGTTTCTCCGAAGCAAAACTCGGCCTAGTCCCAAGTGTGATCTCTGGATTTGTCCTTGAGAAGGCCACTCCGCACGTCGCCCGGGAACTGATGTTGACCGCGGAAATCTTTGACGTTGAAAAGTGCTTCAAACTTGGACTTCTTCATTTTGCTGGCGAGACTGAGGAAGTGGACGATTTTATCCAAAGTAAAATTGATTTTCTTGCCAACAACGGCCCCGAAGCGCTGCGGGCGACCAAGAAACTTACGCAGTTTGTGTCAGACCACGGCTGGAAAGAAATTCGCGGGGAATGCACCCGAGTGATTGCCGATCGTCGCGTCAGCGCCGAAGGCCAGGAAGGGCTCACGGCATTTCTTGAGCGTCGCAAACCCAAATGGCGGCCTTCTCCGTCGTGAAATCCATCCGACGCCTTGCTATAGCCAATCGCGGAGAAGTCGCCGTCCGCATCATTCGAGCCTGTCAGGAATTGGACATCGAAACGGTGCTTCTGCATTCCGAAGCGGACAGCGGGAGCTTGGCCTATCGCAACGCTGATCATACCGTTTGCATCGGCCCCGCCCCATCCATTGAAAGCTACTTGAGCATCCAGCGAAATGTCGATGGTGCGCGCAGCCTTAAATGTGATGCGATCCACCCTGGGTTTGGTTTCCTGTCAGAGAATCCGGAGTTCGCAAAAGCTGTGGTTCAAGCGGGAATGATTTTTGTGGGACCTAGCCCCGAATCCATCGCTTTAATGGGTGACAAAATCAGCGCGCGCAAAGTGATGATTCAAGCGGGCGTCCCGGTCATTCCGGGATATCACGGTGATGCCACGGACTCAAAAAGCCTCAAGAGCGAAGCGGATCGCATCGGCTACCCGTTGATCATAAAAGCTGCGGCCGGCGGTGGAGGGCGCGGGATGAAAGTCGTGCGTCGTCCGGAGGAATTCCTGGAGCAGCTAGCGTCGGCTCAGCGCGAGGCCAAATCCGCCTTCGGCTCGGAAGTGGTCTTCATGGAAAAGTACATCGAGGCCGGAAAACACATTGAGTTTCAGGTTTTCGGCGACGGGCGAGGCCGAGCAGTTTCTCTTTTCGAGCGCGAATGCTCCGTTCAGCGTCGTCACCAAAAGATGATCGAAGAAGCACTTTCTCCGAGCCTCACGCCAGAGCTCCGGACAGAAATGGGGCGGGTCTCCGCTGAAGCCGCACGCATTTCAAAATACGCAGGCGCAGGGACCGTTGAGTTTCTTCTGGATGGAAATCATTTTTACTTTTTGGAAATGAACACGCGCCTCCAGGTCGAACACACGGTGACGGAGGAAGTTGTCGGTGTTGACTTGGTCAAAGCACAAATTCGCGTCGCTGAAGGGTTAGGGCTTCCGTGGACTGAGGCGGAGTTAAAACCCCAAGGACATTCCATTGAGTGCCGCATCTACGCCGAAGATCCCTACGCCGGGGGGATTCCGTCCACAGGCAAAGTGCCCTTTGTAAGTTGGCCCTACGGCCCGGGACGCCGTTTTGAAACTGCCATCGAGTCCGGGGATGAGATCACCCCTTACTACGATCCTATGATCGCAAAAGTCGTGGTTTGGGACTCCACTCGAAGCGCTGCGATTCACAAGATGATTCGAACGCTTGAAGATTCGGTCATTTTTGGAATCAAAACGAACATTCCGCTCCTCAGGGAAATTCTGTCTCACGAGAAATTCCAAGCCGGCACAATGAATATCCAGTTTATCAATCATTTTTTCCCAGAGGGGCTTGCTGGCCGTCACATTCCCGAATCCGCACAGGACCTGGCACAACACATTTGGAAAGAGTCTCGTGGAAGTTTAGAATCAGCACCTCAATTGAACACCTCCGTCAACTCACCCGCTGGTCCTGCTTCGGTATTTGAAGGACGCTGGAGGAATGCTTGAGAACCCTCCAGGTCCAACTCAACGGCGAAACCATCAAAGTCAAGGCCATGAAAATCGGCAAGCTCTTGTGGTTCCACTACAAAGGTGAAACTTTTGCCTTTGAAGCGCCGTCCGTCGGTGAGAAGCGAAATCGCGCGGGTGGCCCCAGTGGGAACGCGGGGGAAGTTCTGGCACCCATGCCCGGGAAAATCTCAAAAGTTCTGGTGAAAGCGGGGCAAGCTGTCCAGCCACAGTCCGTGTTGGTTGTCATGGAAGCGATGAAAATGGAGTACACCCTGAAGGCTGGCGCTGCGGCCGAGGTGAAAGAGGTGCTCTGCCAGGAAGGAGAACAAGTCGCGCTGGGACAACTCCTGGTACATCTGAATCTCAAGGGGGGCAGCCTTGGCTAAAGAAACTGTTCACGTCATTGAAGTTGGCCCTCGCGATGGCCTGCAAAACGAAAAACGCGCATGGAGCCCAGCAGAGCGTATTGAGCTCTGCCTGCGCCTCTCTCAAACGGGTCTCAAAACACTTGAAGTGGGTGCCTTCGTTTCTCCGAAGTGGGTCCCGCAGATGGTGGGATCGGAAACTGTTCTGGCTGAAACTATAAAACTCAGATCTCAAAAGAAAATTCCGGAGACCACACGAATTTCCGTTCTCGTGCCTAACCTCCAGGGGGCAACGGACGCCATGGCGAGCAGCCCTGATGAGCTTGCTTTCTTTACAGCAGCGACCGAAGGGTTTTCGAAAAAGAACTCCAACTGCACCATTGATGAAAGCCTGGAACGATTTAATATGGCCATCACCCGGTTTTCAAAGATTCCAAGGCGCATCTACATTTCGACGTGCTTCTATTGTCCCTATGACGGCAAAACTCCGCCCGCCCTAGTCATAGACGTCGTTGAGAAGCTTCTTCCAATGGGGTTTCGCGAATTTTCCATCGGAGACACAATCGGTGCCGCAACACCAAGAGACGTGAAGACTCTTCTAGAGGATTTAAAGTCGGTCCTTCCTCTGAAATCGGTCGCCATGCACTTCCACGATACTCGGGGAACCGCCATCGCCAACATCTACGAAAGCCTGAACATGGGCATCCGCAGCTTCGATTCGAGCATCGGGGGACTCGGCGGGTGCCCTTATGCCCCCGGAGCCACGGGGAACGTAGCAACCGAAGATGTCGTCTACATTCTGGAGTCGGAAGGATTTTCTACCGGGGTCAAGCTCGAAGAACTGTTTGAAACAAATCAGTGGATTTCCGGAGTGATAGGCCAAGCTTTACCGTCTCGGGTCGGAAAGGCGAGACTTCCGAAGGGTTTTTCTTGATCTCTTCCTCGGTCTCCGATTTGATCCAAGGATGCACGAATCCGTAGGGATTCACCTACCGGCCAAGGAGGCTTCCATGAAATCGACCCTCGCTCTTATTCTCCTCGTTCTTGCCTCAACAACCGTCTCTGCCCAGCACGACGTTTCTGTTGCGCCTGTGGGTCGTGTCCGCGTGGCTTCCGTGAAGCAGGTCGACCTCAAGCAATACGTCGGCAGATGGTACGAAGTTGCGAGCATCCCGCAGAAGTCTACGCTTGGCTGCCACTGCGCGACCGCTGACTACAGCCTGCTTCCTGACGGGAGCTTGAAAATTGTAAATGCGTGCCGCCTCAATAATCCTGCAGGAGAGCTTTTGGTCACTGAAGGGCGCGCCTTCCCCCAGGATACAACAAATGCAAAATTCAAAGTTAACTTTGTCCTGAGTTGGTTCCCAGGCTTCCGAAGACTATTCAGCTCGGATTACTGGATCACGTCTTTAAGCCCAGACTACGGCAGTGCCGTTGTGAGTAACCCCAAAGGAAGCACGATGTGGGTTCTGTCGCGCACCCCAAAGATGGAAGAAAAGACTTTCAACCGCTTGGTGAAAGTCAGCCAAAGCTCGATCAACGTCGGAAAGCTGAAATATCAAAATCAGCGTGGATGCGCCTATCCGTAGGCGCTCGCCCGGGGCCCTACCGGATAAAGCTAGTTCGCTCGGAAAAGCTTTCGATCTTTAATGATTTCCAAAACTTTCGGCGGGACCTGGCTTTCCCAGCCGGTTTTCTTTCCTCGGATTAGCTCTAAAACTTTGCGAGAGTTGATCACGAGACAATCTGGATCGAATTCTTCCAACGAAGTAATTTTCTTATCTGACTGGAAGAGCACATACATAGGTCCTAGAGGATAAGGAGGAACATAGTTCTGCGCCGTGTGAAGATCCGTCGCACCGTTCTTCTGATCCGGTTTTTCCAAATCCAATGAGAGCGCAGGGTAGATGAACAGTTTCATGTCGCCGGCAAACAATTTGCCCAGGGCCTCGAAGACCCCGCCGTCCACGTCCTTGTAGGACTGAGGATCAAAAATCTGATTCAGATGTCCCACGCCCATGATCATCGCCACTTTTTTCACGCCACACTTAGCGACAAACTGACGCACCTGAAAGTAGTAGGGAAAATTGGAGACCAGCACCGGAAGTCCCACAGCACTGACCAAATCAACGCGAGCAAGGAAGTCCTCGATACTCAGCTTCCCATCGGATTTCAAATTGCTGAGCGTCAACTCGCAAATCGAAAACAACGTCTTTCCGTCACCCGTCGATCCCAGCTCTTTCTTGAACTTCGTCACGCCCAGCCGTTGCATGTCCATGCTCAGGTTGGTCACGGGTCGAAAGCTGCCCCGCTGAAGCAACAGGTTTTTCCCGTACAAGAGTTCTGACGGCTGCGCGACCTCGCCGTTGGGAAGAAACAAAACCGCTTGTGTGGAGCCCATTTCTACGAGCTTCAGTCCAATCAGGCGGTTGTCGATTTCCTCTAAGTCAGGGCCAGAGAATCTTAGGAAGTCGATCTCAATTCGCTTCGTGTCCAACTCGTCAAAAAGGGATTCCAAAAATTCGTCAGGGCTGTCTCGAAGAAAGAAAGCGCCATAGATGAGATTGACGCCCAACAACCCCAAGGCTTCCTGCTGCAGATAATTTCGGTTGTCGTGCATTTTCACATGCAGAATCACGTCGTTTGATGGACCACCGGGCTTAGTTTGAAATCGGACTCCCATCCATCCGTGGGCGTTGTTAGAGACTTTGGAACTTTTTGCTGCGACGGTGTCCGCAAAAGCAAAGAACGTGGTTTCGGGACGGGCCTTTTCCAATCGATCAATCATTAACTTATACTCGCGCCCTAACATTTTCTGCAGGCGGCTTTCGCACACGTACCGTTTATTCTCTTCAGCACCGTAAATCGAATCGCTCACGAGCATGTCATAAGCCGAAATCGTCTTTGCGACCGTAGAAGATGCGCCGGGGACTCTGAAAAACCATCGTCCCACTTCCTGACCCGCGCCAATTTCTGCGAACGACCCGTAGATCTTCAGCTCACGATTGATCTGCTGGGCTTTGTCTTTTGCTGTCTGTTTTCGTTGACCCAAGAGAACCCCTATCTGGTTCATGTTAAGGGATTCCCCCCACGGCCTCCAACGTTTTTTCCCAAACTCCAGACGAGCCCGGCGGCGGACTTTTTGCTCTCCAGACGGCATGCTGGAAAAAGTCGCCCGAATCGGGACTATCCTCTCTTTGCTTTGCCTGGGGTGGCTGCTCCCTGGGATGTTCACCCCTCCGCGGTGCTCAAAATCGTCGCTTGTTCAGTCTTTTGACATTCGAAGCGCGTCGGCTGTTAGTCGAGTCTGGAATTGCGCCGCCGAATACAGCGAACAGCAGATCTCATCCGATCACCTCCACCGGATCCGCGACCTTGAAGACCGCTTGCGTCTACTTGAGGTCGTGATCAACTGGTATCGTCTTCCGAAGCATCTCTTCAAGCCGGAGTTCAATCTCGCGCAAACAAACGAAGAAATTGAAACTGCGCTTGTGGAGTCCTATCTGCGAGCTCAACCGGAGCTCTCCGCCGACGTAGAACATCTGCTTCCGCGTCTTGCTCTGGCTACCTACGGCGACATGGCGTTCCGAAACCTTCCGTGGAGTCCTCTCCAATCCACGCTCCACCAGGCGCGCCTGTTTCAAGAGTTGACCGCAGAAATGGAGCGCCCCCTTGCTGATCGCCTGAAGACTCCGTTTCTCAAAGCCTCGGACTCTACAGTGCAATTTCCGACTCCCTCACTCACGGTCGCCCACATTGACCCTCGACTCTCCAGCGTCTATGCGACATGGAGGCAAGACCAGCGCATCCTGCTTGTCCGAGGCTCTCAATCAGCGCTCAGTCAATCGCTTCATCTCTTTGGCCCCAACCTTTTGATCCAGTCCAAGGAGCACGACTTCTTTGCATTCCTTAATCTCAAAAACACTCGCAACACACCGAACGGGCCGAAAAAATTGGTTTGGGTTCCCGAAAACGTTCATGTGACCGAAGCTCTCATCCAAGTTCTTAACGAAAAAGGGGTTCGGGCATTCGCCGAACGGTCTTCCCCCAAGATCCCTTTCATCGAAATGTATTTTCCTCATTTAAAAAGAGAGGCGACTTTGGGGCATATTCGGCCGGATCGACCGCTCCTTGATCAGCTCCTCAACCTCAGCAAAGCCACCCCCCGCTCTCTGGATAACGAGGTCCATCAGCCCACATCTAATCGAGACCTGGTGACTCTTTATCGCTGGCCTACCTCACCTTGACACGCCCGGACCAGGTCTAGAGAATTGTCAGAATGACCTCCGACGACCAAAAGCGCATTCGCGACCTAGAACTTCGTTTAAAAAGCAAAGAGGACGAGCTTGCGCGCTACCGATCAGAAGTCGGTAAATTGAACGTGCAGCTAGAAAAGCTGATTGGTCAGATCTCTTCGGAGCTCAAGGTTGCACACATGATTCAGCGCGTTCTGGTGCCAACGGAAGTTCCTTCCATCCCAGGCTTCGATTTTTCCACCAAATTTATCGCAAGCGGTATTCAAGGCGGGGACTTCTACGATCTTTTTGAAATGGAGGATCGCTTTCGATTTGGAATCTTCCTTTCGTCCTCTTCTGGTCACGGGATGTCAGCGCTCTTTCTCTCGGTGCTCCTGAAGTTGATGGCACAAACAGAAGCTCGAAAAGGCACGACCCCCCAGGGACTGATGGACCTTATGCGCAAGGAAATCATTCCGACGATCCAGGGGCCGGAGGAAACTTCGGTTTTTTACGGCATTATCGATCGGCGCAGCTTTGACCTTCAATACTGTTGCTTGGGTCAAATTTGCGGCTGGGTCTGGTCCGATGCCACACAAACTGCAGCGGCGCTCAAGCGCCAGAACCCGCCCTTCAAGAAAAATTTCGACGGCAACATCGAGGTCCACTCTCTCAGCTTGAATCCAAAGGATCGCTTGCTCCTGGTGTCAGAGGGGGTCTCTTCTGTGAGATCCCCCGAGGATGTTCCCTTCGGAGAGGCGCGCCTCAAAGCCATTCTTGACGCCAGCAACAAGGCTGGCGTCCATGACATTCGAAATGAAATTCTCTTTCAGATCCAACGCTTTGCTCAGAAGAGCGAACTGCCCCGAGATGCGACGGTCCTCGTGGCAGAGGTCAAAGACCGCGTTCTAAGGATCGCCCGTGACCCTTGACTTCGACATGAAAAAGGCTAGGACCACTGCCGGAATGGCAGTTGAAAACGTGTTGAAACGCAGTCAGAAAGTCGCCACGATCGCCGCACGCGAGGTCACCGCGAATTTGATCGCACTGAATCTGTACCCCCTGGGAGCATTTAATCTGCTGACAAAAACCGATGGACGGCCTCACCCCACCTTTGCGCAGAATCCGAGGCCAATCCTGCTTGTTCACGGAATGGCGCACAACCACTCGGCTTTTATTAGCCTACGAAAGCGGATGGCCTCATCGCTCTGGCACAACGTTTTTACGATCAATTATGCGACCCGTCACGGTAGCCTTACTGGAATGGTGGATGAACTCGCACAGCGCGTGGACGAGATTCTTATAAAAACTCAGTCCCGTCAGCTTGATATCGTGGCCCACAGCCTGGGGGGCATTGTCTCAAGATATTACATGTCCCTGGGCGAAGGGCGCGGGCGAGTAAAAAACTTGGTCACGCTTGGATCCCCCCATCAGGGCACAGGCGCAAGCCGCCTTTTGACGGGTCTTCCTTTTGGGGCTTTGAAGTCAGATTTGCGCAACGGGTCTTACCTCATGAAGCTTTTGAACCAAACCGGACTGCCCAGAGGTTCGACAATAACTTCAATTTATTCGGAATACGATTGGACCGTTTGGCCGCAGGCAAACTGTGAAGTCGAGGGTATCCCTTCCAATTCGTTCAAAAATGTCAAAGTGAGCGACTGCGGGCATATCGGCCTTCTGTATTCACCGCGGGTTGCGGATATCGTCATGAGAACTTTGGCTCCGTCTCTTTAGATTTCCTAAATAAAGGACCTGTTCCTTCCGATGGACTGTTGAGCTATTGTTGGTCGTTGTTGTTTGACCGACGAAAGGACCCCATCATGGCAGAAGCACCAAAGATTTATGAAGGCGCGATCGACAAAGGGCTGGAAGGCGTTGTCGCTTGCACAACAAAAATCTCATCCATCATTGATGTGACACTGACCTACCGTGGTTACACGATCGAAGACCTTGCGAAGAACTCGACATTTGAAGAAGTGGTTTTTCTGTTGTGGAATGACCGACTCCCTAACACTAGCGAACTCCAAAATCTGCGATCAGAACTTTCAAAACATTTGAATATCGAACCGGAACTCCTTGCGGTGATGAAGACGCTGAACACAAAGGGTGTTCATCCAATGGCGTGGCTACGGTCAGCGGTTTCCGCCATGTCTCTGTTTGATCCCGCAGCAGACGATATGTCCGATTCCGCGAACATGCAGAAGGCTCTGCGCTTGACTGCGAAGATGGGATCCATCGTTGCGGCGTTCGAGCGCCTGCGTACAAATAAGCCACTGGTTCAATCAAATCCTTCCAAGTCCTTGGCCTGGAACTTCCTCTATCAACTGTTTGGAACCGAGCCCTCCAGCGACATCGTGCGCATGTTTGATGTTTGTTTAATTTTGCATGCGGACCACGAACTGAACTGCTCAGCCTTCTCTGCGCGAGTCACCTCCTCTTCTTTGAGCGATATTTATTCGGCGATCACTTCCGCGATTGGCGCGTTGAAAGGGCCTCTCCACGGGGGAGCCAACGAGCAAGTCATGAAGATGCTCAAAAAAATCGGATCGATGGATGCGGCCAAAGCATTCGTAGAGGATGCTGTTGGAAACAAACAAAAAGTCATGGGAATCGGACATCGCGTTTATAAAAATGGCGATCCACGCGCAAAGATTTTGAGCGACATGTCCAAAGAGCTGACCAAGAAAATTGGTGAGCCGCATTGGTATGAAATGTCCGTTTTGATAGACTCAGAAATGCAGTCCCGCAAAGGACTCCTGCCGAACGTCGATTTCTACTCGGCCACAGTTTACTATTCGATGAAGATTCCTACCGATCTATTCACTCCCATTTTTGCAGTTTCCAGGGTGTCCGGTTGGCTTGCTCACATTTTTGAGCAGTATGCGAACAATCGCATTTATCGGCCGCGCGGAGAATGGAAGGGAAAGCTTGGTTTGAAATGGGTTCCGCTAGAAAAGAGATGAAATTGTCGTTGAGAGGAGCACCTCATGCACCACAATGTTGTCCTGGTTGGAAAAGAAGGTTTTGAGACAGAAAAAGTAAAGTCCGCGCTTTCAAAAAATCCGATGTACTCCATCGAATTTTTTTCCACCAGCCAGGCCGCATTAGGGCGACTGATGAGCGGGGGCTTCGAGCTCCTTGTCCTCACGATTGATGTCTTCACAAAAGAAAAGTTTAAGCTTCCTCAACAGCTTCGATCTTTCGGAAATGATTTCTCTCTGCTTATTTTAGCGCGCGTGATTTCTCCGGATGTCGTCGCGGAAATCGAATCGATTCCCCGCACCCTTGTCCTTGAAACCCCGGTTGACGAGAAACGCCTGTGGGGAGTGGTCGGAAAGCTTGCGCAAGGAACTCAAGTTCGTCAGCAACGTCATCGCCGGTTTTTCACAAATCAAGAAATTGAAGTCGAACCTCTTACCCGCATGGGCACATCCTATCGCGGTAACGTTTATAATCTGTCTCGCGGTGGAGCCTACATCGAAGTTCCCGACGGCAAGCTCACCGTTGGAGACCTGGTGCGCTTCTCGGTTCAGCTCAATGAGCTTTCAAAAAAATACGTCGTGCACGGCAAAGTTGTCTGGAGCACAGAGCGCGGAACCCACGCCGGAAACCCAGGTATGGGCGTCGCGTTCATGAACTCCGGCGATATCTATCAGGATTTGCTCAGAAAGCTTTAGGGCGCGTAACAGGCCACTTTTGCGGCTTGGTTCGCTTGGATCCCGCGACCGGTCTGCGTGTCGCGCGAAGGACCTGGGCCTGAGGTGCGCCCTGAAAGACTTTCAAGAGTGACGTAACAGCTCGTAACGCCATTTCCACAAAATTCTGTTATTCTCCGCATTCAAAAGGAGTTTCATATGAACTTTTTAGTTTTGGCTTCACTACTAGCCTTGCCTGTTTCCAGTTTTGCAAGTGTTGAAAGCTTTCTCTGCAGCGGAAATCAATCCCTCTTGAATGGTGCTGTGGTTGGAACAGCAACCGGCAATCTTCAGTCGAGCAAATCGCTTATTTCCGGAACTTTGAATGTCATCCACACGCGGTCTTGGCCCGATTCGGAAAAAGGCTCCGAAAACCTGACTACAGTCACAGAGGTGGAGAGCCAAAGTTTTGATCGCGAAAAAAATATCCAAAGTTATAATCTTGTCGAAACGAAAAGTTCCTACGCGCCGGGAGGATCAAAAATTTTTCTGACGATCGACTTAAGCACCGTGGTTCGCATTGTTGCCGCAAGCAATCGCCCCAAGTACGCGGCGAGCATGACCCACACCATTGGCAATCTCAAGTTTGAGTATCCGTTCGAGTGTT
>FRDC01001505.1_pt1 | contig 12610 bp, 20 predicted proteins | sample 1106171 | NCBI WGS metagenome assembly FRDC01 (sample SAMEA3930566, study PRJEB13176) | freshwater metagenome | biome: Drinking water system; feature: drinking water; material: water | place: Singapore | collected 2014-12-20
GATCCGCGGCTCACGGACTACGACAAGGCGGTCAGCCTGGCGCGCGAGATCGAGCGCCGGGACCGCTACCTGCTCGACCTCGAGGCCGCCACGGCCGGCTGCCGGTAAGTCCGGCGCCCCGGAAACGCCCCCACCGCCACGCCTGCGGCGTCGCGGAAACGGGGGCACCGGCGCGCCGGAAAGGCTTCTAACACCCCACCTGCAAACCCGCATAAAACCATGTCCAGACGTCCGGATCGGCGTTAGAAGCGGCGACCTCAAGGCCTTGAATCGGCGGACTTCCGGCTCTCCCTACGAACCAGGGGGTAGGGAGTTCGAATCTCTCCGGGCGCGCCACTAATTCAAACACTTACGAACACGGGGCCGAGGTTTACGCCCCATCTGTTAGAAGCCTTTCTAACAGTTCGCAGGTTCCGGGCGCTCCGGCAGCGCCAATTCCACGGTTGAAACGACCCGCGTCGCGCGCCGCACGTAGCCTTGCGTGGTGGCGACGTTGGTGTGCCCGAGCGCGTCCTGCAGGTCGTCCATGGTGGCGCCGCGCTTCTTGGCCTCGCTGGCGGCAAAGTTGCGCAGGCTCTTCGGGTCGGCGCCCTTGATGCCAGTGGCGAGCCCGGCCTTCCTGAACGCGCTGTAGATGCCGCTGCGGGTGTAGGCGGTGCCCTGGCGGGTGTGGATGACGTAGGGACAGACGACCTTCCAGCGCTTGCCGATGGCGGCGGCGCGGTCGAGGACGGCCCGGATCGCCGGCGTGACGCGGATCTCGATCTCGACGCCGCTGGAGCGCCGGGTCTTCGTCGGCCGCACGACCAGACTGGTGGCCTCGACGTTCTTGCGCTCGAGCATACGGACGTCGGTGGTGCGCTGGTAGATCAAAAACGACAGGTCGATGTAGCAGCGCATCATCTCGGCCTCGTCGGTGGTGCCCAGGGCGTCGCGGATCCGGTGGAAGACGGTCGGGGTCCACACCATGGGCCGGCGCGGGCCGCGGCGCACGGTGACCTCCCTGCAGGGGTTGTCGGTGCGCAGGTTGCGGCGGAGGACGCACCACTTGAAGAAGGTGGAGAGGATGGCCTTGTGGCCGCGCGCGGAAGCGCGGTGCGCGCCGAAGCCGTCGACGAAGTCTTCGACGTCGGACGGCCGCACCTGCTCGACGTGGAAGTCGCGGAAGGCCTTGGTGATCCGGTCCAGCATGCGGCCGGCGTCCTTCTGCATGGCGACGCTGCCGAGCGTGGGCAGGTAGTGCTGGCGGAAGGCCTCGATGTGGCGAGGCATGTCTGGCCCCTCGGTGCCGCCGCGCAGCGCGCTCAGCGCGCGGTAGAGGGCGGCCTCGCCTTCGTCGATCGCGCAGAGGCGCGTCCACACGACGCGGCGCTTGCCGGCGACGTATTCGGAGTGCGTGTCGTACAGCGTCCCGCCCTTGGGCTGGACCCTAGGGGGTAGGGGAAACGGGGCTTCGCTGCGGCGCATGCGGTTGGACTCTTGGGCGGGCATTGTCGGCCGGGGCGCGGCCAGGCGCAACCGCGCCGGCGCACACGGCCTCGTAGTGCGCGCGCTCGAGCAGGACCTTGCCGCGCACCAGGCGGGCGCGCCAGAAGCCGCGCGCGAGCAGCTCGTCGAGCTGGCGCTTCGGCTGCACGAGGCCGCCGGTGATCTCCTGCAGTTCGGCGGGGGCGAGGGAGAGGGTCATGCACGTCAGTCGAAGGGCGTCGGCCGCGGGCCGTTCTTGAGTTCGCGCATCAGGTCGGCCATGGTGTTGACGTTCCAGTGTTCGCAGCGCATGTCCTCACCGTAGTAGAGCGCGAGCGGGCCCGGGGTGAGCCGGGGCTCGCCGGCGGGCCGCGCGGGAGCGGGTGGCGGAGGCAACGCGCGCGCTTCGTACATTCTCCGTTTGCCTTTGGGGGGGGGCGTCGTCGTGACTTGGACGTGGTCCGGGTTGAGCGTGTAGCGGGCCTTGCGGGGCGACTCGCCCTTGTGCTTGACCAGCGCGCCGGCCTTGAGCATGCGGTTCACGGTGCCGCTGATCTTGGCTTTGAGGGCCTTGGGCACGCAGTCGCGCAGCTCGCCGGTGGTGAAGCCTTCCTTCATGCCGGTGAGGGCGGTGGTGATCGCTTCGGCGGGGGTGACTTTCATTTTTTCGCTCCCTTCTTCTTCGCGGATTTGGCGGCGGGCTTCTCGGCCGCGGGTTTGGTGGTGGCCTTCTCGGCCTTGGCCAGCTCGGCCTTGATCTTCAGCGGGTCCACCTTGTAGCGCTTGGCGAGCGCCAGAAGGGACTGCGGGCCGTTGGTCACGTACCAGCAGTCAGTGGCCACCAGCGCCAGGCGGACGAAGCGGCCCAGCTCGGCGTCCTTGAGCTTGGCGGGCTCGGGCACGGTGGTGTAGATGCCGGCGGCTTTGAACACTTCCTTCAGCGCGCGGCGTTCGTGTTCGAAGACGACGTCGACTAGGTCCACGACATCCTCGCGCTTGATGGCGCCGCTGCACTTCTCGGCGATCGCCTTCAGCACCGCCACGCGGTAGGCGCGCTCCCGGGCCTCGCGTTCGTCGCGCGCCTTTCGTTCCTCCTCCCAGCGTTTTTGCTGCTCTTGGTAAGACTCGCGCGGCTGCGATGGTGCCCGCTTGGGCTCGGGCGCCGTTTCGTAGGCGGGCAGCTTCATCTGGCGCTTCTCGGCCAGCAGGGCGCGGAGGGCCTTGTCCTTGACCAGCTCGCGGATGCGGCCGGTCTTCGGATCCTCCAGCAGGGTGATCTCCAGCGTGGCGAGATCGTCGCCGAGGAGCTGACGGTAGGTCGGCCGCACCCAGGCGGAGTCCCGCTGGTCATACTCCGCATCGCGGGCCTCGAAGGCCTCGTCGCTTTCGCCGGGCTGCTGCTGGGGGCGCGGCTCGGGGTATTCCGCCTGCTCGCAGATGTCGTCGAGGTCGTAGAAGCCCACCAGCTTGTCCTTGCGCGGGGCGATCTTCTTCGCGGCCTCGCCGTCTACCACCGCCTTGCCGGCGGCGACGGCGGCGGTCTTCACGCGCTCGCCGTGCTGTTCCTGCTTGGCGGCGTGGCAGGCGCGATCGGTGCAGACGTCCGGGTCTTCGGTCGGATCCGTGGTGCAGTTGCCGGAGCGGGCGGGGCACACGCTGCACGCCGGCAGCGGCTGGTCGGAGGCCTTCTTGTCCCCGGGCAGCTTGATCTTGCGGGTGAAGGTGGCGTCGTCCAGCGCCCAGGGCGCCCCCTTCAGGCTGATGGTCAGACCGATCCGCGCGATCTCTTCCTTCAGGCCGCGGTAGGAGAGGCGGGGCGACTCGTTATTCCAGGTCATTTCCGTGGCCAGCTTGAGCGCGCGTTCCTGCGCCTTGCCGGGCGGCAACTGCGCCACCAGCAGCGCGCGCGACGGATCCAGACGCCCGGACGCGAGGGCCTCGCGGCCTTCGCCCGCCAGCGTGCGCAGCTTCAGCCGGGCATATACCCAGGAGCGGGACTTGCCGACCAGCTCGCCGACGGCTTCGGCGTTGATGTCCTTCAGGCGCATCAGCTCGGCGTAGCCCTCGGCTTCCTCGAGCGGGCTGACGTCTTCGCGCTGCAGGTTCTCGACGAGCTGGGCCTCGATCACCTGGTCGTCGGTCAGTTCGCGGACCGTGGCGTCGATCTCGGTGAAGCCGGCCTCGATGGCAGCCAGCACGCGGCGCTCGCCGGCGACGAGTTCGAAGGCGTGGACGTCCTCGTCTTTGAACGGGATCGGCCGCACAAGGACGGGGTTGATCTGGCCGATCGACTTGAGACTGCCGGCCAGCTCGGTGATCTTGGCGGGGGCAAAGTGCTTGCGGCGGGCGCTCTGGACAGCGGTCTGCGACAGGGCAATCTGGCGCAGCGGGATGCGGTGGGCGGCGATGCCGGTTTCGGTGATGGCGTTCATGGGGTCCTCGTGGGGGTAGTCGACAACGGTCCGGCTCAGGCCGGGCTTCTGAAGCAGAAGATGGAGTTCGTGCTGCAGGACGCCGATCGCGTGGACGATCGCAAGGGCGGCGACGTCGCGGCAGCTCGTGTTCTCTCCCTCGAATCCCGTGACGGTCACCTCGTTCCCGTCGATCCTGACCTCGCCGAACCGGGTGAGGTAGCTGTGCTGGGCATCGAGACTCATGGCCGATCCGCCCCGCAGTTGATGTTGGCGCGGGGCTCGCGATGGACTAAATCACTGTCCGTACACGGCGGCGCCGGCCACGGGCGCGGCCTCCGCACCTTGCCGCTACCCTTCGGCCGCATCACCCGTCGGTGGATCCACATGCTGGCCACGATCGCCAGCGGTCCGCCGCTGAAGTAGGCGAGCAGCTCGATGCCGGTGAGATCCGTGCCAGGGGCGACCTTGAGCAGCACGAGCTGCCCGCCGCCGATGAACAGGCTGGTGAGCGCAGCGGCGAGGTAGTGCCCGCGGTTGACGTTCAGCGACTGGAAGCCGAGCGCGAACACGGTGCAGAAGGTGGAGGCGAAGAGGGCGAGGGCGGTCATTTCGGCACCGCCCGCCGGCAGATCTGCTTGCCGTCCACATCCAGCCTGGGCGTGAGCGTGCCGCCGCCGAAAGGGGCGGGCAGGCGGAGGTACTCGCAGCCGGTGAGGGCGTCGCGGTGCACGGCCATGCCCGAGCGCGCGGGAGGGGCGTCGGTGTCGTCGTAGGGCAGGTAGTAAGCCGTCAACCAGAGCCCGACGAACACGGTGAGCATTGCGATAAGGGTGGTGCGGCTCACGGGCCCACCCTCTCCGGCAGCTTCATGCCCTTGAAAGTGTCCGCGGCGGCGTTCATGGCGTCCACCAGCGGCCGCTCGGGCGGGAGATCGACGCCCAGGGCGTGCGCGCTGTTGATCTGCTGCGCGGCCCGCAGGGCGTTCAGCGCGGCGTGGAGCTGCGTCTGCAGGTCCGCCAGCGCGCGGCGGGCTTCGTTGATGCGGTGGGGGTGGGTCACGCCGCCCTCGCCGGCCTTGCCACGCCAGGCCAATCGCGCACCAGGCCGTTCGACGCAGTGAGCTGGCCGCTGTTGATCTGGCGCCGGCGCCGCTCGCACTCGCCGGGGCCCTGATGCGGTTGGGCGTTCGCGGAGGATCCGAAGTAGTTTCGCCCGGGTTTGCTGCGCCCTTTGCCTTTGCCGCGGCCACCGCTGTCCGTCTGAATCATCGGTAGCGGCGTTGCGATCACAGAGCGGCCCAGCGCGGGACCGAACGGCATGGCCGCGGCCAGTGCGGCCGCCATCACGAGGCTGCGCTTCACTGTCCCACCCCCGTCAATTCTTTAGCCAGTTCCGGCCGCGCGGCCACGGCGATCGCCCGCAGTAGCAGCGCGCCGCCGATGCCGCCGCTTTGCTCTTCCGCCTTCGGAAAGTTCCCGATCGGGCCGAGCGAGAGCATCGCGGGCGTCGAGCCTTGGCTGAAGGTGTAAATCGCCCAAAGCATGCCGGCGTTCTCGTAGAGCCCGAGAGGAAGGGCGGTGGATATGAGATCGACCTTCTTGACGGCGAGGTTCATTGCCCCACCCCCGCCACCCTGGCCTCGGTCACGCGCTGCTTCGGAATCGCGCCGTTCGCGGCGGTGATGTAGATGCACGACACGCGCGGCGTGCCGTTGTCGGCCACCGTGCCCTGCTTGATCACGACCTCGAGCGGGGCGTTCGGCGCCGGGCAGAAGGTGCGGGCCAGCACGTCTTCCAGTGGGGGCGGCAGCGCGGGTTGCGCGGCGCCGTCATAGAGCAGGGCGGGCGCTGCCAGCAGGGTGCTGCAGAAGAGGAAGGCGAGCGCCCAGTTCGTGGGGGAGAGCGCGTCGTCGGAGGACTTGGGCCAGTGGCGGAGGTCCTGCGGGACCGTCCGGACGTCTGAACGGGCGTTCATGCGCACCCCCGGGCAGCGTCGAGGCGCTGGACTTCGTGGGCGGTGGCGGGCAGCGCGAGCGCGGCGTCCGTGTGCGCCCGGTCAAGCCCGGCCTGGGTGGCGGGGTAAAGGCTGGCGCGGGACAGATCCACGAGCCGCGCGCGCGGGCCGCTGACGGCAAAGTACAGGCCGCTTTCGGGGTGGAGCAGCGCGTAGACGCTGTCCTTGATGCGGTAGTTGCGGGTGGTGCGGCTGCTGGGGGTGGCGGTGGCTTGCATGGGCCCTCCGTGTGGTGACGGAGGGGAAGTTACCGATACGGTAACTTTCTGTCAATACCCAATCGGTAACTTAATTTGGTTCCCCGTCGGTGCGGCGCTTGCCCAGCACCCGATCTACCTCGGCCTGCATCTCGGCCTCCCATTGCGCGTAGTTGGCGCTGGTGGGGCCCTTCATGTTTTTGCCGATGTAGGCGGGCAGGCTTTCCGTATAGGCCCGGAGGCGGGCCATGGACATGAGGATGTACTCGCGGAAGGCGGTGGGCATGCGTTCCCAGCGCACGAGTAGCTCGCGGGTGAGCTGGGGCGTCGGATCGTTGAGGTCGTACGCCGCGGCCGGCTCCATGACGCCCGTGCCCGGATGCGGAGAGTCCATCCAGTTCTCGGGCAGCTTGCAGACCAGCTCGATCTTGCGGGCGACCGTGCTGCCGATGTTTTTCTTGGTGCCGGGCTTGGTGCTGAGGTAGCGGCTGACGAGCCCGGGCTGGCTGTAGTTCATGGCGTCGGCAAAGTCTTTCTTGCGGCCGCCGAAGCGCTCGTTGATCAACCGTTCCAGGTTGTCCCGCCGCACCTGGGTGATGCTTTTGGTCATGCCGGGATTGGATAACGCCCCTGCGGCGGTGGCAATGCACCGTAGCGGTAATGTTTCCCTTGACGGTAAGTTACCGTTCCGGTAACTTTCCGGCCGATGGACCTCCGCGAGCACTTCCTGGCCCTGACGGACGACGAGCGCAGCCGCTTTGCGGCCGACGCCGGCACCACCGTCAGCTACATCGCTACGCATCTAATCGCCCCGCCGGAGCGCCGCAAGATCCCGCGCCCGGCGCTGATCGAGGGGCTGGTGAAAGCCGGCCGCGGCGCCTACTCCCGCGAGGAACTGCTGGCGTTTTTTTACGCGAAGGCGGCGGCGTGAGGTCACTGCAGCGATCCGCCGCAGGCGGGCACGCCTTCCCGGAACCAGCTTTCCGGACGCGGCCCGCGGTAGTAGCCGGTGCCCCGCGAGCCGGGCGGCAGGGCTTCCACGATGGCCATGGCGAGCACGTACACGTCATACCGGCGCACGACTTCATACGAGCCGGGTGCAACACCGTCGCGCATTTCCGTGGGGCCGTCCTCGGCCAGCCGGCGTTCCAGGCACCTGGCCATGGTCGCGGCGTCGCGCGGGCTGGTGAAGCTGACGCGCTCGGCCTCGGCCATGAAAGTAGTGGGCGAGCTGGTTACGCAGCCCCCCAGCAGCACCACCGCCGCCAATCCAATCATCCGTTTCATGTCGTGCCCTCCGTGTCGTCAGGGTGTGCCAAGCATAACGCCACGGCACGCCGGGCGTACACGGTGAACTGAGGAGGGAATCACCTTGAACGTCCAAGACGCGCTCTATCACGCGGTGCACGATTACCCGGGCGGCTGTGCGGCGCTGGCGCCGCGCCTGGGCAAGGCGCCGTCCACGCTGCAGAACATGGCGGACCCGCGGCAGGACACCCATCAGTGGAGCCTGCGGGCGGTGCGCGGGGTGCTGCAGTTCACCAACGACATGCGCCCGCTGCACGCGCTCTGCGAGGAAAACGGCGGCGTGTTCGTGCCGACGGCGCGGCTGGCGAACAGCTCGCTGCCGGACCTCTACCACGGGCTGGCGAAGCTGGCGAAGGAATTCGGGGACGTGCCGCGGGAAGTCGAAGCGGCGATGGGCGACAACAAGATCAGCCCGCACGAGGCGGTGAATATCCAGAAGCAGCTCATGGAACTGATCGAGCAGGCGGCGGCGTTCTCCCGGCGCATCGAGATCGAGGCCGCGCCCAAGAATCTGAGGGCGGTGTCGTGAGCGGCACGCCCGACCTCTTCGGCGATCGGCCGGCGCTGCTCTCCAACTCCCTGGGGAGAGCGCGCCGGCCGGCACCGCCGGAGCTGCGTCGCGCAAAGGCGCTGTGCCGCCACCTGAAGCGCGAGCGCGACCCGGCGGCCAAGCGCCGCACCGCGCACCTNNATCTGCGAAAACCTGAAGGCGCTGCTCAACGGAGGCGCGCGCCCGTAGTCCGGCAACAACCATAACAACGGGGCCGTGCTGACGGCCACCGTGGAAGGACCGAGTATGTTGAAAGAAGGCCGGCAGGTCGGGGAGTGGGTGACGATGCCCACGGGCGCGCGCGCGGAGGTGGTGCGCCGCCTGGACGATGACCAGCTCCGTTTCCGCTACGAAGACGGCACGCTCGCGGATCTGAGCGAGGCGCTGCTGGACCCGGCCTACCGCCACCGGCTGCAACTGCAGGGACGTCCCCTGTGAAGCTCGCCGACCTGCAGCCGCGCAAGGTGACGGGCTTCCGCAATCGCGGCAACGGTGAAGCCCCGCGCGACCTCGAGGAGGCGCTGGCGTGGCAAAACGAGTGCGCCAGGACGCGCGGCTACCGCAAGCGGGAGATCCCGACGCCTGCGCCGCAGGGGGCGCGCACGATCGCGCCCATGGGCCGGCGCGCGGCGGGCGGGCGGCATCGGTCCTTCAAGGACGGGGGCTTAAGCGAGCAGCTCCTGAAACTGCTGGCGGTGCGTTCGATGACGGTGCCGCAGCTCATTCTGGAGTGCGGCGTGAAGGGCCCCTACGTTTCGCGCTACCTCGCCAACCTGGCGGCCGGCGGCTATGTGCGCCTGACGGACCGGGTGGACGAGGATTTTGAGGGCAAGGGCCGCAAGCCCCGCTACTGGGAGCGCCTGTGATCGCCGACAGCCCTGCCTTCAAGCAGCTCGCGGCGGCGAATCCCGACGACGAGCTGATCATTTACCGCAACGATGTATTCCGCTTCGAGTGCGTGATCGCCGTGCCCCGTGCGCGCATCACGGCCAAGAAGTCGCCGCTCTGGCGACACGGTGACACGATCCACGTGAAACCGGCGCGGGTCACCACGGAATAATCCCTTGGCAACGCTCGACCAGGCAGTCCAGCAGATGCTGGCGGCGGGAATGCCGCCGTTTCCCGAGGGCGTGCCGCGCGTCAACACCGACCGCGTGATCCGCTACGGGCCGAAGAAAAAGGCGTGGTACCGGCTCTACGAATACCTGGCGCGCAACGGCCGCCGCTACATCAGCGGATCCTTCGGCTGCTGGGGCACGATCGAATCCGAGAAGATCGTCCACCAGTGGGAGGGCATCGACGAAGACGAGGCGCGCCGGATGCGGGAAGCCGCGGCGGCGCGCGAGAAAGCGGAGGCCGAGAAGCGCGAGCAGCGCGCGGCCTTTGCCAAGAACCGGGCGCGATCGCAATGGAAGGCCGCGTCGTCAGAGCCGCCCGCGGGCGTGGCAACCTACCTGCAGCGCAAGGGCGTGAAGCACGAGAAGGGCATCCGGTATCAGCCCGACGGCACGCTCCTGGTGCCGATGCTGCGCTATGACCTGCCGCAGGAAGAGCGGCTGGTGGGCCTTCAGAAGATCGCGCCGGACGGCGCGAAGCGGTTCAACAAATACATGGCCAAGGAGGCGGCCGCGTGCCGCCTGGGCTCGGCGCCGAAGTCCGGCGAGCTGGTCCTGCTCACCGAAGGCCTCGCCACCGGCCTGTCCCTGCGCGAGGCGACGCAGGGCAAGTATGCCGTCTACGTGGTGTTCGACGCCGGCAATCTGCTCCCGGCCGCCAAGGTGCTGCGCAAGCTGCTGCCGCGGTCGCAGTTCCTGATCTGCGCCGACGACGACGCCTACCTGGTGGCGCAACTGAACACGCACCTGCAGGGCGCCTTCGACGTCGAGGAGCTGGTGACGGCGCCGGCTACCGAGCGCACGGTGAAATCCAAGGCGGGCCCGGTGATCGTCAGCGCGGACCTGATCGACGACGAGCAGGGCGTGCAGCTGCTGACCGGCGCGGTGACCGTTGGAGATCGCGTCCACACCTTCACGCGCAAGAACGCCGGCCGCACCGCCGCGCACGCGACAGCGGCCGCGGTGGGCAACGCGGCAGTGGTGTGGCCGGCCTTTTCAGCGCGCCGGCTTACGCCCGACCCCGCGGCGCCCCGCCTGACGGATTTCAATGACCTGCACGTCACTGACGGGCTGGAGGCGGTGGCCAAGCAGATCGGGGCGGAGGTGGACCAGGCGCTGCAGGCCGCGAAGCTGTCGGCGGCGGTGAAGGAGGAGCTGGCCAAGACCCGCAAGAAGGAGAAGGCGGAGCGTAAGCCGCCTACGCCGCCCTTCGAGTGGGGTGAGTTCTTCCAGCGCTTCACGCTGATCTACCCCACCGAGACGGCCTGGGACGCGAAGCTCGAGCAGATCGTGAAGATCTCGGCCATGCGCATCATGTTCGGCAAGCGGGTGATCGACCACTGGCTGGAGTCGCCCGATCGCCGCGTGGTGAATGAGCGTGACGTCGTCTTCGATCCCAGCCAGACCTGCGACCCGGCGACGACGGTGAACCTGTTCCGCGGCTGGAAGACGACGCCGACGGAGGCGGGCTCGTGCGAAAAGCTCCTCGAACTGATCCAGTACTTGTGCGGGGAGAGGGGGCAGGACCAGACGCCGCTGACCGATTGGGTGCTGCGCTGGTGCGCCTACCCGCTGCGCCATCCTGGCGCGAAGATGCAGACGGCGGTGGTGATGTATGGCCCGGAGGGCACGGGCAAGAATCTCTTTTGGGGCGCCGTCAGCGACATCTACGGGCCCTACGGCAGCCTGATCAACCAGTTCCAGCTGCAGAGCCAGTTCAACGACTGGGTCAGCGGCCGCTGCTTTATCGTGGCCAACGAGGTGGTAACCCGGATGGAGGTCAAGCACCTGGTCGGCTACCTCAAGAACCTCGTCACCGAGGCCGTGATCCCGATCGAGACGAAGAACATGCCGGTGCGCTACGAGGAAAACCACATGCAACTGGTGTTCCTCTCGAACGAGCTGCGGCCGCTGCACATTTCCCCGCTGGACCGGCGCTACATGGTGGTGAAGACGCCAGGCGTCGCCGGCGAGGACTTCTACAAGGACGTGGCGGCGGAGATCGCCGCCGGCGGCGCCGCGCGATTGCACCATTACCTGCTGCACGAGCTGGAAATGGACGGCTTCACCGAGCACACCAAGCCGCCGATGACGCAGGCCAAGGCGGACCTGGTCGAGCTTGGCCTTTCCTCGCCGCAGCTTTTCTGGGAGCAATTGCACGACGGCCTGCTCGGCCTGCCTTACGGCCCGGCCTTGAGCGAGGACCTCTATCGCTCCTACAGCATCTGGTGCGCGCGCAACGGCGAACGCATGCCGGCGCGCATCAACAACTTCTCCCACGAGTTCATGGCCATGAACGGCGTCCGGCGCATCGTCAAGTGGGTGCGCCACCCGGCCGACATGGCGGAGCAAAGCGTGCCCGACGACCAGGTCGAGCAACTGTGCCGGCAGCGCACCTGCTTCCTGATGGGGCCGCGCAGCGAAGCCGTTTCTGAGCGGGAGTGGGTCCAGAAGGGCATCAAGGCCTTCCACGGGGCGCTGCGGGATTTCGTGGCGGCACGCGACCGGGAGCGTGACACGCCATATCCCGGCGAGAAAAAGGAGTCGGCGTGAGCCGTCTTCACCGATCCACAGCAGCCACCGGCCCGCGCGCCGGAGTGAGGACCGGGCGCGCCCGGCCGGTTGTTAAGGGCGATGTTAAGGACTCTGTTAAGGGGTGCCTGATCGCCAACCGACTGAACGGAAACGCAATGTTAAGGGTGTGAAGGATGTGAAGGGCATTTCCGGGTCGCACGTGTGCGCGTGCGCCCGCGTGCGCCCGCGTGCGCGTAGGCGCGCAGGCGCGCGTACGCGCATGTGCGCATGATGATTTTGCCCTTCACATCCTTAACACCCTTAACAGAAGCCAAGGAAACAGCGACTTATGCAAACCACCGTGCTTCACATGCCCTCACCACTGCCCTTAACGGGAGCCGCAATGATCGGATCGGGTAATCATCTTTACGTCATGACGCGCTTGGGGCGCTGGAAGATCTGGGCGAACTGGGGCACGCGCCCTGGCCCCCGGCGGGTAGTGGCTTCGATGGGCAAGTTGTTGGGCCCGACGGAAGGGGAGGAGCTGGGCCGCTGCCCCTACGAAGACGAAGCCATCGAGACCAAGGAGTGCATCGACGCCCTCGAGGTTTCACTCCGCAACGTGATCATCCAGTGCTACCTCTTCGGCGGCACCACCCTGCAGAAGGCGCAGCGCCTCGGGTGCGATAAGCGGACCTACCACCGCAGGCTGGAGCGGGCCTACGTCAAGCTGCTGGACCTGTTCAACGCTGCGGCCGCCGACTTGCCGCTGGATTGAATCAAACATAACTTCCACCACTGCCCCTTTTTTTGTAAATTCCGGGCACGCTGGTGTGAGGTTCACACTGGTGCCAAGCCCGAGGCCCACCACCTCGGGCTTTTGTTTCTCCCTTGAAGCAGCGATCCGACCAACCTCCTCCTGGTCGCATCCTTTTGGCCCGCCAAGCGCGGGCCTTTTTATTTCAGCGTCACGCAGTCCGTCGAGACGATCACGGGTCCTTCCCGGGGTTTCTCCAATGCGGGCGCTTCGAC
>FRDC01001489.1_pt1 | contig 12597 bp, 10 predicted proteins | sample 1106171 | NCBI WGS metagenome assembly FRDC01 (sample SAMEA3930566, study PRJEB13176) | freshwater metagenome | biome: Drinking water system; feature: drinking water; material: water | place: Singapore | collected 2014-12-20
TTTCGCTGGTGCCGCCGTAGATGCGCTGGATGCGCGCATCGGCCCAGTAGCGGCTGATCGGGTACTCGGTCATGTAGCCGTAGCCGCCGAACAGTTGCAGGCAGGCGTCGGTGACGCGGCCTTCCATCTCGGTCGTCGCGAGCTTGACCATCGCCGCAGTCGGCACGTCGAGCTGACCGCTGGCGTACTGCGTGTTGCACTTCTCGACGAAGGCGCGGTGCACCTCGATGTCGGTCTTGCACTTGGCCAGTTCGAAGCGGGTGTTCTGCAGGCTCGAAATCGGGGCACCGAAGGCCTTGCGGTTCTTGGTGTATTCGATGGTCTTTTCCAGCGCGCCCTGGGCGTGGCCGACGGCGGTGACGGCCAGCGCCAGACGCTCGCGCGGCAATTCGTCGATCAGGTGACCGAAGCCGCCACCGACTCGGCCCAGCACCTCGTCGGCGCTGATCCGCACGTTGTCGAAAAACAGCTCGCTGGTGTCGGCGGCATGCATGCCGACCTTGTCGAGATTCCGGCCGCGCTTGAAGCCGGGCAGCGTGGTGTCGAAGGTGAACAGCGTGGTGCCCTTGGCACCGGCCTTCGGGTCGGTCTTGGTCGCGAGGACCACGACGCCAGCGTGCTGGCCGTTGGTGATGAAGGTCTTGGAGCCGTTGATGACGTAGCCGCCGTTGCCGTCATCGATCGCCGAGGTCTTCATGCCCTGCAGGTCGGAGCCGGCACCGGGCTCGCTCATGCCGATGGCGCCGATGCATTCGCCACTGACCATGCGCGGCAGGTACTTCTGACGCTGCGCTTCGCTACCGAGATGCAGGATGTACGGCGCGGCAATGTCCGAATGCACCGACAGGTTCGACGCCAGCGCCAGGAAGCCCATGCGCGCGGCTTCCTCCAGCACCACCATCGAGAATTCGAACGGCGCACCGGCGCCGCCATAGGCTTCCGGCAGGTCGACGCACAGCAGGCCGGCCGCACCGAGTTCCAGATACAGCTCCTTCGGGAAGATGCCGGCCTTTTCCCATTTCTCGTAATGCGGCTCGACGTTGTCCTTGAGGAAACGAACCACGTTGTCACGGAACAGGCTCAGTTCTTCGGCATCGACCACGGTCAGCGGAGCAGCGGCGTTCATGCAGGCGTCCTCAAGGGGCAATTCGGGCAGACGACAAGGATAAGAAAAATGGGCGCACGCGTGTTTGCCGGTGGGCAAATCCTGCCGACACTCAGGCCTCGATGTCGTGGCGATCCCGGCGCCGACGTACCATCGACCACTTTCCGGATTCCCGTCCGATTCCGAGTCCCGTCATGTCCCCGCTGATCAACCGCCGCGATCTCGATTTCCTGCTGTATGAACTGCTCGACGCCACGTCGCTGTGCGGCCGGCCGCGCTTCGCGATGCATGATCGCGAAACCTTCGATCAGGTGATCGAGGCGGCGCACCGGCTGGCGGTCGACGAATTCCTGCCGCATGCCGCGAAGGCAGACGCGCACGAGCCGCAGTTCGACGGCCAGCAGGTGCAGATGATTCCGGAAGTGCAGGCGGCACTGCGCGCGTACATCGAGGCCGGCTTTCTCGGCACCTCGTTCGGCATCGAGCACGGTGGCCTGCAGTTGCCGTACACGATCGCGGCCGCGGTCAACGGCCTGTTCGTCGGCGCCAACTGCGGCACGTCCGGCTATCCGTTCCTGACCGCGGCTGCGGCGAACCTGCTGCGCGTGCACGGCACGCCGGAGCAGCAGCGGCGCTACATGCAGCCGATGATCGCCGGGCGCTTCTTCGGGACGATGTGCCTGTCCGAGCCGCAGGCCGGGTCGTCGCTGGCCGATATCCGCACGCGGGCGATTCCGCAGCCGGATGGCCGCTACCACCTGGTTGGCAGCAAGATGTGGATCAGCGGCGGCGAGCACGAGTTGAGCGAGAACATCGTGCATCTGGTGCTGGCGCGCATCGACGGCGCACCGGCCGGCACCCGCGGCATTTCGCTGTTCATCGTGCCGAAGCGGCGGCTGGATGCCGAAGGCAACCCGGGCGAACGCAACGGCGTGCGGCTGGCCGGGCTGAACCACAAGATGGGCTATCGCGGCACGACCAATTGCGCGCTGAACTTCGGCGAAGCCGAGCCGGCCGTTGGCGAATTGGTCGGGCGGCAGCATGACGGTCTTGCCTGCATGTTCCACATGATGAACGAGGCCCGGATCAGCGTCGGCCTCGGGGCGACGATGCTCGGCTATGTCGGCTACCGCTACTCGCTGGACTACGCACGCACCCGGCTGCAGGGTCGCCCGGCGACGAACCGCGATCCGACGTCGAAGCCGGTCGCGATCATCGAGCACGCCGACGTGCGCCGGATGCTGCTGGCGCAGAAGGCGTATGTCGAAGGGGGGCTGGCGCTCGGCCTGTACTGCGCCACCTTGGTCGATCGGCTTGAAACGGCGGTCGACGAGGCCGAGCACTGGCGCTGCCGGCTGCTGCTCGAGATTCTGACGCCGGTCGCGAAGGCCTGGCCATCGGAGTGGGGGCTGGAGGCGAACAAGCTGGCGATCCAGATCCTCGGGGGCTACGGCTACACCCGCGATTACCCGGTGGAGCGGCTGTATCGCGACAACCGCCTGAATCCGATCCATGAAGGCACCAACGGCATTCAGGCGCTCGATCTGCTCGGGCGCAAGGCGATGATGCAGGACGGCGCGGCACTGAAGCTGCTGCTCGGCGAGGTGGCGGCAACGGTCGCCGAGGCGGCGGACGAGCCGGGACTGGCCGAGTTCGCGACGGCGCTGTCGGCTGCGGTCGACCGGATTGCGCGGACGACGCAGGCGCTGGCGGCGGTGGCGGCGTCCGGCCGCACCGAACGGTTTCTCGCCAATGCCGCGAGCTATCTCGATCTCGTCGGCCACACGGTCATCGCCTGGCTGTGGCTGCGGCAGGCGGTGGTTGCGCAGGCGGCGTCAGGCGCTGCCACGGGCGACGACGCGGACTTCTACGCCGGCAAGCTGCAGGTCTGCCGCTATTTCTTCCGGCACGAACTGCCGAAGACGGCGGTGGCGGCGGCGCTGCTCGACAGCCTCGACGACACCACGCTGACCATGCCGATCGCAGCGTTCTGAGCAGCGCTGCGACGTCGACGCGCCGCGGCGCGAACGGTCAGCGCGCGGAGATCTCGCCGCTGCCGCGCACGCGCTTTTGCACTTGCGCCGGGTTGCCGTCGTAACGGATGTCCCCGCTGCCGTTGACGGCGGCGTCGAGCTGTTCGCGAACATCGAGGCGGGCATCGCCGCTGCCGTTGATGGCGACGGTCGCGGTGCGCGTGATGAGCCGCGAAAGGTCGGCATCGCCCGAGCCGTTGATGCGCAGCTCCAGCGTGCCGGCATCGCCGCGTGCGCGGATGTCGCCTGAGCCGTCGATCGACAGCTTCAGGCGCTCGCCGCTGAGGCCGACCAGCGTGGCGTCGCCGCTGCCGTGGATTGCGAGTGCGCTCAGCGACGGCACCGTGACGATCAGCTTCGGGCTGTGCCGCGTCGTGTAGCTGCCGTGACTTTCAACGCGCAGGCGCTTGCCGTCGATCGATGTGACGATGTGCGACAGCAGGTTGTCGTCGGCTTCCACCGTCAGCGTGCGCGGACTGCCGATGGTCAGCTCCAGATCGGTGCTGTCGCGCAGGTCGATCTCGTCGAATTCCCCGATCTCGCGCGTTTCGCGAACGATCTTGCCGGAGCCGCGGACCTGGTCGCCCCACCAGCCTTCCCGGTGACCGGTGTGCGGGCCGTCATCGTGCGCGATGGCGTTCTGCAGATCGGCCAGACCGAGCCAGATCACGGCGCAGGCAAGGCTGGTCAGCACGACAAAACGATGATTCATGGCGTTCTCCGGTGGCGCGCGAATGTCGATTGGATGCCGCCGGTCGGCGATTGGATGCAACGCGCCGTGGCCGTGACAGCAACCGCAGCCGCAACTGCGCGAATACGCTGAAGACCGCCTGCGCGCAGACGTTGAATTCAGGAAAGACGGAAAGCTCAACAAAAAATTGCGATTGTCAAGTCGTCAATATTTACAATTCGCATTCGGTGGAGTAGGGTTCGCGTGTGGGGCTCATCGCCCTTCCCGCCACCAGAACCGAGTCAGGAGCTTTCCGATGAACCTCGATACCCACCAGAACGATGTCCTCGATATCTGCGATCTGGAGTATGACGTTGCCGGCGTCGGTGCCGAAGAATCGGCGTCATCCGAGGCCAATCATGCGGCCTTCTATCTGGTGTCGTATCGCCTGCCGGTCGCCAACGCCTGACGATCCTCCGAAGCCACGCCGTCGGTGCCGGCGTGATTCGAGCAGTATTTCGTTCTGCCTTGCATCGCCGGCCGTTTCCACAGGCCTGAAGCAAGCGGATGCAAACCCGGCCAACTCCCCGAGGCCGGGTTTTTTTGTGCCTGACGCCGAGCCATCGGCATCGCCAAGCCATCGGTCGTCTGCCTGCTCGCTGGCAGTGGCGCGCGCTGCTCGGACACACTAATGTCGGCGAGCGCGCGGGTTGACGCGCTCGCCGTCTCTCTCCGCTCTGCATGTCCGACGCCAACCGATTGATCGCTGCCTTTGCCGAGCAGGTTCGTGCCCGCTTCCAGCCCGACCGTCTCGAATCCTTCTGGGATTGCGAGCCGCTCTTCGGCAAGCTGGCCGATGCCGGGTTCGTCGAAGCAGTGCTGGTTGCGCAACTCAAGGCGCTGGTGGCCGATCCCAATCACGTTGGCGACTGGCCGCCGAAGCAGATCATGCTGCACCGGGGCGCTGGTTTCGCGCTGTCGCTGGCGGTGTTCGACACCCCGCGACGCTACATTCACAGCACCCCATTTCTGGGGATGTATGCGCCGATCGGCGGCCGGCCGCTGGTCGTCGACCGCTTCCGTCTGCCGACAGGCTACGACAACGCGGTGTTCGATCCGGCGCTGAAGCTCGAACGCGATGCCGGCCTGACCGTGGCGCCGAACGAAGTGCTGCGTCTGCAATCGCAGCAGTTCGCCTACGATTTCCAGATTGCCGAACCGCAGCTCGTGCTGAAACTGACGACAGCGCCGTTCCAGATGCTGGAGTGGCTGTTCAGCAAGGAAACGCTGCACCCATGGCAAGCCAACGATGCCGACCTGTCGTCGACCCAGCTTCGCGTCGGGGCCTATCTGCTCGGCCGGCTCGCGCATCAATCATCATTGGCGCCGCTACAGGACCTGGCTGGCCATGCCAACCCGAACGTGCGCTGGGCGGCCATCCAGAGCATCGGCCGTCTCAGCCGTTCGGAGGCGTTGAAGCGGTTGAAGGTCGCGCTCGATGATCCGCATCCGCACATTCGGCGCGCGGCGAAGAAATCCCTCGATCGTGCCGAACAGTCGGCCCGGAAGCGCTGAGCGGATGTCTAGTCCATGGCGCTGACGATTCCCTGCACGACCAGCCGCTCGATCGGTCTCGAGGAGTTCATCGACCACGTGCGGCGCGAGGTCGACCTGCGCGATGTCGACAGCATCGCGGAAGCAGCGCCAATGCTTGCCGCGCTCGCCAATGACCGGGATCTCGTCGTCAACCAGCTCAATCGCCAGATGAAGGGCATCTTCAAGGGCGCGACGGTCGCCTCGGCCCAGGTGATCTTTCTCGGCGAAGGCAAAAATTTCTATGTGCGCGCGAATGCTTGGCCGTCGACGGCAGACATCGCGGCCGGGCGGGTCTACCAGGACCAGTTTTCATACAACGTGGCGCACGACCACAACTACCACTTCGTGACCGTAGGCTACTTCGGCCCTGGCTATGTCACGGAAATCTACGAATACGATCACGACAAGGTTGAAGGCTATCCGGGTGAGCCGGTCGACTTCCGCTTTCTCGAGCGTACGCACTTCGCGTCCGGTCGGGCGATGCTGTATCGGGCCAGCCGCGACCTGCACATCCAGTATCCGCCGGAAGATCTCAGCATCACGTTGAACCTGATGGTGGAGACGCCAGAGGTTCGCTCGCGCGATCAGTACTTCTTCGATCTCGAGCGCCGTACGATCACCGGCTACCCGGCGGAGTCCGACGGCTCGCGCCGGGTCAATGTCGTGACCATGGCCGGACTTGCCGGCAATGCTGAAACCTGCCAACTGTTGACCGATCTGGCGCTGCGCCATCCGTGTCGGCGCACGCGGCTGACCGCCTACGAGTCACTGGCGAAGCTGCTGCCGGACGATGCTTCGCGAATCTGGGAGCGGGCGGCGGCCGATGCCTCGCCGCTGGTCGTCAATCAGGCGCACGCGAGGCTCAGCGTGCGCTGAGGCCGATCGTCACCGGTTCCCGCGCCGCCACGGCAGTGGCATGCGCCGCCATGCCGTTCTGCTCGAACGCGGCGGCCCAGGCCTCGAAATCCGCCGCCGGCAGTGCCCGGGTAAAGTAGAAGCCCTGCTGCAGCTTGCAACCGAGAATGCGCAACTGGCGCATCTGCTCGGTGTTCTCGACGCCTTCGGCAATCACGCCGAGATCGAGGTTCTGAGCCAGCGTCAGTGTTGCCGAGACAATCGCCAGCGCCTGTTTCGAGGTGCCCATCGAGATCACGAACTGGCGATCGATCTTGATCTTGTCGATCGGCAGACGCTGCAGGTAGCTGAACGACGAGTACCCGGTACCGAAATCGTCCAGACCGATGCGGAAACCGAGTTTCTTGATCTCCATCAGCATGTTGTGGCTGTACTCGGTGGAGTCCAGCAGCGCGCTCTCGGTCAGTTCGAAGTCGATCAGTCGTTCGCGCTGGCCCGGCGCCGTGCGCAGCCCGCGCAGGATCTGCAAAATCTTGCCGTCGTGCACCTGACGTACCGACAGGTTCACGGAAATCCGCAGTGGCCGATTGCGGGACGCCCAGATCAGCGACTGTTCGTGCGCCTTCATCAGGCACAGCTCGCCCAACTGGTTGATCAGGCCGGATTCCTCCGCCACCTGGATGAACTCGCTTGGCGGCAGCAGGCCGTTCTCCGGATGGCGCCAGCGCAGCAGTGCCTCGGCACCGACCACGCGGCCACGTTCGACATCGACCACCGGCTGGTAGAACGGCTCGAACTCGCCGCGCTCGAGCCCGCGCCGGATGTCGCTGGCCAGCGCCAGCTGCTTGCGCATCGTGCCGGTCAGCTGGGCTGACGCGAAACGGGCGTTGTTGCGGCCGTTCTTCTTGGCGACATACATCGCTGCGTCGGCGCTGGACAGGATCTGCTCGGCGGTCTCGCCATCGCCCGGAAACACGGCAATGCCGATCGATACCGACATGTTCAGCAGGTGATCGCCGAACGGATAGCTTTCGGCCAGCCCGCGCAGGATGCAGTCGGCCTGATCGCGCAGCAGGCCTTCGAGACTCGGGCCGGCATCGAGGCCTTCGACCATGATCGTGAACTTGTCGCCGCTGTGGCGACACAACAGCGCGTCGTACGGCATGAAGCGATGCAGACGCGATGTCGCCTCGCACAGGTATCGATCTCCGGCCTTGTGGCCGAACTTGTCGTTGACCGCGCGGAAGTTGTCGAGATCGACATACAGCAGCGCCAGCGATTCCCGCGTCTGTCGCGCACGTTCGATCGCTCGCTGCAGGCTTTCCTCAAGCCGTGCACGATTGCCGAGGCCGGTCAGCGAATCCTGATAGGCGAGGCGGCGCAGGCGCTCGGCCTGATCCCGGAACTGGCGCAGCGCTACGGCCATGTCCCCGAACTCGTCGGACCGGATCGGCGGCAGGTCGATGTCGATCTCGCCGCTGTTGACCTGACGGATCGCGTTGGTCGTGGCCTGCAGCGGCCGGATGATCGAGCGGACGACGGCCAGCGTGACCAGCACGCCAGCCAGCCCGGCACCGATGATGATCACCGCGGCGAGCTGGATTGCGCGCTGCACGCGGACGCGCTCGCGCGACTGGATCGCCGTGGCCAGCGCCTGCTCGCGCTGGCTGGCACGCTGCAGCGTTTCCTCGATCACGTTCAGCTTTTGCTGCAAGGCGCCGAACACCGGGGCCGATTGCGTCTGCTGGCCGCTGATCAGCGCTTCCATGACCTTGCGGGTCAGGCCCGGCACGTCGGCCATGCTGTCGTCGATGATCCGCGCGCTCGCCGGATCGAACGCCGCCAGCTTGACCAGTTCCCGATCCAGTGCCGCCTTGGCCTTGTCCTGCGCAGCCTTGGCACGGCTCTGAAGTTCGGCATCGCGGGCAAGCACCGCCGAGTTCAGCTGGCCCCCGCGATGACGCAGCAGGCTCATCGCCTGCTGCGCGCTGTAAATGGTCTCGAAGCGGTCGTACTGCTTTTGCTGCGCCAGCTGGAAATCCTGATCCCGCAGGATCAGATACCCGAGCATCACACTTGCGCCGCCCAGCACCGCCACCAGGCTCAGGCACAAGGCGAGCAGGCGGGTGCGAACGCTGAGGAAAAGCTTCTTCATTCAGGCCGGGGCGGGAGCGCGAAGCAGGCTAGGCGGAGAGAGCCGCTTGATTGCGAAGCGCAATCATAGAGCAAGCCCGTCGCGTTGAGGCCGGCGAAGCTCGATGCAGATTAACTAGATGTTCATGTTTCCGACCATCGAACGTGGCTCGCCGTTCAACGGCTGGCTGCGCAAGGTCCTGCCGCTGGTGCAAGGTCGAGGTCCCGGCGTTGCAGCCGCATCGTGCACGAGTCTCTTGCGATGCTGCGAACAGTGTTCAGCACAGCGCGCTGTCCGGATTCCGGATCACCGTCCGGTCCACTGCAGCATGTTCGTATCGGTATCGGCCGGGTGACTCAGGCCGGCAACAGCAGCGGCCGCAGGCGGTCGAGCAGCCAGTCCATCCTGCGCTGCTCGGCCGCAGGATCGTCACGCAGGAACCGGTCGACCCCTTCGCCGTGGAACAGCGTCACCAGCGTGTCGACGATGACGGCGAAGTCCGGCAACTGACGGGCCGCGTCGGGCAGCAGCAGCGCCGCGAGTGCCTGGTCCTCGGACGCGCGGCGCTGCCAGATCGGCAGCAGTGCGGCATGGAGCGCCGGGTCGGTGCGAGCAGCCATCAGCAGTTCAAACCACGCCTGATGCAGCGGCGAGGCGACATTGCTGCGCAGGAGTTCGAGCGCCAGTCTCAGTTCGTCCTCGCGCCGCCGGGGATGCTGCTCGAAATCCCGCCGGTACAAGGTAAGCAGCCCGTTGCCGACGTCTTCGGCGACCTCGATCATCAGGGCGATGCGGGTGCTGAAATGCCGGAACAGCGCGCCCTGCGAGACGCCGGCGCGCGAACAGATTTCCTGCACCGTGGTGCGGCTGTAGCCAACCTCGACCAGCGCCGCAGTGGCGGCGTCGAGCAGGCGCCGCACCATGTCCGCCCGGCGTTCGGCTTGCGTGCGCCGGACCGGCGGTGCAGCGACGCCGCCGCGGTTCGGCACATCGAAGGCCATGGTCAGGCGGCGCGTGCGAGGGCTGACGACGCCGGCGCACGGGCCGGAATCTCGTCCGCGCGCAGGAATCGGCCGTAGCCGCGCGCCTGACCGAAATCGGCGGCGAAACGGCCATCGCGCCACGCAATCCGGCCGTTGATGATGGTGGCGGACACGGCGCGATCATTGCGATTGACCATGCGCAGAATGCCGCCGAATTCCGGCATCGGTGCTTCGGCGTAGGCCTTGATCGCGTCGTCGAGACCGTTCGGATTGATGATGGCGATGTCGGCGCGGTCGCCCAGCCGCAGATGACCGGCGTCGATCCCGAACCAGTCGCCGAGCTCGCCGGTCAGACGATGGACAGCTTGCTCGACAGTCATGAAGCGGCGGTTCTCGACGATCGCGTCGTTGACCAGCTTCAGCAACTGCAGCGGGAAGTTGTAGAACGCCATGTTGCGGATGTGGGCACCGGCGTCGGAGAACGAGATGATCGCGCCCTTGTCCTGCACGATCGCTTCAAGACGCGCGCGACGGTGATTGCCGATCGTAGTCTTCCAACGCAGCGTGCGACCGTGGGCGACGACCAGGTCAAGGAAGGCGTCGACCGGGTGGATGCCGCGGGCATCGGCGATGGCGCCAAAGCTCTGGCCGATCAGCGTGCGATCCGGGCAATCGACGATCTCGGCATCGTGGAAATTGCGGTGCCAGACTCTCGGCGTCAGCTTCGAGTCGTAGTTGCGGCGAAACCAGCGACGATACTTTTCGTCCTGCATCAGGTCGTTGCGAGCGATCTCGTCGGCCAGATGCAGTGCGGCCTCGCCGGCGCCGAATTCCTCGAAGATCACCAGGTCGATGCCGTCGGCATGGACCTCGAACGGACAGGGCAGCGCCTGCCAGCGGAAGTTGGCGTTGAAGAAGCGGTTGCAGACATGGGCCAGCTTGCCGACGACGCGATGCAGCAAGCCGTTCGATTTCACGTCCATCAGCGTGATCAACGTCGTCTTCAGCGGCTTGCGGAACCAGCCGAAGCTCGCGAACAGGAAGGCGAACATGTTGATCTTGGTGACGATGTCCGGCGCGCCTTGATGAATGCGACCGCGAGCCCGCAGCAGGCGGTTCAGCCGCGCGTACTCGCGCCACTTGGCGTAGGTGGTCGGCAGCGACTTCGAGCGCTCGCGGTCGCCATCCAGCTTGTCCCACTTGGTCGTCATCGTCGACAGGCCCAGCAGGCCGACGTCCAGCCCTTCGGCCAGCACCGCCTCCATCCGCTGCATTTCGGCTTCGGTCGGCTGCACCTTGGCATCGACCGCGCGGCTCAGGCCCATCACCGACACGCGCAGGTCGGAGTGGCCCAAGAACGCGGTGACATTCGGCCCGAGCGGCATCTGCTCGAGATGATCGACGTAGGCGCGCGGCGTGTTCCAGGTCTTGGCCCGGCGCAGCAGCGGCAGCACTTGCTCGCGCGGAATCGACTCGACGCGGGTGAACAGATCGGAGCAGTCCTCGGCTTCCGAGCAGACCATGCCGATCGAGCAGGAGCCGAACGTCACCGTGGTGATGCCGTGGCGCACACTTTCCTTCAGGCCCGGTCCGGCGAGCAGTTCAGCGTCGTAATGCGTGTGGGTGTCGAGAAAGCCGGGCGTGACCCACTGCCCGGTGGCGTCGATCACGTTGGGGCAGCCGGCTTCATCGAGCGCCGTGGTCGAGATCGCGCTGACCCGGCCGTCGCGGATGCCGAGGTGGCGAATGGCGGATGGCGCACCGGTACCATCGAAATGGCGACCGTTCTTGATGATCAGATCGAAGGCAGCGTGCGCAGGCATGGCAGTCACCGGTAAAAGGCTGAGCTAATAGGCTACAAAAGATAGAAAGTGACTGCAATCTAAATATTGCCAGTCAAATCAAGCCCGAGTGCGCGTTGATGTCGGTCAGGTGCGGGTCTGCACTGGCGCCTGCGGTTGAACGATCAGTATCAAATGACGGACGCAGACCACTGGAGCGGCATCGTCGGCAACGGCACGATGCATCACACAGCGGAAAGAAGTCATCCGCGACGCGGCAACCCATCGAATTCACGATGGATTCAGGCGCGCGGTGACACGATGGGTCCAATCTCAAGGAGAGCATTCCATGATCAAGATGAAGACAATGAAGCAGTTCGGTGTGGCCCTTGCAATGAGCGTCGCGATGACGGGTGCCGCCATCGCTGCGCCGGTGATCAACACGTTTGGCGAAGGCGGCAGCTACTTCACCGACCCGAAGCGCACCGACACCGCGATCCGCGGCTACGACACCGTGGCCTACTTCACCGACGGCAAGCCGGTGAAGGGCAGCGACCAGTTCGTGCACGAGTGGATGGGCGCGAAGTGGAAGTTCGCGAGCCAGGATCATCTCGACAAGTTCAAGGCCGATCCGACGAAGTACGCGCCGCAGTACGGCGGCTACTGCGCCTACGGCATCGCCAGGGACAATGTCGTGAAGATCGAGCCGGACCAGTGGACGATCGTCGACGGCAAGCTGTACCTGAACTATGACGACGACATTCTGAAGAAGTGGAAGAAGGATACGGCGGGCTACATCAAGCAGGCCGACGCGAAGTTCGCCACGCTGATCAAGAAGTAAGCGAATCTTGCCGCTGCGGCCATGCCACCGGTGGCCGCAGCGATACCCATCATCACGTGCGCGGCCCGACGGCAGCGCGCTCAAGACACGGACACTCAAACATGAAATTGCTCGGCAAATCGATCTCAGGACTGGTGATGACCGCCGGACTGCTGGTGTCAGCGCTCGCTCAAGCCGCGCCGGCCTACTACTCGCCGAACGGCGTGGCGATCAAGGGCTACGATCCCGTCGCTTACTTCACCGACAGCAAGGCGGTGAAGGGCACTGACCAATGGGTTACCGAATGGCAGGGCGCAAAGTGGAAGTTCGCATCGAAGGCCAATCTCGATGCGTTCAAGGCCGAACCGGCAAAGTTTGCTCCCCAGTACGGCGGCTATTGCGCCTACGGCACCGCCAAGGGTCATCTGGCCCCGACGGAACCGGATGCCTGGGCGGTGATCGACGGCAAGCTGTACCTGAACTACAACCAGCGCGTGCGCACGACCTGGCAGAAGGATGTGGCTGGGTACAACGCGGCGGCCGACTCGCAGTTCACCGAGCTGCTGAAGGGGCCGACCGAGGAATAAGCCGCTCGCAGCGGCTGTCGGCACTGGCTCTCG
>FRDC01000886.1_pt2 | contig 12590 bp, 16 predicted proteins | sample 1106171 | NCBI WGS metagenome assembly FRDC01 (sample SAMEA3930566, study PRJEB13176) | freshwater metagenome | biome: Drinking water system; feature: drinking water; material: water | place: Singapore | collected 2014-12-20
GCGTCGCCGACGGCATGGCCCGTTCCGGCCGCGCGACCCGGCGGCTGCTGCAGGTCGTCTGTCTGTGCTTGGGCATGGTCCTGTCGCACGCGGTGGCCGGCGAGGCAGCCGACGCCGTGCCGCTCTTTACCAATCTCGGAACGCTTCATCATCCCATTACGACGACCTCGGAACGAGCGCAGCAGTATTTCGATCAGGGGTTGCGGCTGGTGTATGCCTTCAATCATGAAGAAGCGATCCGTGCGTTCGATGAAGCCGCCCGCCTCGATCCGACCGCTGCGATGGCGTACTGGGGCATTGCACTGGCGTCAGGACCCAATATCAACGCGCCGATGACGAAGGGCGATGAACGGCGGGCATGGGAGGCGCTGCTGAAAGCCAAGGCCCAGTCCAGCCATGTCAGTCCGGCGGAACAGCGGTTCATTGAAGCACTCGGCAAGCGATACAGCGCAAAGGGCGGCTCACGCACCGCCCTCGACAAGGCCTACGCAAATGCCATGCGGACGGTGTGGCAGCAATCGTCCAATGACGCGGATGCCGGGACATTGTTTGCCGAAGCGTTGATGGATCTGCGTCCGTGGGATTTCTGGACAGCGGACGGGCGTCCGCAGCCGGGAACCGAGGAAATTGTTTCTACGCTGGAAACCGTTCTCTCGCGTGTCCCTGATCATCCGGGCGCCTGCCACTATTATATTCATGCGGTGGAAGCTTCATCGAAGCCGGAGCGGGCGTTGGACTGCGCTGACCGGTTGCCTGCGCTCGCGCCTGGTGCCGGACACCTGGTGCATATGCCGGCGCACATCTATATTCGACTGGGAAAGTATCACGAAGCCGCCGAGCGGAATGCGCACGCCGCACGGGTCGACAAGGAATATCTGGCGGGGCAGGCGCTGACCGGTGAGTATGCCGATGGCTACTACACACACAACCTGCATTTTCTCTGGGCCTCGCTCATGATGGAAGGGCGCCATGTCGAGACGTTGAATGTCGCGCGCGAGTTGACGGGAACGATCACCGAGGCGGAAGCCCGGAAGAACAAGTGGAAGGAATTCTATCTTCCCGCACCGCTGTTTTCTCTGATCCGCTTCGGTCAGTGGGATGAGCTGTTGCGCGAGCCGGTTCCGCCGAAAGGATTGCGGTTTCAAGAGGGGATATGGCGGCTGGGGCGCGGATTTGCCCTGGCGGCGACGGGCCGGATTCCCGGAGCCGAGGGCGAACATTTTGTCCTGGCCGCACTCGCCAAGCAGTTCCGCCGCGAGCGAAGCCCGGAGGACAAGACCGAGCGCACGCTCCTGAAAATCGCGGAGCGCATGCTGGCGGGAGAGATCGCGGCACGGCGGCAGAAATACGATGAGGCGATCAAAATTCTGCGGGAAGGGGTGAAACTGGAGGAGTCGCTGCCGTACACGGAGCCGCCGTATTGGCCCGTTCCGGTCCGACAGTACCTCGGTGCCGCACTATTGATGGCCGGCCAGCCTGGAGAGGCGGAGCAGGTGTATCGGGCGGATCTTCAGCGCAATCCGAACAACGGATGGAGTTTATTGGGGTTGACCCAAAGTCTGCGCGCCCAGCATAAAGGGAGCGACGCGGATGCCAGCGAGCAGCAATTCAAGTCGGCTTGGACCCATGCCGATGTCATACTCGCGGCGTCGCGGTTTTGATCGAAACGGTCCGGAGCGGGAGGGGCGATGCGATTTATTGTTGGAGTGATGGGGCCGGCCAAGGCCAAGAAGAAAGATCTGGACAATGCCCGGTCGCTGGGAGAATTCATCGCACGGCGCGGGTGGGTCGTCCTGACCGGCGGACGCGATCTCGGCGTCATGGATGCCGCCTGCGAGGGAGCGAAGCGGGTCGGAGGCAGCCTGACCGTCGGGATATTGCCCACGGCGAAAGACCGGGTTTCGTGCCACGTCGATGTCCCGATCATTACGGAAATGGGCAGCGGCCGCAACAATATCAACGTGCTGACGAGCGATGTCGTGGTGGCGTGCGGCCTGAGCGGATCCGGCACCGTGTCCGAAGTGGCCCTGGCGGTAAAAGCCGGGAAGCCCGTGATTCTTGTCGATGCCTCTCCGGCCGATGTGGCCTTCTTCCGCAAGCTGGGCAAACGACTGGTCTCTGCCGCGAGCTCCCCTGAGGAAGCGATCGAACTCATCATGAAGCAGATGGGTGGCAGGAAGCGGCGGTCCTCTACGGAAGAACCGACGGAGTATGGCGATCTGGCCTTGTGAAGGGCGTTACTGAGCCGGAATTGTCGAACAGATCACTCTGGTCCGCAGTACGCCGCTGTTTAGACTGCGACGACTTTCTTTCACATCCTATCGAATCTTGATCCCGGTTACATGCCAGACAGAGTCTATCTGATCGGCATCCGGCGCCTCCGGTCATTCCCTTCCATATCTCAGGCGCACAACCGGCTGATGCTGCGAAGACTGTGATTCAGAGCAGGAGATTGGAACACGCATCACGTCACCCTTCCGGAAGATCCATCGGATGCCAGGGGCCGTAGTAGACTGTAAGAAATCTGTGGCAGCTAAGACTGACCACCAAAGGAGGGTCTTCACGATGACACGATCCGGCTTCGGCAAGACTGCATTGATAGGATTGTGCGTGATGATAGGCATGAGCCTGCTGCTGTTCCATCCGGAACGCTTGGGCGCCGCGGCTCCGGCCAAAGCGTATTTTGCCGGCGGCTGTTTCTGGTGCATGGAGGAGGCTTTTGAAAAGGTCGAGGGTGTGCTCTCGGCTGTTTCCGGTTACATGGACGGAACTCTGGCCAATCCGACGTATGAGCAGGTCTCGGCGGGCGGGACAGGACATGCGGAGTCAGTTGAGGTGATCTACGATCCGGCTAAAGTGAGTTACGACCAGCTTCTTGAAGCTTTCTGGCGCAACATCGACCCGTTGACGCCGAATGCGCAATTCTGCGACCACGGGAATCAGTACCGTGCCGCGATATTTCCTTCGAGTCCTGAGGAGCAGAAGCTGGCGGAGGGTTCGAGGAAGCGGCTTGAGGAGTCGAAACGGTTTCACCGTCCGATCGTGACCCAGATCGTTCCGGCGTCGACCTTCTATCCGGCGGAAGAGTATCACCAGGATTTCTATAAAAAGAATCCGGTTCGCTACAAGTTCTACAAATTCAACTGCGGCCGCACGCAGCGGCTGGAGGAAGTGTGGGGGAAGCCCTAGGCAATCACTCCCGTAAGCCCTGGTGCCAAAAAGTGGCCGTTCCTGTCCAAAGTGGGCATCCTTATCGCGGTCACATCGCGTGCCAGCGACAGGTGTGAGATACATCAGAGACTTGTGAACTTCTTAGAGCGGCACGGCTCTTGAGGAGAAACACGGTAACCCGGGTCCACCCCTGCTAGAGGGGTCGACAGGGTGACCGCGTGATTACCCTAACTTCCATACAACGGTTTCACCTCTCCGCCGCGCTACTCCGTAGCGCAGGGATTCTGGTGCTGGCCATGGTCATGGTCGGAGCGATTCCTGTTCCCACCAAATCCGATTTTGAGGGTCGCCCTCGCTATGACACGCAAGAGATTCGCCGTGCGATCGCGTTTTATGCCAAGCGCTACCGGTTGGATCCCGCCCTGTTGCGTGCGGTGATCAAGACGGAGTCGGATTTTCGTCCGGATGCAGTGTCCCGCAAAGGAGCGATCGGGCTGATGCAGTTGACCCCCGACACAGCCGCGACGTTGCGTGTGGGAAACCTACATGATCCGATCCAGAACATCGGCGGAGGCGCGAAGCAGTTGCGGCACCTCTTAAATCTGTATGAAGGCGATCTCCGATTGACGTTGGCAGCTTACAATGCCGGCGTGCATCGGGTGAAAGGCGGCCGGATCCCGCGGATTCGCGAGACCCGCCGCTATGTGCGAAAAGTGCTCCGGTATTACGAGATGTATCGAGCGGCAAGCCACAAGCCGACCCTGCCGGATCATCGGGCCAAAGACGCGCAGCCATCGGTCTCCCCTGCGTTGTAGGCGGCGCATGTAAACCGGGACGCGGCCGGGCTGTGTGTGACGGGTCGCGAAGGTGTCACAACGCTGCGGTTGAGTATCTAACGAGTAACGTCTTTGAGGGTTATCGTGCTTTCATTACCAGTGCACGGAGCCGTTCCCGCTGGGCCATCGTAATGTCGGTGAATTCCAGGCCGAACTCTTTGTTGTCGATCCAGCGAACGATGGCCTGATTGATGCGGAGCGGCCATTGATGATCGGGGAGGAACAGAGACAACCGCAGTATCATCCCGGCCGCAAGAGGAATTGAGGAGCTTGCGCGGCATCCGCTTGCTGAAATATCGAGCAACGCGGCTTCGCCCTCGAAATCGTCTTCCCCGAAGAAAAACAGGCGGCATGAGAGCGGCATTCTCCTTCCCCGCCGATCTTTATGATGGTCGCCGGTCTGGTCAAAGGGTGCAGGGTGTGGCGGTCGTAGCTCCATAACTCGATACCCCTGATAAATTCAGCCTGATATGACCATACCGCGCAGTCCTTCATGGTGCCTTCCTCAGACGGTGTAACTCGGAGGAGGGGGACGGACATGAAAGATCCTCCGGATATTAGAGGTTTGTTACATAAAGATCGAGGATTGCAGAGAGCCAAACCACGAGGAAAGCTTATGGATTACAATAACCGCCGCTCACGCCCCACTGCGTTAGAGGCAAGAGGCAATGCGGCAGGGATCTCGACAAGGAGTTGACCTTCGGCGATGTCTCTGCGAAAAATGCTTCAAAGCAGGAGATTCGAGAGGAGAAGTCGTGATGAAACGGACAGGCAATACGCGAATGGCGCAGCTCGCGCCGTCAGAAATCCGGGCGATGACTCAGGCTTGCGCGAAAGCGAAGGGCCTTAACATGGCTCAAGGTGTCTGCGATACCCCGGTTCCCGTGCCGGTGCGCGAGGGGGCCAAGCAGGCCATGGATCACGGGTTCAATACCTACACGCGATTCGACGGGCTGGCGGAATTGCGGCAGGCGGTGGCCAGGAAACTGGCTCGATACAATGGCATTCAGGCCGATCCGGAGACCGACATTACGGTCAGCGCCGGAGCCACCGGGTCGTTTCATTGCGCCTCCGCAGCTCTCCTGAACCCGGGGGATGAGGTCATTCTGTTCGAGCCCTACTACCAGTACCATGCAACGGCGCTGAAGTCGGTCGATGCGGTTCCTGTTGCGGTGCGGATGCAGCCGCCCGATTGGACGTTCTCTCTGGATGAGGTCGAGCGAGCCGTGACGGATCGTACGCGGGCGATCGTGATCAATAGCCCCGGCAATCCGTCCGGGAAAGTCTTTTCGCGCGTAGAATTGGAAGGGATCGCCGAGCTCGCGACGCGCCACGACCTGTTCGTGTTTACCGACGAAATCTACGAATATTTTCTTTATGACGGACGTCAACACATCAGTATCGCGACGTTGCCGGGCATGGCCGAGCGGACGATTACGATCGGCGGCTACTCCAAGACCTTCAGCATCACCGGGTGGCGCATCGGTTACAGTGTGGCAGCCAAGCGATGGGCGGATCTGATCGGAGCGATGAACGATCTGTTGTATGTCTGTGCGCCCGCTCCATTGCAGATGGGTGTGGCGGCGGGTATCAATGAGCTTCCGGATTCCTTTTACCAGACGATGGCTCGGGAGTTTCAACAGAAGCGGGATCGATTCTGTGCAGCGCTCTCGCGGGCGGGTCTCACGCCGTCGATCCCCCAGGGGGCCTACTACGTGCTGGCGGACGCCAGCCGGTTGCCGGGGAGTACCGGAAAGGACAGGGCGATGGCACTGCTGGATAAGGTCGGTGTAGCCGCTGTTCCGGGCGAAGCCTTCTTTTCCGGACCGGGCGGATCGCGCTTTCTGCGGTTCAGTTACGCCAAGACGGACGCGGATCTTGATGAAGCCTGTCGGCGTTTAGACACACTGTCATAAAGGGGAACACAGCTAGTAGGAGCGTTTCTCGAACCGCTTGTCCACCTCCATACTGCATGGTAAGTAGGATGTCATCGTTTGGAGTCCGTCCGTTTATGCGTCTACGACGATTCCGCGTCTGTGCAATGGTAAGTGTTCTCCTGCTGCTGACTGCCTGCAGCGAGTCTCGACCGTCTCATCTCATCACGATTTCTCCGATCACCGGAGCGGTTGCCGATGATTCGGGCGACCGCCGGGTGCTTGCCGGAGACTGGGATTATGAGGAGTTGGCAACGGTGCTCCTCTCTCTCGACGAGACAGGCAACGGAACCTATGGGTGGAAAAAAGGCCATCTTCGAACGGTCGCCTTCAGCGGGTTGCACTGGGAGGGCACCTGGTTGCAGGAAGAGAACGATCGGGAAGGGAACTTTGTCGTGGAATTGACTCCTGATTTCTCCGAGGGCGACGGCCGCTGGTGGTATACACGCATCGGCGACGATCGCGCTCCGACGGCGAAAGGGGGGACCTTTCACCTCTCGCGGAGAACGTCCAGTTTATCCGCCAGCGAGACGCCTCCCGCGCCTTAGTCTATCGGATCAATCGATTCGAACAGTGCCGAATAATCCTCATCACGGTGTCCCCGCGCGATCGTCTGCTCCAGAATGGTCCGCAATCGCTCGACTCCGGCGATGTTCAGCCCGTGCCGCTGCGCTTCGTGCGCAAAGAGATTTACATCTTTCAGTAAATGACCGGTGGGAAAATTCGGATTGTCGTAGCGGCGTGCCAGCAGTCGCGGAAGTTTTTTCTCGAACGCCGGGGCATACAACGCACTGGTCTTCAGGACGGACATGAACTGATCGACGGCGATGCCGGCTCGTTGGATGAGTCCCAGACTCAGCGCGAAGGCGGAGAGTTCGGCGGCGATCAAATGGTTCAAGGCCAGTTTCAGCGTTGCAGCCTGTCCGACCGGGCCGACGAGAAGGGGCGCGGGGGTCAGCGAGGCAAATACGGCATTCCATCGTCGAAGCTGATCGGCGGTTCCTCCGCCCATTACGATCAAGGTGCCGGCCTTGGCCTCGGCGATGCTGCCCAGCACCGGCGCCTCGAAATAGTCTCCTCCGCTTTCCGCGACCATCTGTTGCAGGGCCCGGCTTTCGTCGGGGCCGATCGTGCCCATCTGAATAATTGTTCGCCCCCGGAAATCGACCGGGGAACCGGCAGTAAACAGGACGGATCGAATCGCGGCGGCATCGGTCAGGAAGAGCAGCGCACAGTCCGTGGAGGCGACCGCCGCATCAGCTGACCGGGCAACGGCGATGCCCTGCGCGCGCAGTGAGTCGGTTTTGGAAACGGTACGATTGTACACCGTGACGGCATGTCCCGAGTCGTGCAGCCGTTCCGCCGCCGCCCGTCCGAGCAGGCCTACTCCCAACACCGCTACGCGCATAAGCTCACCATAGGTATTTGTTCAGGGGGTGGATCGCGGTAAATCACATATCAAATAATTGTGCGGTGAGATGACCGGGAAACCCGGCCGCGGTTGCGATAATTCCCTGATAGCGAGGCACGGGCCGGTTGAATCGAAGCGGCGAGCCGGATCCATCCCTTGTCGATCCGCCGGCTTCCTCCAACAGCAGCGCGCCGGCGGCCACGTCCCACTCATTCTCCGGTTCGAGGGTCATCACGCCGTGAATGATTCCGCCGGCTGCGAGCGCCAGCGCCCAGGCGATGGAGCGTGTCGGGCGGCTGGTGATGTGCGGCGCGACGGACTTGAAGCGGCCGACCTGCAGCTCCCACGGACTCAGCGCGATGGTCGGGACTTGATCGGTCACCGACTCGCGACGCGGAACCGCTGCGCCGTTCAGATGCAGGCCCTGCCCGCGCGCGGCGGAATACAGCTCGTTGGTCGACGGGTTGAATATCGCCGCGAGCACCGGCTGCGCACCTTCCAGCAGCGCCACGGAAATACAAAATTCAGGTTCCCGTCGGATGAAGGCTTTCGTCCCGTCGATCGGATCGATCACCCAGACACGGGATTTTTCGAGACGAGCGGCCGTATCGGGAGTTTCCTCCGACAGCCATCCGTCGTCCGGAAACCGGCCGAGCAGGCGATCCATGAGGAGCTCGTTCACCGCATGGTCGGCCGATGTGACGGGAGAATCATCCGGCTTGGTATAGATCTGAAATCCGTTCGCGGCAAGCCGCAAGGCTTCGGCTCCGGCATCGCGGAGGGCGTCGGTGAGAACCTGATATTCCTGCTCCCATGACATCCCGGCAGAGTAGCAAGGTCCTGCCGGGATTGAAAGCCGCGTCCGCAGATAACTTGACCTGTCGGGGGAATCTGCGTACAAGCAGAGCATTCATGAAGCTCGTCCAGAAACGTTCCAAGAAAACCGGATTGCCTCCGGGCACACTGGTGCACATTGGCGAGAAGAAAGCCGAGACCGTCACGATGACGGTTTTCGACTACGCCGGGGCACGCTGCGATGAACGGACCGTGACCAATCCGGAGGAACTGCATCCCCCTGCGGATGAGTCTGTCACCTGGGTGGATATCGGCGGGGTTCACCGGCTCGACCTGCTCGAAGCCTTTGGAACGCAGTTTTCTCTCCATCCCCTCCTGCTCGAAGACATCGCCAATACCGATCAACGGCCGAAGCTAGATGACTATGAGTCATATTTGTTTCTGGTCATGAAGGTCCTGTCGGTCACTGACAAGCAGGATTTGCTGGTCGAGCAGGTGAGCTTCGTGATCGGCCGGAATTTCGTGCTGTCGTTTCAGGAGAACGGCACCGACGTCTTCAAGCCGGTCCGGGACCGGCTGCGCGGGGGCAAAGGCCGCCTGCGGCAGAGCGGCGCCGACTATCTGATGTATGCGCTGGTGGACGCCATCGTCGACCAATATTTTCTGGTGCTCGAATCGCTGGGGGAGAAGATCGAGCTGCTCCAGGAGAAGGTGGTTGCCGATCCGAAACCGGAGACGCTGCGGGAAGTCCATGCGCTCAAGCGCCAGTTGCTCTTCCTCCGCCGGGCGGTGTGGCCCCTCCGTGAAGCCACGAACGGTCTTTCCCGTTCCGATTGCCCCTTCCTGCATGAGCCGACCAAGGTCTTCTTCAGGGATGTCTACGATCATGTGGTGCAAATCGTCGATACGATCGAGACGCTGCGCGAAATGGTGTCGGCCAGCCTGGACATTTATTTGTCCAGCGTCAGTTACCGCCTCAATGCGGTCATGCGCGTCCTGACCGTCATCACGACGATCTTCATGCCGTTGAGTTTTATCGCGAGTATCTACGGGATGAATTTCGAATATATGCCGGAGCTGAAATCGGAGTGGGGCTATCCGGCCGTGCTGGGGGCGATGGGGTTGATTGCCGCGGGGATGTTGATCGCGTTCCGCCAGCGGCGCTGGCTCTAACCATGCCGGTTTATTCCTGGACTTCGACCCGATCCACAAAGTAGTCGGTTTCACCGAAACAGGTCGTGGGAAGATACCGGTATTCCTTGTAGTGCAGGATCACGCGCTTGCCGAGTACTTTGTCGAGCTCGGCCGCGACCTGTGTATCTCTGACGGTAAAGCTCCAGAGTACCGGTGCGACGCCCGGTACGGTCGTCATGGCGAGCTCTCCTTCGTAGGTTTTGCAGACCCAGCCCTTTTGTGAGAATTTTTGAATATAGCCGGCCCGACTTCCGTCGGAGTAACTCAGGTTGAAGGCGATGAGCAGGTAGGCAGCCCCCAGAAAGAGCAGAATGGTCAGCAGGAATCGGGGGCGCAAGAACTTCATGGAAGCCTTCCTTCGTTCATGACGGAATATCGGCGAACAGCCAGGGCGCTTCAGCTTTCCGTTTCTTCTCGTAGGAGGAAATGGCGGACTCGTGTTGCAGGGTCAGGCCGATCGAATCGAGACCGCGGTACAGACAATCCTTGCGGAACGGATCGATCGTAAACTTGCAGACCCTGCCCGTCGGCGTTGAGACCGTCTGGTTGCCGAGATCCACCGTCAGCTGATAGCCCGGCGTGGCGAGCACGTCCTGCATCATGCGACAGAACCTCGTCTGCCGTGAGCACCACCGGCAGAATGCCGTTCTGAAAGCAGTTGTTATAGAAAATATCCGCGAAGCTCGGGGCAATCACGCAGCGGAATCCCTGATCCAGCAAGGCCCAGGGAGCATGTTCGCGGGAAGAGCCGCAGCCGAAATTATCGCGGGTGAGGAGAATCGTCGCGCCCTGATAGCGCGGCTGGTTCAGGAAGAAGGTCGGATCCGGCGATCCGTCCTGCTGTTTTCTCCAATCGAAAAACAGCCCTTCCCGCAAGCCGGTCCGCTTGATCGTCTTTAAAAACTGCTTCGGCACGATCTGGTCCGTATCGACATTGACCCGATCCAGCGCGGCCACGAGGCCTGTCAGCGTTGTAAATGCTTGCATGGCGTCCTCTAATTCCAATGACGGATGTCGATAAAGTGGCCCTCGATCGCGGCGGCGACGGCCATGGCCGGCGAGACGAGATGCGTGCGCCCGCCCGCTCCCTGCCGCCCCTCGAAGTTCCGGTTGCTGGTGGACGCGCAACGTTCACCCGGTTGCAGCACATCCGCGTTCATCGCGAGGCACATGCTGCAACCGGCTTCCCGCCACTCGAATCCGGCGTCGCGGAAGATCCGATCCAGCCCTTCCTGTTCGGCCTGCTGCTTGACGAGACCGGACCCGGGCACCACGATCGCGTGCACGGTTTTGGCGACCCGCTTGCCTTTGGCCATGGAGGCGGCGAGGCGCAGGTCTTCGATGCGCGCGTTCGTGCAGGATCCGATGAAGACCTTGTCGATCTTGATGTCCGTAATCGGCATGTTGGCGGTGAGTCCCATGTATGCCAAGGCGCGTTCGGTCGCCTTGCGGGTGTTCTCGTCAGTCACTTTCGCCGGATCGGGCACGCGCTGATCGACTCCCAGCACCATGCCGGGACTGGTGCCCCAACTGACCTGGGGGGCGATGTCCTCGGCGCGAAGGACCAGGGTCGCGTCGTACGCCGCACCAGGATCCGTCTTCAATTGTTCCCAAGCCCGCACGGCCTGTTCGAACAACGCACCCTTCGGGGCCAGGGGCCGTCCTTTGATATAGGCAATGGTCTTCTCATCGGGCGCCACCATGCCCGCACGGGCACCGCCTTCGATCGACATGTTGCACAGAGTCATGCGGCCTTCCATGCTCAAGGCGCGAATGGCCGAGCCCGTATATTCGATGACATAGCCGGTTCCGCCGGCCGTGCCGATTTTGCCGATGATGGCAAGAATGATGTCCTTGGCGGAGCAGCGATCGGACAGCACTCCATCCACACGGATCTCCATCGTTTTGGGCCGCTTCTGTACGAGGCATTGCGTCGCCAGCACGTGCTCGACCTCGCTGGTGCCGATGCCGAAGGCCAGTGCGCCGAACGCGCCGTGTGTGGATGTGTGGGAATCCCCGCAGACGATCGTGGTACCGGGGAGCGTGAAGCCCTGTTCTGGCCCGATGACGTGGACGACCCCCTGACGGATGTCGTTCATGCCGAACAGCGTAATATTGAAGTCCCGGCAGTTGTCTTCCAGCGTTTGAATTTGCTTGGCGCTGATCGCATCGGCGATGCCCAGCCGGCGGTCCGTGGTCGGCACATTGTGGTCCGGGACGGCGAGCGTTGCGGCAGGCCGGCGCGGGCGACGCCCGGCCAGTTTGAGTCCTTCGAAGGCCTGCGGCGAGGTGACCTCATGGACCAGCTGCCGGTCGATGTACAGCAGGGTGGTTCCGTCCGGTTCCTCCCGCACGAGATGCGAATCCCAGATTTTGTCGAATAACGTCTTGCCAGCCATGACGAGCTCCTCACTAACCAGCATCAGTGGAGTGGAAAAGAGAAGCATTATACATAGGGCTTCGGCTGCTTGCCAGGGAGAGCCGGAGACGGCGCCCGCGGGCTTTAGATTTTTCCTCTGCGACCGATACGGCATATGATGGATGACAAAATGCTCGACCCGGAACGCCTTTCTATCCCACGCTGGACCATTGCCCGTGATACCCGGTCGCTCGGCTGTGTGTTTTGCCACTCGATCATCGTGCGGGTAACCACCGACACCCGTCAGGTGGCGTTCTGCAGTTGCCGTCTTGTCGAGTACCGCCTGCTTCCGAAGCCGAATATCCGCAAGGTCAATTCCGCCAAGCCCTGACCCCGTCGCTTGCCTTGTCGGCTCCGACGTGATAGCAGCACCGTATGGCAAGCAGTCCCTGGTCGCATCCCTCCGTGGTTGTCTGGTCTCGACTTCTCCTGGATAGCTTTCGCCGATGGACCGGGCGGGACTTATTGACGCGAACCGGCTCACCGGAAGAGCAGGCCCGAGCCCTCTTCGACGCGCCGTTTGTCGTGGTGTCCCACGGGACTGAGTCCGATCCCGTTTTGAATTATGGGAATCAAACGGCTCTCGATCTGTGGGAACTCTCTTGGGCACAGCTCACCAGCACCCCTTCTCGTCTTACGGCGGAGCCGATGAACCGGGACGAACGCGCCCGGATGCTGGCGGTCGCCGAAGCACAGGGATACTTCTCCGGGTATCGGGGAGTCAGAATCTCTTCCACCGGCAAACGGTTTATGGTCGAAGACGCCACGGTGTGGAATGTGGTCGATGGCCAGGGTGTCCGAGTCGGCCAGGCCGCGACATTTGCGCGCTG
>FRDC01000495.1_pt2 | contig 12564 bp, 14 predicted proteins | sample 1106171 | NCBI WGS metagenome assembly FRDC01 (sample SAMEA3930566, study PRJEB13176) | freshwater metagenome | biome: Drinking water system; feature: drinking water; material: water | place: Singapore | collected 2014-12-20
CGGCCAGATTGTCCGGCAATTTCCGGGGGGCCGGGTGTTGGGGGTCGTCGTGCGGGGTGGTCGCGGTCGGGTGGGTTCGGTACCGAGACCGCCTACCGGACAGGAACCCGGACCGGTGTGTCCCGGCCGGGACCCGGCAGCAGTTGTGCCGCAGGTGGTGGAGGTCGGGCGGTAGGTCGTCCGGACTTTCCGGGAGGACGAACTTCCGGTCCTTGAGCTTCCTCGGTAGTTCGGCGAGCGTCCACGTCGCCCACAACTGCTTCACCCGGTGACACCGGCAGACGTAGTCACCGACCAGGACGGCGGCGGCCACGTCCCCGGCCGGGGTGTGGTCGAGGGCGACGACCCGGTTGCGGACGACCGCGACGTAGTGGGTCGCGTTGGGCAGGCCCCCGCCAGGGGACGACGTCACCCGGACCAGGGCCTTGACCCGGTCCGGGTATTTGATCCGGCGGAGGACGATCTTGGGAATCTTGTCCGGGGCCAGGGGCGGGGCCCACGCCATAGACGCGAGCCACCGCCGCCAGCGTTTACCGGTCAGGCGGTCGGGTCGGAAGATAGACGGCCTCTCGGGTTTCTAGGTTTCCCGGACGACGCGGAGTAGTTCGGCGGCGACGGCCCGGGGGTCGGATTTGGTCAGCGGGAGGGCGGCGACGCGGGTCGCGAGGTCCTCCAGATTGGCCCGGATGGCGGCGTGGAGGTCGGCCTCGTGGTCCCCGTCGACGTCCGGGAACTCGGGGTTCGGTGTCGGCCACTCGACGCCCGGGTCGGGGCGCACGCCGAACGACCGGAACACGCCCGGGAGGCGGGAAAACCCGTCCTCCTTGGCGATCATGTTGATCAGCCGGGTGACCTCGGGCGAGAACCCCGGGTCGCCGCGGTCGGGCGGGTCGATCAGTCGGGCCTCGACGACCGCCCACGCGCACTCGGCCGTTGTCGGCGGGTGCCACACGTGGTGGTCGAACCCGTCCCCGGCAATCGCCCCGGCGAGGTCGCAGAATCCGGGGGCGGACCGGTAGAACTCGTGCGGGCGGGTCAGGAGGACGCACCCACCCATCAACCGGTGGAGGTTGTGGTCGTCGATCTCGACCCCGCAGTCGACCCGGACGGCGTGCCGCCACGAGTCGGGCAGCCAGTTGACGGCCGCCGCCCCGTACCGGTCGAGGCCGAGGCTCAGCAGGGTCGCGGCGAAGGCGTCGGGGTCGAGCCAGACGCCGGCGGCTTCTCGGTCGTGGGCCACTCGGCCGCCCTCGCGGCGCAGACGTCGAACGTCTCGCGCAGGTTGTACATCCAGGCGACCAGCCACCGGCCGGCGGCCACCGCCGGGACGGCCTCGGCCAGGTCGAACACGCCCGGGACGCCCGGGACGGACACGTACCGGCGGTCGGTCACCGCCATGACCGGCGGGCCGTTCGACCGGTCGTGGATCAGGTTCGACAGGGCGAACCAGTTACCCGTGTCCGACCAGACCCAGATCCCGTCGGTGTGCTCCCGGACGTGGGCCAGGAGCAGGTCGGTGGTCCAGACCCGCAGCCACTCGGCCTGCGGGATCGCCTGGTCGGCGGCCAGCGACCTGGCCAGGCGGCGGGCGTACGCCCCGGTCGCCGCCCCGGTCGGGCACGCGCCGAGGACCGCCGCCGTCGTCAGCGGGGTCGCCGGGGCCGCGTCAGCCACCGATCGCCGCCGTCCGCCGGGCGCGGAAGAAACAGACATGGCGACGGGGGCCGGGGGTGCTCGCGCCCATCGCCGCCGCGGCCGCCATCCGGTAGTACTCGTTGACGCCGATCACCATCCCGTCGCCGGCCTCACTCGCCACCCCGTCCGCCCGGGCGGGCTGGATCCGGCCGTCGTCGACGTGCGGGCCGTCGTGGGCGTCGATCCCGTCAGACCCGCCGCGGTGGTCGGTCATGAACCGGAGGGCGAGCGCCCGGGCCTCCGTCCCGGTCACCTCGGCCGGGCTGTCCCCGAACACCGCGACCCAGAGCGCGTCCGGGTACTCGCGGTCCGGGACGCAGCGGGCCGGCAGGACACCTTGCAGGGCCATAAAAACCTTCCTCTCCCGGCCGCGCGGCGGCCGTGACGACTCAGAGTTCGAGACGACTGACCCGCCCGCCGCGGACGACCGACCCGACCACCCGATCGGCCCCGATCAACCGCTTGAGTACCGCCTTGCGGGCCGGCGGGAGGGCGAACACGGCCTTCAGGGCCGGGCCGGTCGGCGGGTACGCGACCGCCCCGCAACATCCCGGCCGGGCGACCCGCAGGGCGGCCAGGAACGGGAACGCGGCCGCCACGTCGCGGCGGCCGGCCAGGGCGAACAGGGTCGGGCCGTCCAAGGTTACCGTCATGGCGATCAGTCTAGCGGCCCGCCCGGCGGCGGGGATAGGCGTTTATCGCGCGCCAACTCGCTCAGTTGCCCCGGCCGCGAGGCCGCCGGGGCGGCCCGCGGGTCTCACTTACCGTCGCCGCAGTAGACCGTCCATGAAGTATATACTTGGGGTGGACGACGATCCTACGGTCGGCAATACTCTGGACATGGATAAGCGATGCACCAAGTGCAAGCAGGATAAACCGACTGATAACTTCTCACCCGGCAAGGGCTGGTGTAAGTCCTGTTGTAACGCCGCACAGAAGGCCAGGGTAGCGGCCAACCCGGATAGAGCCAAAGAGATCAGCCGGGCGAGCTATCACCGTCGCGCTGATCGGCTGCGTGCCGAGATGCGTGTGCGGTTCAAAACGGACAAGTACCGCAAACGGGCAGTCGAGTACGCCAAGGCCAACCCGCAGTACAAACAGAGGTACGCCGAGAAACTACGACGTGACGTCATCGGACATTACGGCGGTAAGTGTGCCGCTTGTGGTGAGACGAACGAGCACTTCCTAGTCATCGACCATATAGCCGACGACGGCGCCGAACACCGCCGGACTGTGATTGTCGGTGGGATCGGCGGTAATACCTTTTACCGCAAGATTCGCCGGGCCGGATACCCGGTCGGCCTCCAGGTTCTCTGCGCCAACTGCAACTGGCGTAAAGAGGTAGAACGTCGATCCCGTATGGGAACACTGAACCGACAACGTACACACTACCGACGATTACGCATCGAAGTCATCGGTCATTACGGCGGATCGTGCGTCTGCTGTGATGAAACAGACCTTACCGTCCTGACTTTAGATCACGAAGCCGGCGACGGCGCGGATCACCGTCGCCGGCTTATGGGTAACAGTAAATCAGCCGGAGTAGCCTTCTACAGAAAAGTCCGCGATACCGGTTACCCGACCGGACTGCGGGTCCTCTGTTGGAACTGCAACTCCGCTGTTGGGCGCTTCGGTCGCTGTCCCCACCCGAACGGCGTCATCGTGACTCCGCCGAACAGTAAACCGTCCGGATCCATGCAGGCGGATGGGGTGCCTCCCCTTTAGGTGACGTGATACAGGCGATCACTTTGACGCCGGGGTGCGGATCTCCCCACCCGGTAAATCCGTCTGTAAGGGTCACGACCACACGAGCTTTCTCACGTACCGCCGCCCGGATCCCGACCGGCATGTCGGTCCCGCCCCCGCCGACGAGCTCTAACTGGTCGAGGCGGGAGATCCACTGGACGGCGTGGGCGCCGGCGTCGCACGCGATGACCGGCATCCGCGGCAGGCCGATCGCCTTGTACAGGCCGGCGAGCTCGGAGAATGCGTTCTTGTAGTCGTTTGAACTCATGGACCCCGACGTGTCCAATACATTTACGACCGGCGGAACCGGCTTACGGAACCCGGCCAGGATGACGTCACCGGCCTGCCGCCGGTTCCGCCGGGTGTAGGTGTAGTCGGCCAGCCCGGCCGCCCAGTTGGCGGCCGACCGGACGACGGCCGCGAGCTCCCGTTGCCACGGCACCTTCGGCGGTTCGAGGCGGATCTTGGCCCACTGGCGGAGGTGCCCGGGGACCGACCCGATCTGTTTCGCCGTGTGCTCCTCGATGGCCCGGGCGACCTGACGGCCGATCGCGTCCCGCTCGCCGGCCGTGACCCCGCTGTCCGGGTCGTTCGGGTCCGGGTCGGTCGGGTCCTCCCACGGGGCGCCGTGGTCCCCGGCCCCGGACCCGCACCGGTGGCACGGTTCCTTACCCGGGTCGCCGGGCGGGCCGTCCCCGGGAGCCGGGGACTGGTCTTTCGACCCCCCCTTCCCGCCGCCGGCCGCCCCGCCCCGCGCCCCCTTACCGGACGGCGGGAGGGCGGCGAGGAGGGCGGCGTACACCTCGGACGTCATCCCGAGCGGGAACGGCTGGCCGTCCTTGTCCTTGAAGTTCTGGGCCCGGAGCGCCCCGCCCGGGACGGCCAGGTCGTACGCCGTCCCGACCTGTACGGCGACGCGGATCTTCCGGGCGACCCGGTCCTGGTACTCCTTCCCGCACCGGACGTACTCGTCGAGGACGGCGTTGATGGCGAGGTCGTGGGCGACGTTCGCCAGGGGGATGAGCCGGCCGCCGGACTCGAGCATCATCCCGCGGTACTGGGTCAGGCGCTCGGCGTGGTCGAGGAGGGCGTGCTGGAGCTCGTGCCCGACCAGGACGACGGCGAGCTCCCCGATCGGGGTGGCGGCGAAGAACTTGGGGCCGATGTACAGCCGCCAGGCCCCGTCGACCCCGACGGTCGGGACGCGGTAGTCCCACCGCGGGCACAGGCGGAACAGGGCCGCCTGCATGTACGGCCACGACTCGACGGCCGCGGCCCGGACCGCCGACAGGCGGTTCTGGAGCTCCCGGAGCTCCCGGCCGGTCGGGCCGTGCCCGCCGGCTCGGCTTGCGTCGACACTCAATTGATGCTCCCGTAGGCCTCGAGGGCCTTCGCCAGGTCCCGGGCCGCCGGCCCGAGGAGTACGTTGCACTGCTGGACGTACTTGTTGACCTTCGACGCGTTCCCGAGCTCGGCCGCGATCTTCCCGCCGACGACGTCGGTCGTCAGGACCTTGTTGAACTTCCGCATGGCGAACATCCCGGCCTCGTACGCCGGCTGACCGTTCGCCTTGCCGTTGATCGCGGCGGCCACGATCTTGAGCCCGGCCAGGAACCGGGCGGCGGTCACGTTCCCGAGGACGGCCGCGGCGACCGACGAGATGACCGAGAAGTCGATATCGACCCGGCCGGTCGCCCGGTACGCGTCCGGGTCGGCGAGCAGGGTCTCCGGGTCCGGCAGATCGGTCTCCCGGACGTACACGTTGAACTCGCCGGCCGGGGCCTCGCCGATCGCCCCGGCGATCCGGCGGGCGCAGGTGATGACTTTGACGCCCAGATCGATCGCCCGGGCAAGGTGCCACGACACGCGCTCCCAGCTGCGCGAGCACGGCCACCCCCACTGCCCGGCCCGGCTGAGTTCGGCCGGCATCTGGTGCCACAGTTCGGGCTTACGGGTCAGGAACCCGGCGATCAGGGACCGGGCCCGGAGGAGGCTCGTCGGGGACACCGCCCGGCCGAGGAACGAGACGACCGGCGGGCGGTCGCCGTACCCGGGGAACCACTCGACGAACGCCTTCGCCCCGGACGCCATCGGGAAGTCGAACCACGTGAACCGGGACGCCATCGCCGGTGACAGTTCCTGCCCGTTCGACGTCTGCTCGGGCGGGTTGCACGCGGCCATGATCGCGACCCGGTCCAGGTCGAGCTGGTAGTCGCCGAACTGGCCGGACTGGACGCCGGTCAGGAGGGACGACTGGACGGCCGGCGGGGCGCCGGTGATCTCGTCCAGGATGAGGGCCCCGCCGCCCTTGCTGTTGTTGAGGGCGGTCATCCACACCCGCGGGGCCAGGTAGACCTCCTTGCGGGTCGTCTTGCCGTCGTAGTGGTCGGCGTCGACGACCGGGAACCCGGCGACGTCGGTCGGGTCGCACAGCGACCCGATCAGGATGTACGGCTTGAGGCCCATCTTCCGGCACAGGTCGAGCACGAGACTCGTTTTGCCCGTACCCGGCGGACCGATCAACAGGGGCTTGTCCCGGACCTCGATGCAGGCCCGGAGGTCGTCCTCCAGTTCCTCGAACGCGTTCGCCATAGGAACACATCTCCCCGATCACTAAAGAAGCCGGATCGGCCGGCCGACGACACCAGACGCCGTCGGGGTATTCTGACCGTCCGGGGCGGCCGATTTAGCCGCCACCCGGTCGGCCAGGATGGCGGACAGGCGGGCGGCCGGTGGGAGGGTCATGCACCGACCGACGGCGACCCCCGAGGGCGTGGTGACCGGGTCGACGCACAGGAAGTTCAACGGGAACTGGGTCACCGTGTGCCCGGGGACCGGGGCTGAAGCCCAACACCCGCGGGTCGCGCAGCACCACAGTTTCCCGACCGCGTGCTCGTAGTGTACCCCCATCCCGTCGAACAGCCACGGGTTCTCCCGGCCGCCCCCGACGGCGACGCACGGGACGCCGAACGCCGACGCGACGACCATCGGGAAGGACAGTTGACAGAGGACGCCCTCGGCGTGGGCGATCCACCGCATCGCCTTCCGCAGAGTCGTCTTGCCGAGCAGGCTGGTCGTCCCGGGGATCGGCCTCTGGCGGTGCGGGAACCGGTCGTCGCACAGCGCCCCGAGTTGGTACCACCTCCGGGACGGGTCGGTGGCGACCACCCCGGCGAACGTCTCGTACGGCAGCTGCTTGGCCGGCTTGTCCGGCTTCACCCCGGCGAACAGGACGTAATACGGCTCGGGGTCGGGTCTGACCCTCTCCTCGTCGGACAGGATCAGGTCCGGACGACTGGGTCCGCGGGGTACGGCGTTCCCTGTAATGGACTCCCAGTGGTCGTGCAGGGCGAACGCGTACCGGGCGGTGTGGTCGTGCCCGGACCGGTCGATCGTCGGTTTGAAGTCGACGGTGACGGTCGGGGCGGTCGGGTCGACCGGGTTGATGCGGGGGTCGTGGCGGAAGACGTCCGCGGCGAGTTCACCAGCGACCGATAGGCGCGTATCGGGGTGGGCGGCGTGGAGGTCGCGGACCAGGGCCGAGAGCATACACACGTCGCCCGGGACATCCCGGCGGGGGACGATCGTGACGGCCGGCGGGAGGCCGCCCGGGCAGTCGTGACACCGGACGTGGTTCGGGTTCTTGGAGTGAAGGAAGACGCCGCAGCAGTCCGTCCGGGGCATGACTCGTCTCTGGTTCGGCGGGCGGGTATAGTCCACCAACCATGACCGTACCGCACGTCGTTTACCACTGCGCGGCGATGGGCAACTGGCCCGAGGTCGTTCGCGAGCAGATGCTCCTGCTGCGGGAGTCGGGTCTGGCGGCCGGCCTCGCGGGGTGCGGCGACTCGGTCCGGGTGACCCACGTCGGCCCCCCGGACACCGCCCAGGCCGTCCTCGCCGAGGCCGGCCGCCAGGACGTGCCGGCCACCCTCGTCCGCACCGACCCGAACGTCTCCCACTACGAGACGTTCGCAATGCTGGAGATCGAGCGACTGGCCAAGGTCGAGCGCACCGACCGGCCGGTCCTGTACTTCCACACCAAGGGCGTCTCGGCCCCCCACGACAGGACCAAAACCCTGTGGCGTCAGGCGATGGGTCGGTACGTCGTGTCGATGTGGCGCGACAACCTGGCGGTGATCGCCGACGGGGCGGGGTACGACGCGGCCGGGTTCAACTGGTGGGACCGTGGCAGCCGGCACTTCAGCGGGACGTTCTGGGTCGCCCGGGCCGACTGGTTGCGCAAACTGCCTGACTTCGTCCGATTCCACCACTCCAAAGGGTTAGTCAGGTATTCCTGCGAGCTCTGGATCGGGTCCGCCCCGGGGTGCCGGGCGTACACGCGCGGCACGATGGACGCCGTTACGTGGACCGGACGATTCGACTTCACCCCGCACCTGCCGCCGCCTTACACGCCGGCGGCCGAGATCACCTGGGTGACGGCGGCCACCCCCGGGTACATCGATGACCTCAACCGTCTCCTCAACTCGGTCCGGTTGCTCGGGCCGGGACACCGGGTCCACGCCGAGGTACTCCCCGACCGGCCCGGCCCGTGGCGGCACGCGACCAAGTTGGAAGTCATGCGTCGGGCCGTCGCGGCGGCACCCACTTCGCACGTGTTTTGGGTCGACGGCGACTGCGAGTTTCTGACCACCCTGCGTCCGGACGATTTCTTCTCGCCCGACCGCCCACTGGTCGCCGTCCGCCATTTCGCCTACACCAACCCCAAACACCACATCCCCAAGCGGCTGCACAGCCGCCTCCCGGGTGACCCGCATCCGTGCTACTGGCAGGCCTGCCTGTGGGGCGGCGAACGCGCCGCCGTCGCCGGCGTGCTAGACCGCCTGAGGTGGCTCGACGCCGACGACCACGGGTACGACGAGCACGCCCTGAACATCGATTTCCAGTACCGGGTCGGGACGGTCCACACGCTCCCGTGCCGGTACGCCACCCCGCCCGACTTCGGCCCGTTCCCGCAGTACCGGGAGTCGTACAACGCCCGCGCCGGCGGCGAGGCCCGCGTCCGCCACCACAACCGCGAGATCCGCCGATGATGCCGGGCATTCTCGAGTTCATCCGCCGTGCGTCGTCCGACTTCTCGATCCCGGCCGGCCGAGTTCTCGAGGTCGGTAGTTACAACATCAACGGGTCGCCGCGTGAAGTCATACCGGCCGACGGCGGTTATACCGGTGTCGACATGATGCCCGGCCCCGGCGTCGACATCGTCATGGACGCCGAGCACCTGGCAGTCCGGTTCCCGCCGGCCGCGTTCGACACTGTCGTCTGCTGTGAATGCCTCGAGCACACCGTCCGACCGTGGCGGGTCGTCGAGGCGATGCAGTACGTTTTACGGCCCGGCGGCCACCTGTGGGTGAGTACGCCGACTTTCGGTTTTCCGCTCCACCGATACCCCGTCGATTGCTATCGATTCGGTGAGGACGCGTACCGCCTGTGGCTATTCGCCGGGATGGACCTCCTTCGTCTGTGTCACATTACCGACCATCTCGGGCAGCCGGCGATCGCCGCCGTCGGCCGGCTCCCGGCGGGCTGACCCCCACCACCTTTCTCCCTCGGCCCGCCCGTTGATGTCCGACTGCCCGGCCGCCTGCCCGCACAGCCACGGGTCGGCGGCGTACACGTTCGCCTCGTGCTGGTACCGGCCCCAGATGTGGTCGGCGTGACCCTGGTTCGACGCCCAGATCTGGTACAGCCGGCGGATGTATTTGCCGCGGACCACGTACGCGTGCGTCCGGTGGCAGTCGGCGCACCGGAGGACCCCGCCGCCGACCGGCTTCGGCTTCCGGCGGTGCTGACCGCCGAGGAACAGGCAGTCCCAGTCGGCCGGGAGGGCCGCCAGGGCGGCCGCCAGGCGGGCCTGGAAGTCGGGCACGAACGTCACGTCGTCCTCGTACACCGCGACGCAGTCGAGGCCGCCGGTGATGGCGTCCTCGAGGACCCGCTTGTGCGACTCCAGGCACCCGTACGCCCCGGACCCGGCCTTCCACGTCACCGGTAGGGGCAGTGCCCGGCCGTCGACGGCCGGGAACACGGTCGGGGTGATCCCGGCCGCGACCATCCCGGCGAGGGCGGCCGCGAGCCGGTCCGGCCGGCGGGCGAGGTTGATCAGGTACGACTTCTCGACCGCCGCGGCCGCCCCGCCCCACAGCCGGCGGTAGTCGTCGCGGTTGCAGGCCAGCCAACACGGGCGGCACGCACCCGGGCGGTACGTGGTGTCGCGCAACGTCTTCCGGTCGGGCGTGTGGCCGCACGGGGGGTTCATCGGAGGTCCGCCGGGTCGACCCCGAGTTCGTGCGCGTACCACCCGAGGGAAGGGCGATCGAGCGGGACGGCCGGCTTCCCGGTAAGCCACACCGGGTCGTCGTACACCTCGTCGTCCGGGGTCGCGACGACGGTCGTCAGTTCAAGGGCGGCCGCCCAGTCCCGGACCAAGTCGGCCGACCCGGTAGGGTCAACGGCGTACGTGACGGCCGGGAATTGGTCGGCCAGGGCCTCGACGTCGAGCCGGGGGGTCGGGTCGACGAGGAGGACCGGGACGGTCCCGTACACCCGGCGGGTGATACCGAGGGCCAGCCGCGTCCACGCCCCGCCGCGGCGGGCGGTCAGGACGACGCCGATCCCGGCCACCGCCGGCGGTCCGCCCGGGTCGGCGGGTGCGTGGTCGGCACAGTCGAGGCAACACCGCAACTCACTCCGGCGGTTGCCGCGGGTACACCGGTCGTGGAGGGCGCACTCCCGGACGTGTTTCGCCTCGCACTTGCAGGACGCGAACTCGAGCGTCCGGAGCTCGTGCCGGCACCGCGGTCGGGCGGTAACGATCGGCGGCCGGTCGGCCGGCCCTGGTCCATCCCACAACCGGCGGTAGTCGACGCGGTTGACATACAACCAGCACGGGCGACACGCCCCGGCGGCGTACGGTCGGCCGGCCGGCGGGAGGGCGGCGTCGGGGTGTGGACACGGTCGGGGCACGGGTCACTCCGTGATGGTGACCGTCGTCAGGGTGCCGTCGCACGGACACGACTCGGCCCCGACGGGGATGATCTGGACCGTCTCGGTGTACACGAACGGCGGCCCGCAGTCGACGGCCTTGTCGCCCGGAAGAATGACGACGAACCCGCACGTCACACCCAGCGCCCCGGCCGAAATGGCGAAGTCGGCGGCCGACCCGCCCTCCCCGCACGGGGCCAGGGCGAACTCGACCGCCCCACACCCGGGCGGGGTGACGACGCCCGTACGCCAGATGTTGTCGCCGGCCTCGTAGGTCATCGGGTACGACCCGAGTCCGCCCGAGAGCGTCAGGTACAGCGTCGCCGGGAGGTTGTTCGGGCAGCACGGGGTGGTCACCCCGCCGCCCGACCCGCTACCCGAGTCGGACGATCCCGACCCGCTACCCGGGTCCGGGCCGGACGACCCCGAACTGGACCCCGAACTGGACCCCGAATCGGCGTCCGACCCGGAATCCGAGTCCGAATCCGAATCGGACGAGCCGCAGTCACACCGCCCCTGGTCGCCGACGTAGGTGTAGTCGCCGGCGTAGAAGCCGTCCCGGCGGACGGACAGGCCGGCGACGTACAGGCGCACCACGCCGTCGACGCAGTCCGACCGGTACAGGGCGCCGGACGACGACCCGCCCCCGGACGTACCCGAGTCGGACGAGGACGACCCGGGCGGCGACTCTGGGCAGTCGACCGGGGTAACCGCGTCGGGCGCGAGTTCGGCGGTCGCCCGCCAGTCCGGGGGTGGGGGGTCGCACTGGGTCATATCACGCGGTGACCACTACGGAGGCGGTGCCGACGCAGAACGCCCCGGTCACGGCGAACCCCGGGTCGGCCCACGAGAACGGGGCGCAGACGGCGGCCGAGGCGGCCGCGAAGGCCGACATGTGCAGGCCGCCGACGCCCAGGTCGAAAAGACCCAGCTCGCAGTAGAACGTCACGATCACGCTCCCGCCGCACGCGCCCGACGTGCCGTTCCACGTCCCCCCGCCGACATACCCCAGGGTCACCGTCCCGAGCGGGGCCAGCGTCCCGCCGAACGTCGCGTACAGTATCTCCGGGACCGGCTCCGGGCAGCAATCGACCTCGACCGTCCCGCCGGACTGGTCCGACCCGTCGGACGAGGCCGACGACGCTTCCGCCGACGAGTCGTCCGACGACGCCGACGACGAATCCGGGCACCCGTCACAGCACCCCTGGTCCGACTCGTACACCCACGGCGACTGGCTGACCCCGGCGTCCGTCAGCGCGATGGTGCTGGCGTACCGCCGGTTGATCCCGTCGACGCAATCGACCCGGTACGCGGTCAGGGTGCCGTCGGCGGCGTCCCCACTGCCCGCCGAGTCGGAATCCGACGGCGGTAAAAAGTCCGGGCACTCCGGGTCGGTGACCGCCCCTGGGGCGAGCTCGGCGGTCGCCCGCCATCCGTCCGGGGGTGGGTCGCACTGGGCCATGTTACTCGGTGACCACGACGTTCGCCGTCGAGAAGCCGGAGGCCGGGCACGGGCACGCGTTCGACGCGCTCAACAGGACCCCGTTGGCGGCCAGCACCAGGGGGTCACAGCTGTTCGTGGCGATCGCGAACGCGGCGCACACGACGACGACCTCGACGCCGATCTCGATCCGGATCTCCCAGTCGGACCCCGGACCGGCGCACGGGTACAGGTGGACCCGGTAGTCGCCGACCCCGCACCAGTTCTCGACCCCCCCGGCCCACCGGTACGCGCCCGGGAAGTACTCCTCGCGGGTCAGCTCGACCGTCGCGTCGACGCACTGACAGGCGGACGGGTCGAGCATCGTCCCGGTCCCGTCGATCACCAGGTACAGGGTGTCCGCGACGGCGTCCGCCGGGCAACACGGTACGACCGACCCGCCGCCGTCCCCACCCCCACCGCCGCCCCCACCGGCCCCGCAACACCCCTGGGTCGAATCGAACTCCCACGGGGTGGCGACCAGGGCCAGGCGGTCGAGGGTCAGCGTCGACCGGTACCGGACGGCGATCCCGTCCTCGCACAGGGTGCGGTACAGCGTGGCCGTCCCGGCCGTCCAGTCGTCGCCGGATGACGACGACTCGGACGACGGCGGTAAAAAGTCCGGGCACTCCGGGTCG
>FRDC01000941.1_pt1 | contig 12549 bp, 11 predicted proteins | sample 1106171 | NCBI WGS metagenome assembly FRDC01 (sample SAMEA3930566, study PRJEB13176) | freshwater metagenome | biome: Drinking water system; feature: drinking water; material: water | place: Singapore | collected 2014-12-20
AGATGCCGGCGCCGGCCGCGCCCGCCGCCCAGCCGCTCGCGCGCGGCGGGCTCGCGCCGCACCGCTTGCGCCGGGTGAGCGACCATGTCGACGCGCATCTCGGCGAGCCGTTGCTGCTCGTCGATCTCGCGCAGATCGCCAAGCTCAGCCCCAAGCATTTCTCGCGCGCCTTCACGCAAAGCGTCGGCAAATCGCCGCATCGTTGGCTGATCGAAAAGCGCGTGGTGGCGGCGCAAGCGATGCTGCGCGCGAGCGACAAATCCTTGAGCGACATCGCGCTCGCTTGCGGCTTCGCCGATCAGAGCCATTTCACCGCGCTCTTCCGCCGCCATGTCGGCGCGCCGCCGGGACGCTGGCGTGAGGCGGTCCGCGACGCGCTGCATTGAGGCGGCGAGCGGGTAATGCGGCTCGCGCGCCGCGATGATCGTCGCCAGCGCCGAGCGCCGCGCGCTCAGCGGCCGTTGTTCACCACCAGATCGGCCTCGGCGCCGCCATCGGCGCGCGCGGTGACGAACAGCGCATAAGCCGCGTCGCCGCGCGCGCCGGCGAGGACATGGTCGTCACCATCGGCCTGATGCTCGGCCGAATAGCCGGCGGCGGTCGCCTTGGTGTAATAATAATCGATCAGCGCCTGCACATTGGCGCCGCTCGCGAAATTGACGATCCGCAGCTGGCAATTGCCTTGCGCATTGCCCGCCGCCTCGATCACCCGCGCGTCGGGGTAAAGCGGCAGATCGGCGGGGAGCAAGGTCGCCCAGCGCGCCGAATAACGCACACCGCGCGCGCAGGCCCCGCCACCGCGCCGCTCGGCGAGCCCGGCGAGCGTCATCGCTTCGCGCCTGGCGGCGCAGGCGGGGCAGTTCTTGGCGGGCGGCGGGGCGCTGCGCGCGAGTTCGCTCGAGCCCGTCTCACCGGTCATGCGCCGCACCGGCTTGTCGGCGGGGAGGGGCGCCGAATAAGGCTGGCGCGCAGGGCGCACCGCGTCGCGGTTGCTCTGCCCGGTGAGATTGGGGTCGACCATGATCTGGTCGCGTAGGCTCGCGGTGAGCGCGGGGTCGCGGACATTGCCCTGGGCGTTGCCGTCGGCGAGTTCGGCGTCGAGACTGTCGAGATTGCGGGTCGCCTCGTCCGGCCCGCCGCACGCGGCGAGCAGCACCAGCGACAGGATCGGCCAAGCACGCATCGTTCGTCTCCCGCGGTCTCTATCGCGGACCTGGGTTAAGATTTCATCAGCTTTGCTTGGCGGCTTGTCGCGCGCGGCTCAAGCGCTCATTTTGGCGCGCGTGTTCAATCTTGCATCACTTTTGATGGGGCTGCTGGCGCTGCTGGTCGCGATGGTCGGCTTTTTACCGTTGCTCGGCTGGCTCAACTGGCTGGCGATCCCGCTCGCCTTCGTCGGGTTGGTGATCGGCCTGCTGTCGCGCGGGCGCGCGGGCCGCGCGGTGTGCGCGGTGGTGCTCGCGGGCGCGTCGCTGCGGCTATGGGCGGGCGCGGGGATTTTTTGAAAGAAGGGGCGACGCCTTCCAGCGCCGCCCCGTCATTCTTTAGCGGCAGGTGACCTGGTTGCGATCGACCGAGGTGCCGATCGCGGCGCCACCCAGGCCGCCCAAGATCGTGCCCAAGGTCTTCGAGCCGCCCGGCGCGATCAAATTGCCGAGCACGCCGCCGCCAAGACCGCCGACGATCAAGCCGGTGGTGCCATCGTTGCGGCGGCAATAATAGCGCCCGTCGCGGCCGCGATAGACGCGATCGTTCCGGCTCAACGCGCGCGGACGATATTGGCGCCCGTCGCGATAATAGCGATCGGCATAATAGCCGCGGCGATCGTCGCGCCAATCCTCGCGGGCTTCGCGGCGATAGTCGCGGCGGGCGTCGCGCACGTCGTTGCGATAATCGCGCCGCGCGTCGCGGACGTCGCGGGGATCGTCGGCCTGGCGCAGATCGCGCTGATATTCGCGCTCGGCCTGGCGAACGTCGCGATCATAATCGCGCGCGTCGCGCCAATCCTGGGCGTGGGCGGGCAGCGCGACCATGCCGGTCGCGGCGGCCGCCAAAGTGACGATGAAGTGACGCATGGTGCAACCTCCTTTTGCTGCCCCGACAACCGGCGAGCGATGGCCAAGGTTGCATGAAGGCAAAACTACGCGGCGTTCATCGGTGCTTCAGCGGCCGCCTGCGTTCAGCGGCAGCGTTCGCGCGCGGTGAGCGTGCGATCGACCGCGCGGCCCGCGAGCGCGCCGCCCGCCGCGCCGAGCGCGGTGCCGAGGAGCCCGCCGCCATCGAGCGAGCGCCCGATGAGCGCGCCGCCGACGCCGCCGGCGATCAAGCCGGTCGTTCCGTCCGAATGGCGGCAATAGGTGCGGCCGTTGCGGGTATAGACGTAGGCGCGCTGGCGCTTTTTCTTCGCCTCGGCCTTCACCGGATTGATCAGCACCGCGACCGGCGGCACCGCGAGCGACAGCGCCGCGAGGCTGAACATGAGTTGACGCATCTTCGGTCTCCTGTTCGTTGTACCCCACTCAACGCCATCCGCTTAACCCAGGTTGCATGAACCTGGCGCAACCGGCGGCGGCTCAACGCGCGGGGTAGCGCAACCGGCCGACGAAGCGGCTGAGGCTCGGCAGATTTTGCGTGCGTTCCACAAAACCGGCCTTGGCTTTTTCAAAGCGCATGATCCCCTCGATCCGGCGCGCGAGGAAGCCGCGCGTCTCGGCGAAATCCTCGCTTTCGTCGTCGAGGAAGACGGTGATGGTCGCGGCATAGACCGCGCCCAGGATCGCGCGCTTGGTATAGTGGTTGTAATCGGTCGCGGTGTCGCCCGCCGCGCGCCAGATCGCATCCGCCGAGCGCCAGCCGAGCGCCACACCGCGCGCGGCGTTGGTCGGCAGCGCCAGGATCGCGAGCGCGCGGCGCAGCGCGTCGCGATTGGGGTGGAGGAGCGTGAGCCGCGCCTCGACCAGCGCCTGGATGCGCGCGCGCACTTTCATCGCGGCGAGTTCTTCCGGCGTGAACGCGGCGTGCATTGCGGCGTCGATGCTCGCGAACCAAGCGTCGATCATCGCCACCGCGCCGCCTTCGAAGGCGAGCCGGGCGATGTCACGGTCGAGCCCGGCCTGATCGGCGGCGAAATCGCGCGCCTCGGCGGTCCAGCCGTCGAAGGCGGCGTTGGCGGCGATCAAGGGCGCGAGCGCGGCGCGGATTTCATCGAGCGTGGCATCGGCGGCGATGGTCATTTTCGTCTCCCAATTCGCGCTGATATAGGGTGGTTTCAGCGCGGCTGAAACCACGGCGGCGCCGCATCCGCGTGAGCGGATCAAAGCTAAGCCGCGCGCCGCACGAGCACCAGCGCGGCGGCGACGAGCAGCGCACCGATCAAGTCGGCGGGCGCGAGCCTTTCGCCATAGCGCAGCCACCCGATCGTCGCGGCGACCACCGGCTGGATCAGCAAGGCGATGCCGACGACGAGCGGCGAGAGCCGCCCGAGCGCATAGATCATCAGCCCCTGGCCGAGCACCTGGCTGCACAAAGCGAGCCCGATCAGCGCCCCCCAGGCGCCGGGCAGGATGCGCTCGCCGAGGAAGGCGGCGAAGAACAGCAGCGGCAGGATGCTCGCGAGCGTCGAGAGCGCGAGCGCGGGCAGCGGGGCGAGCGTCGCGCGCACCCGCGCCATCGCGATGAAATAGACGGCATAGAGAATGCCCGCGAGCAGACTCAGCAAATCGCCCGCCAGATGGCGCGGATCGGCTTGATAGGAACGCCCCATCAGCAGCGCGCCCCCCGCGCCCGCGAGCAGCAGCGCGAACGCTTGATAGAGATTGGGCAGCGCGCGGGCGGCGATGAAGCCGTAGATGGGGAAAATCAGCGTCGCCGCATTGCCGAACAACGTCGCATTGGCGAGCGTGGTGCGCACGATCCCCAAATGCCAGCTCGCCAGATCGGCGGCGAAGGCGACGCCGGCGAGCGCGACGGTGATCAGCAGCCCCGGCGTGAGCCCGCGCGGCCGCCCCCCGGTCGCGCCGGCGAGCAGCACGATCAGCGGCGCGGCGAGCGTGATCCGCCAAAACGCCGCCGCCACCGGCCCCACATCGGCGAGCCGCACGAACCAGGGGCCGAAGGCGAGCGCGAGATTGGCGATCACCACTGCCGCGAAGGCGCTCGCCGGGGGGTGGGTGGCGGGTGTTGAGCGAGACAGGGCGACCCCCCAAGTTTTTCTTGGCGCAGCGAGCGATGCGCCCGCGCGCTTAGCGCGCTATCTGGCGCTTGTCGCCCCCTCGGGGCGCATATCAGACGTGTCGCCCCCCGGGGCGCGTATGAGAGATGTCGCCCCTGGGGGCTCGCACGAAAGGAGACGCTCTTGCCCAATTTGTTCGATCCGCTTCAACTCGGCGCGATCGCCGCGCCCAATCGCGTGCTGATGGCGCCGCTCACGCGCGGTCGCGCCTCGCGCGCGCACGTCCCCCAGCCGATCATGGCGCGATATTATGCGCAGCGCGCGAGCGCCGGGCTGATCATTTCGGAAGCCACCGGCATCAGCCAGGAAGGGCTCGGCTGGCCCTATGCGCCCGGGCTGTGGAGCGACGAACAGACCGAGGCGTGGAAGCCGGTGACCGAGGCGGTGCACGCGGCGGGCGGGCGGATCGTCGCCCAGCTCTGGCACATGGGCCGGGTGGTGCATTCGAGCTTCAACGGCGGCGCGGTCGGTGTCTCGGCGTCGGCCACGCAAGCGCCGGGGCGCGCGCATACTTATGAGGGGCGCCAGGAATATGAGGTCGCCCGGCCGCTCGCGCTCGGCGAAATCCCGCGATTGCTCGGCGATTATGTCCGCGCCGCGCGCAACGCGATCGCCGCCGGGTTCGACGGGGTGCAGATCCACGCCGCCAACGGCTATCTGATCGACCAATTCCTGCGCGACGGCACCAACCACCGCGACGATGCCTATGGCGGCGCGCCCGAAAACCGCATCCGGCTGTTGCGCGAAGTGACCGAGACGGTCGCGGGCGAGATCGGCGCCGATCGCACCGCCGTGCGCCTGTCGCCCAATGGCGATACGCAAGGGTGCGACGATAGCGACCCGGCGCGCGTTTTCGTCCCCGCCGCCGCCGCGCTCGACGCGATCGGCATCGCCTTCCTCGAACTGCGCGAGCCCGGCCCCGACGGGACCTTCGGCGCGACCGAGGTGCCCAAGCAATCGCCGGCGATCCGCGCGGTGTTCCGCCGCCCGTTGGTGCTCAATTCGGATTATCGCGACGCCGCGACCGCGCAGGCGGCGCTCGACGGCGGCGTGGCGGACGCGATCAGCTTCGGCCGAACCTTCCTCGCCAACCCCGATCTGCCCGAGCGACTGCGGACCGGCGCGCCGCTCAACGCGGACGTGATGGCGACTTGGTATAGCCAGGGGGCGGAGGGCTATATCGATTATCCGGCGCTGGAGACGGCTTCGGCTTGATCGGGCGCTTTGCGGGCGCCGGTGGATGGTCTCACGCGAAGACGCGAAGACGCTAAGGGGAGTCGCGGCTTCGTGTTCTCGCGTGGGATTTTTTTGCTCGCACGAAGCCACGAAGACACGAAGACACGAAGACACGAAGCAGCCACCAATCAACCGTCATCCCCGCGAAAGCGGGGATCCATTCGGGCTGGCTTATCTCGATGGGCGTCGCGGACAGACAGGGCGCTTTGCGCCTTCGCGTCTTCGCGTGAGCCACTGCTCGGCATCAATCGGCGCGACGACGCTGGTTTGGGCCACAGGTGCCGTCAGCCAGAATGGATTCCCGCTTTCGCGGGAATGACGTTGTCCTTTTCTTGTTTTGTGGCTTCGTGGCTTTGTGTGAGTTATTTTTCTCGCACGAAGCCACGAAGAAGCCGCCCATCAACCGTCATCCCCGCGAAAGCGGGGGTCCATTCGGGCTGGCCTATCTCGATGGGCGTCGCGGACAGACAGGGCGCTTTGCGCCTTCGCGTCTTCGCGTGAGCCACTGCTCGGCATCAATCGGCGCGACGACGCTGGTTTGGGCCACAGGTGCCGTCAGCCAGAATGGATTCCCGCTTTCGCGGGAATGACGTTGTCCTTTTCTTGTTTTGTGGCTTCGTGGCTTTGTGTGAGTTATTTTTTTCTCGCACGAAGCCACGAAGACACGAAGACACGAAGACACGAAGAAGCCACCAATCAACCGTCATCCCCGCGAAAGCGGGGATCCATTCGGGCTGGCTTATCTCGATGGGCGTCGCGGACAGACAGGGCGCTTTGCGCCTTCGCGTGAGCCACTGCTCGGCGTCAATCGGCGCGACGACGCTGGTTCGCGCCACAAGCGCCGTCAGCCAGAATGGATTCCCGCCTTCGCGGGAATGACGCTTTCTCTTCCTTCGTGTCTTCGTGCGAGCAAAAAACTACCCGATCGGCACGAACCGCACCGGCAGCCCGTCGCGCGGCCGCGGGATCGGCCAGGCTTGCCAGTCGTGCCCGGCGTCCTCGGGCACCTCGATCCGGTAGCGGCGCAGCAGTTGCGCGATCAGGATGCGGATTTGCATCTCGGCGAAGTGCAGCCCCAGGCACATATGCGCGCCGCCGCCGAAGGGCACCCAGGCGAAACGGTGGCGCGCGCGCACCTGCTCGGGCGCGAAGCGCAGCGGGTCGAATTTATGCGGATCGGGCCAGATGTCGGGCATGTGATGGGTGAAGGCGGGGGAGACGCCGACCTGCGTCCCCGCCGGGATGCGATAGCCGCCGAACTCGAAATCCTCGAGCGCGCGGCGCGGGAGCGAGGGCACCGGCGGCATCCAGCGCAGCGCCTCTTTGAAGGCATAATCGGTGAGCGTCAGCCGATCGAGCTGGCCATAGGCCAACCCCTCGTCGTCGTTCAGCCCCAGCGCCGAAATCTCGTCGCGCAGCCGCTCTTGCCATTCGCCGTGGCGGCCGAGCAGCAGCACCAGCGTCGTCGCCGAGGAGGTGATCGTGTCATGCGCCGCCATCATCAGGAAATTCATGTGATCGGCGATCGCATCGTCGCTCAGCAACTGGCCTTGCTCGTCGGTCGCGCGGCAGAAATGCGAGAAGAAATCCTGGCTCTCGCCGTCGCGGCGGCGCGGAATTTCGCGCTTGAACAAATCGATCAGATAGCGCCGCGCCGCCACCCCCTTGGCCATCGCCGTGCCGGGCAAGGGATAGCGCAGCGGGGCGACGCTCGCCTGCACCTCGTCGACGAAGGCCTGGTTGATCCGCTTCGCCGCCGGCCCCAAGTCCATACCGAGGAAGCTTTCGGCCGCCAGATCGAGGGTGAGCGCCTTGATCGCGTCGTAAAAGCGCATCGGCCGGTTCGCCCAGCCGCGCACCTCGCGCGCGATGCCGCGGTTCAATTGCTCGGCATAATGGCGCATCGGCTCGGGCTTGAACGCCACCGACAGCGTGCGGCGGTCGGCGCGGTGCTTTTCGAAATCCATCAGCATCAACCCGCGCGGGAAAAGCAGGTTGAGCAGCGGCCCCCAGCCTTGTTCGGACGAGAAAATCTTGTCGCGATCGAACAATACGAGCTCGTTCGCCTCGGGGCCGAGCAGGCTGACGGTCACGTCGCCAAAGGCGTGGTTGCGATAGACGCGGCCATGGCGCGCGTACATCGCCCGGCCGAAGGCGCCGGGGTCCTTGAGCATGCGAAACGTGTTGCCGATGATCGGCAGGCCGTCGCTCCCCGGAATATGCGCGAGCGCGTGGCGCTTGGTGCGCGGCTGCCAATGCGGATTGGCGGCATAGCTATGCGCGAAGGCCATTGTCCTCTCCCGGTTACTTACATCGCTATAAGTAAGCTGGGGGTGGGGCTCAAGCTGGCGTGCGCGGTAAAGAAGACCCTCACCCAACCAGCTTAGGGTAAACATCATGATTTAGGCCGTGCCGGCAGGCCCACCCTCACCCAACCCTCTCCCGCCAGCGGGAGAGGGCTAAATAGTGCGACCGGCTCCTCCGACCTTTGAGCGGCGCCTCTGCCCTTTGAGCGACTAGAAGCCCTCTCCCGCGTGCGGGAGAGGGTGGGGTGAGGGCCTTCATCTTCTTCTTCCTCTAACACCAATCGTTACACCGCTGATCGTCCACCGCTCTTGACAGCGCCACGACGAACCGAAAGGATCACGCGACTAACGACGAAGGGGCAGGCGATGGCGAAGAGGATCGGGCTGGTAAGTGGACTGGCCCTCGCCCTGGGGCTTGCCGCCTGCGCCGCGAGCGACGCCAAGCCGCAGGCCAGCGCGAACGCTGCGCCCGCCAAAGCGCCCGGCAAAGCCTATAGCCGCGATCCTTATCCTTCGACGTACAAAGCCTATCCCGGCGTGCCGACGCTCGTCACCAACGTCACCATTTTCGATGGCGAGGGTGGCAAGATCGATCGCGGGCAGATTTTGTTCGCCGACGGCAAGATCGTCGCGGTGGGCGAGAGCGTGCAGGCGCCCGCCGGCGCGACGGTGATCGACGGCGCGGGCAAGGTGCTCACCCCCGGCGTCATCGATATCCACAGCCATTTGGGCGATTATCCTTCGCCCGGCGTGCAGGCGCACTCGGACGGCAACGAGGCGACCGGCCCGGTCACCGCCGATGTTTGGGCCGAGCATAGCGTTTGGCCGCAAGACCCGGGGTTCAGCCGCGCGCTCGCCAATGGCGGGGTGACGACGCTGCAGATCCTGCCCGGCTCGGCCAATTTGTTCGGCGGGCGATCGGTGGTGCTCAAGAACGTCTATGCGCGCACCGTGCAGGGCATGAAATTCCCCGGCGCGCCTTATGGGCTGAAAATGGCGTGCGGCGAAAATCCCAAGCGCGTTTACGGCAGCAAGGGCCGCCAGCCCTCGACGCGGATGGGCAATGTCGCGGTCGATCGCGCGACCTGGGCGCGCGCGCAGGATTACAAGCGCCGCTGGGACAAATATGAAAAGGATGGCGGCGATCCGCCCACGCGCGACATAGCGATGGATACGCTGCGCGGCGTGCTCGCGGGCGAAATCCTGGTGCAGAACCATTGCTACCGCGCCGATGAAATGGGCATCGTGCTCGATATGGCCAAGGAATTCGGCTATCATGTGAGCGCTTTCCACCATGCGGTGGAAGCCTATAAGATCGGCGACTTGCTGAAAGCGAACGATACGTGCGCGGCGGTGTGGGCCGATTGGTGGGGCTTCAAGATGGAGTCCTATGACGCGATCAGCGAGAATTTGGCGATCCTGCACAACAGCGGCGCCTGCGCGATGATCCATTCGGACGATGCGAACGGCATCCAGCGGTTGAACCAGGAAGTCGCCAAGGCGCTCGCAGCCGGGCGGCGAACGGGGTTCCAGATCAGCGACGCGACCGCCTGGACCTGGCTCACCTACAACCCCGCCAAGGCGCTCGGCATCGCCGACAAGACCGGCAGCCTCAAGCCCGGCAAGATGGCGGACGTGGTGCTGTGGAACGGCAATCCGTTCAGCGTCTATGCCCGGCCCGAAAAAGTGTGGATCGACGGGGCCTTGCTCTACGATATGAACAATCCAAGGCTGCGGCCCGTCTCCGATTTCGAGCTCGGCCAGCCCGGTTCGGGAGACGTGAAATGATCCGCTGGCTGCTCGGCACCGCCGCGCTCGCACTCGCCGCCCCGGTGGCGGCGCAATCGGTCGCGATCACCAACGCGAAGCTCGTGATCGGCGACGGCTCGGCGCCGGTCGAGGGCGCGACCGTGGTGATCGAGGGCGGCAAGGTGATCGCCGCCGGCAAGGGCGTCGCCGCGCCCCGGGGCGTCGAGGTGGTCGACGCCGGCGGGCGCTATGTGACGCCCGGGATTTTCGCGGGCTTCACCCGCATGGGCATCGTCGAGGTCGATGGCGTCGACGAGACCAACGACGCCGCCGCCGGCAACTCGCCCTTCCACGCCGCGATCGACATCGCTCCGGCGATCAACCCCAAGACCAGCGCGATCGCGCTCAACCGCGCCGAGGGGATCACCCGCGCCGTGGTCGCGCCCGCCACGCGCGGCTCGATCTTCGCGGGGCAGGGGGCGATCATCGATCTGGGCGCCGATGCCAATTCGGTGAGCCACGCCCGCGCCTTCCAATTCCTGGAATATGGCGAAAGCGGCGCGCGCGCGGCGGGGGGCAGCCGCCCGGCGGCGATGACCGCCTTGCGCGACGCGCTGAAGGCCGCGCGCGCCTATGCCAAGGCGCCGGGCGCCTATCTCGACCAGGGGCGCGACGTGCTCGTCAACCGCGCCGACGCCGCCGCGCTGCTGCCGGTGATCGAGGGGCGCGTGCCGTTGCTCGTCCATGTCGAGCGCGCGTCGGACATGCGCGCGCTGATCGCGCTCAAACAGGAAAATCCCACGCTCAAAATGGTGTTCGTCGGCGCGAGCGAGGGGTGGATGATCGCGAACGAGCTCGCCGCCGCCAAAATCCCGGTGCTCGCCTCGGCGCTCAACGATCTGCCCGAAAGCTTCGAGATGCTGGCCGCCACCCAAAGCAACGTCGGGCGGATGAAGGCGGCCGGGGTCGTGGTCGGGCTCGGCATCATCAACGACAATGACGCGCGCCAGGCGCGCTACGAGAAACAATATGCCGGCAATCTCGTCGCGCTCACCAAAGTGCCGGGGGCGAGCGGGCTCGGCTGGGACGCGGCCTTCGCCAGCATCACCGGCGGCGCGGCCGAGGCGATCGGGCTGGGCGGCGAGTTCGGCACGCTGAAGCCCGGGCGGCGCGGCGACGTGGTGATCTGGTCGGGCGACCCGCTCGAGCTCGATAGCGTCGCCGAGAGCGTTTATATCGACGGCGTCAAGCAAAGCTTGAGTACGCGCCAGGGCGAATTGCTCAAACGCTATCGCCAGCCGCAAGAAGGCGCGCTACCGAAAGCTTACGAGCGCTGAGGGAGTCGGCTGCTCGGCGAGGAGCGGCGAGTAATGCGTTTTGGCGGGAAAGTAACGGCGGCGCTGGTGGCGCTGTCACTGGCATCGTGCGGTCCCGACGGCGGGGGCGGCGGCTCGAGCGCGCCGGCGACGGCGGGCACGGGCGGCACCGGCGGCACCGGCGGCACGACGAGCGGGAACGGGTGCAGCGTGCGCGAGCGCCAGGATTGGGTGCTCGCGCAATTGCGCGAATGGTATCTTTTCCCTGAAACCCTGCCGACCAACCCCAATCCGGCGGCGTTCAATTCGGTCGACGCGTTTCTCGATTCGCTGACCGCCACCGCGCGAGGCCAAGGGCGCGACCGGTTCTTCACGTACATCACCTCGATCGCGCAGGAAAATGCCTTCAACAGCTCGGGCGCGACGGCGGGCTTCGGCTTTCGGTTGATCAACGATGGCTCCAACCGCGTGCTGATCGCCGAAGCGTTCGAGGGCGCGCCGGCGCTCGCGGCGGGCATCGATCGCGGCGCCGAGATCATCGGCATCGGCACCTCGACCGCCAATGTTCAAAGCGTGGCGAGCCTGATCAACTCGGGCGGATCGCAGGCGGTGAACGACGCGCTCGGGCCCAACACGGCGGGCACGACCCGGGTGCTGCGCGTGCGCGACGCGAGCGGCACGCGCGACGTGGCCGTCACCAAGGCGGATTTCAGCCTGATTCCGGTCTCGCCGCGCTATGGCGGCATCGTCATCAACGATAACGGGCGCCAGGTGGGTTATCTGAACCTGCGCACGTTCATTCCCTTCGCCGACCAACAGCTGCGCGACGCCTTCACCCGCTTCCGTTCGGCCGGCATCACCAACGTGATCGTCGATTTCCGCTATAACGGCGGCGGCACGCTCAACACCGCCGAATTGCTCGGCGATCTGCTCGGCGGCAATCGTTCGACCTCGGACGTGATGAACGTGGCGGCGTTCCGGCCCGAGAAGGCGTCGAACAACCGAACGCGCAATTTCCAGCGCCAGCCCGAGGCGATCGCGCCGATGCGGCTCGCCTTCATCGGCACGCCGAGCACGGCTTCGGCGAGCGAGGAAGTGATCAACGCCTTCGTGCCTTATTATGATCGGCAGATGGCGCTGGTGGGGACCAACACTTTCGGCAAGCCGGTGGGGCAAATCGGGCTCGACCGCGCCCAATGCGACGACCGGCTTCGCGTGGTCGCGTTCGCGGTGCAGAACGCGCGCGGCCAGGGCGATTATTTCAATGGCCTCGCGAGCACCGTGCCCGTCTCCTGCCGCGCCGCCGACGATCTGAGCCGCCCGCTCGGCGATCCGCAAGAAGCCTCGATCCGCGCGGCGCTCAATTTCCTCGCCGGGCAAAGCTGCGCGCCGATCACCGCCGACGCCGGGGCGGGCGCGGGGCTGGCGCCGCAGAGCGCGAACGCGACGCTGTTCCCGGAGAACCGGCTCGTCCAACCCGAGCGCCCCACCCCCGCTCAACGCGAGGTGCCCGGGCTTTATTGAGCGCGGGCGGGCGTCGCCTTCGCCTCCCCATCGCTCCAAAGCGTCGCCCTGGCGAAAGCCGGGGCGTCGATGGAGCGGCGCGCATCGATTGCTAGAGCGATTTCCAGGCAGGTGGAATCACCTGCCGACTCGGAAATCGCGGCAAATCAAAGTTCTAGAGCGGCGATCCGATGCAATCGGATCGGAA
>FRDC01001587.1_pt1 | contig 12546 bp, 12 predicted proteins | sample 1106171 | NCBI WGS metagenome assembly FRDC01 (sample SAMEA3930566, study PRJEB13176) | freshwater metagenome | biome: Drinking water system; feature: drinking water; material: water | place: Singapore | collected 2014-12-20
TGGGACTTTCCAAACACACTCCGGCGCGAGTGAGTACAGAAGCAAAAGCAACGCCCAACCAGCCCTGGAAGACCCGAAGAAACTACGCAGCCCCTCTCAGGCACGCCATTCAGAAACGAGATCAGGCTCAGTGCACTCATGTCACACAGGGCAAGCGCTGCACTGAAAGACGCTGGCTCGACATTCATCACAAGAAGCCCTTGTCACAGGGAGGGCAAACGACGCTGGAAAACCTCACCCTTCTTTGCAAAGGGCATCACCAACTCTTGCACCATCATAAATAACGCCCAGCGCCGTCTGCTCGGCCGGAACCTCCTCAAGCCCAGCCAAAAATCTGCCGATCAGTGAGGACTATGATGTGGATTGGACTCACTGTCTTTGGAACGTATTTGGCCATGCTCTTTGCAGACGAATGGAAGTTTGATCGCAAAGGGGTACTTTCTCCGAGAGAGAGAAAAGGTCACGTCTTAGATAGTTTCTTGCTCGCCGCAATGGTGGGGTTGGTTGCTTTCGTCGAATACTCCAATCTTGTGAAAATGGTTTTTGGGGTGTTAGCGGTGATTTCGATTTTCTCACTCGTGCGAAGAGAAAAAGACCACGCCGTTCGCAGCGATGGCCGTGAGCAAATGCTTCACGCGCTCACTTATATGTTCTATCCCATCATGCTGGGAACTTTGGCCATGATTTGGCCGGTGATTGATGGCGTGTCGATGATTGTCGGCTGGGTCCTTCCCGTTAGCATGAAAAACTTGCGCCCACTTTGCCTAGGCTACTTTGCAGTTTGCGCGGTGTTCTTTCTCTATCGCGCTATCTATTGGCTTAAAGTTCGGAAGCACGATGGAATTGCGCCGGAAGTGCTGGCATTGACCGATGGGACCGTCGGTCCTGGTCACGAGCCGCCGAAGGCTGCTTAGTTTCTGCCAGTAAGAAGAAGAAATCTCACTACTAGTCGGGTCGACTTCTGGCTTCGCAGTCGAATTGAATTCGCCCACTCTTCCATTCGTAGTCGATGCTAAAATCCTTTCCTGGGTCAAACGTTTTGTCGACTGTATCTCCCGAAGGGGTGAGCATACGCTGCAGCGATTCTTGCTCAAAGTTTGTATAGTGGAGGAGCGTAACAACATTAGGATTGATACCCACGATAATGAGATGTTCCATGAGTGGGCCCAGGACAAGGCTGACGCTTGCTTTCGAACTGGAGATGAAGACTTGCCGTGTAGTAAACTTTCGATTCTTGACGTCAGTTAATTCGGTGTTGCAGGAGTAATAGTCGAGGGCCCAAGCAGGGAAAGTCTTTAAAAGGAGAGCGAGTAAAATAGTTAGTCGCAACATCCAACCCTCTCAGTTCAATTCTCTTGGGTCGCATTTCAAGCGAATAGTGGCCTGATCCCCTACGAACTCCATGAATTCCACGGGTTCCCCTCTCTGGAAAGTATGAGTCTTTCCCCTAAAAGTTTGGCCCTGAAAGCTAAAATCCCACAGGTCCAATTTTTTTTGAGATCCATTTCTTTCGGCATACAACGTCGTATCAAAATCGGGATCGAAAAATCCTGAGATGCGATATTGTGAGGCGCCTTCAGATTTTAGCTGAAAGATCAAAAAGGGTTGGACCAGGTCATTCCCTAAGCCCTTACGGAGATAGGCTTCACATTCGTAGTAAGTCATTCCATAGACGGGAACGGAAACTAGAAGTGACAAAAGAAAAAGGAAAGGTTTCACCTGGATCGTCCTACTGTGGGCGGGCGTATTGGCTTTCGTTCCAGAAGCTTCTTTTTCGCTAGTTCGAGCTCACTATTCTTTTGTAACCCAGCCTTGACCTCAGAGTCCCACTTGGCTTTCATTAGATCGAATATATTTTGGATAGGTTGAGCTTTAGAGGTCACACAATCTTCGCCAGCCCAAGTTTGGAAACGGACTCGGAGTGAAGAAAGATCTTGCCCAGAACTGTAGAGGTCCTGAATAAAGCTGTAGAGACGGAGTTCCGAGTCATCGGTTGAAAACTTTTCCTCCCCCTTATCTAAGACAAAATAACTCGGTAGGTTTTTAAGCGACGCGAGTCGGTAAGACGGCTCAATCAAGTTGTCTTTGCTACTGTTCTTAAAGGACCAGGTTCTGAGATTATTTAGAACCATGTAAGTTCCCAAATACACATGGATCTCGACCCTGTTACCAAGCAGGCTTGGTCTCAACTGGCTCAACAACAGCACTTCATCGTATTGTGAGGTAATGCAATTATAAATACTGGTTTCGGACTCCACCGAAAGGTCGGTGTTGAAGTTTAGTTCATCCAGAGACAACGTTTGGAACTGGCCTCTTTCTTCGACGGCGACAACGAATTTGAGGTCGACGTTCAGACCAGTGTTCGCTTGTTTCTGCTCCATGGTTTTACGGATTTGTTCGGTGACCTCCTTCATCCCTTCAGCTTGGGCTAGAGATACCGATTGCAGTACAAAAAGCCAAATCATTGCTTGCTTCATAGTGATCCCCGTCATTGCCGGGCACGGTTAGTCTGAGTTTCTAGGTTTGGCAACCCAATAAATACATACAACCCGGCCAAAAAGGTTTGAACAGAGTGTTTTTGTACTAAAAATGACTGTCAAAGTAGCGTGTCTTAACTGGGATGGGTTTTTTCTAAAACTTCAAGGCTTACGCCGGTCGAGGCTTAAAGAAAATCCACTACGATAAAAGTATTGTCATCCGGAGCGGGGCCGGGAACCATCGCCTTTTTAATTTCTTCGGCAATGTAGTCGCGGGCTTTTTCGGTGTCCATGGAGCGCGTGTGTAAGAGAACATTGCGGAGTCGCTTCAAACCAAACTGCCGATCATTGGCCATATTGAATTCATAAGCTCCGTCCGTGAAGATGAAGATGCGATCGCCCTTGGAAATCGTTCGATGGTCGGAGCCGACGGTGAGAATCTTTGAGCCCACAGGTGTGCCCGAGCCCACCATGGTTTCTAAATCGCTATTCGCTCTTAAAACATAGATAGGGGGAGCTGCAGCGGTCCACCATTTGGCTTCATTTTGAGCTACGGGAATTTCCAAAGCGGACATGGTCATCCAGTACTGGCTTTCGCAGAAAGATTTGAGCGATTCGTTTAGCTCGCCAAATAGAGTGGGAAGATCCGAGAGTTTTGGGTTGTACGGCAAGGCTTTGGCCAAGCTTTGATAGGCGCCAGCCATCAACGCGGTCACCATGGCAGAGCCTGCGCCGTGACCTGTGACGTCGCCCAGTATAATGACCAAGCTGCCATCGGGACGAACGGTGTACCACCACCAATCGCCGCCGGATTGATTGGCAGCTTCGTAGTACGCGGCGAGTTTCACATTCTTGTGAGTGAAGGTGTTGTCCTTCGGAAGCAAGAGAGTTTGAACCGCCCCGGTGACTTCCAAGTCCTTAGCAAGAGTGTAAACCTCGGACATGGCCTTTTTGAGGTCTGAGATATCGCGGCCGATACAGGTATAAAGTTTCCGGCTCAAGCGCGTTCCAAATTCGAAGCTGAAAATCTGCCAGATGAATGAACGCATCTGCGTATTTTCTATGTCGATGGCGAGCTCAAATTCCACGATTTCCGAATCAGCATCGCCCGAGTCGATTTTGATCAGGCGATCTTTAAACTGATTCCAGGTCTCTTCTTTAAAAAGGGACGAGAGAGAGCGACCGAGCAAGAGTTCGTGATCTACACCAATGTATTTCGCTACTTCTTGATTGGCGCGCAAAATATTTCCCTGAGCATCGACGACCGCAAAAACGCCCGGGAGCTGATCGAAGATGCGATCCGTAAGCGACTTCGAATTCTCCAGCAAGGAGAGGATCTGGTGTGTCGCCTGTAGGTCTTGATTCAGCAAACTCATGGTGTTTTAGGTTTTCTTCAGTACTTTTCCGATTGCTGCGAGCATTTTCTCAGCAACGTAGGGTTTAGTGATCCAAGCAATCACGCCAGCTTCTTTGCCCTTGGCCTTCATTTCCGGGCCTGATTCTGTCGTCAGCATGAAAATGGGGATGGCTTTGAACTCAGCAGTCTGGTGAACCTTGGAGCACATGGTCAGACCGTCCATATTGGGCATGTTGACGTCACAGACAATCAGAGCGACGTCCTTGTTCTTCTCAAGAACTTCGATGCCGTTGACACCGTCCACACCCTCAACCACTTGGAAGCCGCCTTTTTCAAGGTCTTGCTTGAGCTGCACTCGGAGCGTTTCAGAATCGTCTACCACCAAGATTTTCATACCATCTCCTTACAGGAACTCTGCTTCCCCGAGGTCTTCGGGTTTTTCATCCACATTTTCGTTCAGGCTAGTTAACGTAATCTGTTCAAAGGTTTCAATGGAGACGGTGCAGCCAATCTCGAAATCAGGGCCGTGAAGGCGCCACTGATCAAAAATATTGTTCTTCACCTGATTTGCCTGAAAGAAAACTTCATCAAAACCGCGTGTGACGAGGGGGAGGCTAACGCCGGTCATCACCTTCGCATCCGATAGAGAGCGCTTGATGGCTCCCGCCGTGAGGTTGCAGAACTCTCTCATGAAGTCCAAAGCCTGTTCTATTCGAATGGCGCTGGACGCTTTCTTATAGGGAACGGAAGCTAGAAGCTTCGCATCCTTGCTCATGAAGTGAGCCTTAAAAATCATTTTCACGTCTTTCCCGGAAACCAAGATGATCGACATCCAGTGGGCGTAGACCCAAGGGGAACCTTGAATTTCGCCGAGCTCGACGTCGCTTCGATTGCCGTGAAGGACGAGTCTGGATTTCGAAATATTTCGAACCAGTCTCTTCAGTTTTTGTATATCTTCCTGTTTCGGGTTCATGTCAAAATGTTGCCGCCATGGTGGTACAAAACAATGATTGTTTAATTCAACCTTCAGTTTAAAAGGAGTTGAAGAAATTCTCACTTAAATTTTTATCGCAAATTGAGTTCCGGTGAAAGATACTAGAAATACACGGAGCAAGAATGCCCAAGGCATCGAAACCATCAGCAACTAAGAAAGCGGCAAAGTCCGAAACAGGCAAATCGGGAGCTAAGTCTAACGTGGTCGCCGCTCAAATAGAACTTCCTAGTATCATCGACGAAAGTACTGTTTTTGATCAGTATATTGGCAAGCCCACCGGGGCTTTGATGATCAGTTGTAAGAAAATCGCCCGAATTAATTCGGCGGGAATTCGCGCTTGGAAGGGGTGTTTCGATCACCTCGACAAAAATGGAATTTCTCTCACCTTTGTGGACTGCCCGCCTGTGGTATTGCAGCAAGTAGCCATATTCGACAATTTCCTTTCGGGTGGAACCATTTCTTCTGTTTTGGTGCCATACCTCTGTCAGATCTGCGGAAAAAGCTTTGAAAAGCATTACACCGTTTCTGAATTAAAGAAGAATAAGTGCGATTTTCAGCCCAGCAAATGCGACAAATGCGGGGCTATGGCGGAATTCGACGACGACTTTGATATATACACAAGATTAATAGAATAACGCTTCGGAGATATTGCTTCATGTTGATTTTGGTTTCAGAGAGAGACGACGATATTCAGTTTGGGGGAGAGGTAGCAACCGCCGCGAAATTGAATTTCAAACACGCGAAATCCCCTAAGGAAGCTGTTAGCATCCTAGGAAAAGCCAAGGGCGATGCCATGGCGAATGCCATGATTTTGGCCGACCTTTCGCAAAGCGGGCAGTTGAAAGATTTTCAGGATGCCCTCTCCACCTACATCGGAAAAGAAAAGAACAAGGTTAGCCCGAACAACGTTCACTTCATTGGCGCAGAGCACCTGTCTGAGAAGGATTTGTTAGGTTGCTTCAACATGTTCGGCCATTTCATCATTCGTAATTATGGCGACCCGAAAGAAGCAGGTCGTCACTATGGCCGAATTGTTCAGGGTTACCGTGGAAATGATGAGATCAAGGTTTCGAGCCTCCTCTCGGACTCTGGAAGCATCCGAATCATCAAGTTGAAGAATTCCACTGAGAAAAGTGCGTTTATTGATCAGGTTCGAGAATATCTCTCCAATGAGACGTCGTTCGTAGAGCGATCGATCTTTGTCATTATCAATGCGGTCGATGAACTCCTGATGAATGCGATTTACGACGCTCCGACGACTCAGTCGGGAAAAGAAAAGTATTCGATGACCCTGCGAGACACTCCGATCGATTTGGAAGGGCAGCAATCGGTTGAACTCCAAATGGGGTACGACGGTGAATATGTTGCTTTTACGGTGGTCGATCGGTTCGGCAGCGTCAATAAGACCAAGCTTCTGAGCAAAGTTTTCGCAAGTTACATGGAAGAGGAATATCAGGTCGATCTGAGCCGCGCAGGCGCTGGGTTAGGCTTGGCGACAACCTTCCGTACAGGTGGAAGTTTGCTGATTTACAGCAAACCGAAAGAAAAGACCGCTGTGACTGTTTTCTTCAAGCAGACTGAAAATTACAGAGACTTTAAGAAGCAGTTCAAATTCATTTCAGTTCACATCAGTTCTTAATCTTAATTGTAAATTCTGAACCAAGTCCGACGCGGGAGACGAGTGCGAGTTCACCGCCCGCCTTTTTGACCAACGTTTCGACGATTTCCATCCCCACACCACGGCCTGAAAGCTCCGAGGCCTGTTCTTTCGACGAGAATCCCGGTTTGAAGATCAGGAAGACTTTTTCTTTATCGCTCAGTGACTGGTGTTCCTTTTCTGTAATGATGCCCTTTTTCAAAGCGATGTCTGCGATTCGTTTCGGGTCAATGCCGCGTCCATCGTCGGTAATCACTAACGCCACATGGTCCGCTGCTTCGATGCACTGAACTTCAATCAGGCCCAATTCTTTTTTACCTTGCTTGACCCGCTCTTCAGGGATTTCAATTCCGTGGTCAATGCCGTTTCGAATGACGTGTACTAGCGCGTCTTGAAGATTTCCAATCTGCTCGCGACTCAGCGTAATATCGGCACCGGTGACATCGTATTGGACTTTCTTTCCCAGCGTGGTTGAAACTTCTTTGACCATTGTCTGGAACTTAAAGAGCATGGGTTTCACCGGAATGTTGAGAAGATTTCTGAAATCCTTTTTGATCGCGTTGACCGCTTGCTGATCCGAAGCGGTGTTGAGTTGCACGATGGCGCGCTCCAGGCGAGCCAGATTGACGTCCACGATTTCCAGAAACTTGGGAGCATCGCCCGTCATGCCGCCCTGTCCCTTAGCAAGATAAGGATCAATGATCTGCAGAAGATCTAAATACTTTATTTGAAGAGGAATAGTTTCAGGTAAGCCTTCCTCTGGCGTCAGATGGGATTTCAAACCTGCTGCCACCGCTTTCGAAGTGGCTTCGATCTGAGTGATGACCTGGGCAAATGCACCGTCTTTACCAAATGCAATAACGGCGTTTCTCAACGGCTGAAGATCGACTGCTGCTTCATTGATCGGAGACGTATGAGGCAAGTCACTTCCTGCTGCTGTCTGAATGACCTGAAGCACGGAAGCCACGGATTGTTGACTCGCCGTTTGCTTTCTTAGGAACAAGAACCAAGGCGAGCGGAGTTCTCCTAGGGCAGTGAGTTGCTTTAAGGCGTCGGTGGCGTCTTTGAACGGGGTTTTCAAAGCGTCTTGAACTTTTTGTTTCACATCTGATTTTACAATCTCATTGGCATAGAGGCAGCCGGTGAAATTGAGGTAACGCCATACATAGGTCATGCCCCTACTCAAAGTGGGGATGAGAGCAGCGTCAGCAGAGGTTTCAAAAGCTTTGGTCATCTGTGTCGCTAAAACTGTGAGGTACTTGAAGCCGACTTCGAGGCAGGTGCTTTGCAGCATCCGGATGGCGTGGCCTAAATCCTTCTTCGTTTCATCCGATTTTTTTGCCCGATATTTTTCAATAGCCAGGTGAACGAGGTAGGCCTCGCTGAGCGCACGAATCTGCGCGTCCGGTTCCAAAGAGTAGGGTTTGAAACTCATGGAACGGCTGAAGAGATTCAAAAAGGCGCCCTTCAATTCGTTGAGAACTTCAGGAGTGATGGTTTTAGAGAGTTTGTCGCAAGCCGCCGTGAGAGCTGGATCACGTAGGGACTTTGCAATCCAGATCTGAGTCAGAATTCGACTCGCTACTTCTGGGCTCTTCGTATCTTTGCCTTCTGTTTCAATAAAGAGCTGGTTCAGCTCCTGAATGATCGGAGGTTCGAACTGATTTTTAATATTCAGAATACGATTGGCCACCTGGGCGTATTCTTGAAGTTGTTCTTGAACCTCGTAGAGTTCCTGAAAAATTTTTAGTCGCCCATCTGGAATGGGGAGGGACTTATCCAAAATCTTACCCTTGATTTCGAGAACAATGCTTTCCGTGGTGTGAACTCGCTTCGAAATAAAGCTGTAACCAAAAAGGCGCGCGTTCCCTTTTAAGGTGTGCAGGTTTCGCATGAGGACGCCGAGGGCATTGGGATCGGACTCAATGCTCCTGGTATTTTCTTTACACATCTCCAGGAGCTCAGCTGAACGCGTGAAGAAGTTACTGATGTTTTCAAGATTGTTTCGAGCGAGTTCTTGAATGATTTGAATTTCGCCGCGTTCTTTCGCAATTTGCTTTTCCAAGCGCTCGAGTTCGGTGATGTCTTCCACAACGAACATGATTTTTTCTAAGAGCTCGTTATCATCCCAAATCGGGCGGTAGCTGATCTTGAGAATGCGTTCGGGGTCTTTCTCGTTGGTGGGATGCATGTAGATGACCCGAACAGGAAATGTTCCGTCCATCAAATCCCATTGCAATTCGCTTTCGCCGAAGACCGTAGAAAACCCTGTTGTGAGTGCGGTGTAGATTTCAGTGTTTTTCGGAAGGTCTTTAAAAATCGTGTCGTAGATCTTCGTGCTCACAATACTAGAACCGAAGAGGGAATCCGCGAATTTAGAAACAGGCTCGACGATTGTGCCATCTTGCTTCACCGAGAAGACGGCCTGGCGCATATTATTCAGCAGTCGCTTGACTTGAGCTGATTCAAACTGAATCGCCTGCATGAACTTCATCGTGTTCAAAGCACCAGAGATCTGGCTGGTAATGTTAGAAAAAAGCGCATCCATTTCGTCATCGCCCTTACCTGCAGCGCTGATACGTTGATGAAGGTTGGCATTTTCTTTCGTGTTGCCGACAATCAGAACGCCCTTCAAGGAGTTCTCAGTTTTTCCTAAGTTGTAGATCAAAAATTCCTGCATTCGAAACAGTTTGCGGAATTCTTCAAGCCCCGCGTCGGAGCTAGTTTCATCACAGGTAATTCGGGTGCTTCCTTCTAGGAAAGTTTTGAACTGGGGAAGCGACGCTGTGAGAGTGATTTTCTTCACTTCTTCTTCCACGGCCATGTCTAGAAAACCGCCGTGAGATCGTCGAAGGAGCAGGGTCGGATTATTCGGATCGGGCAAAAACAGGAGGTAACGCTCGTAGTTGAGCAGATTTAAAACGAAGCGATCAATCGCCGTCAAAATTTCGTTAAACTCGAGCTTTTCATTAAAATGATGTCCAACCGCCGCAATCTGAGAATAAATGACCTTTTGTTGCTCAATGCGTTCTTGGAATCGATAGAGATTTCCCTGAGCATTGATCATGCTCGAGAGTTCATGAGCAACGCGTTTGTGTTTGCGTTGAGTTTCGTCGAGTTGCTTTTTTAATGTCTCGACGGTTGGAGACTGATCCATAATCATAGATAATAGGAAAGATGGCGGAAAAGATCAAAGTAGGATTCCCAGTTCCTCTTTCTGGAACATACGGAACCGAAGCCAAAGAACAATTGACGGCAGCCGAACTGGCTGTTGACGAATTTAACGCTTCTGGCGGTTTAGACGGCCGAGAAGCAGAGATCGTTGTACGCGATACCAAGCTTTTAAAGGAGCTGGCGCAATCTTCGGCAGAAGAACTCTGCACAAAAGAGAAGGTTCACGTCATGGTAGGCGCGCTCAAATCCGAAGACATGGTGGAAATTAGTAAGATCTGCGCCAAGCACGGCATCCTTTATAATGCCATCAGCCAGTCCGACACTATTTTAGAAATCCACAACCGACGTCGATCGACCTTTCACGAAGGCTGGGACTTCCACATGGGAGGTGGGGCCATCGGCAGATATGCTTTTAGCCACTACGGAAATCGTGTGGCAGTACTGAGTGGAATCCAGGAACTCGGAGAGCATTTCACGCGAGCACTCCTCCACGTGGGAACTCAGATCGGTGTCGATTTCATTTATAACGACAAGCACCCAGTGGGGTGTCAGGATTTTCGCCCCTTCTTAAAAAGAATTCAGGAACTCAAGCCCGAGGTATTGGTTTTTAATTGCTTTGGCGCGGATCAGCTCAACGCAGTGAAGCAATCTCGAGAGTTGGGAATTTTTGAAGATACGCGAATCGTGTTGGCCAACTTTTCTGTCACGCAACGAATGATTGGTGGAGCAGATGTTTTTGAAGGAGTTGTCGGCGCGTGTGGGTACTATTGGCGCCTCGAAGAAAAATTCGCTTCAGCAAAAGAATTTAATAAAAATTATCGCGCGCGAAGTGGTGGTGTTGCACCAACGACGTACAGCGCTTTCGGATACGTCGGCACAAAAACCGTGCTGACAGCCATTCAGCGAGCAAAAACTTTAGAAACAGAAAAATTAGTTCGCGAAATGCTCGCGATGCGTTTTGATTTTTGTCGAGGTCCGCAATTTTATCGCGGCCTCGATCATCAATCGGTACAACCTGTCGTCATCGTCGAATCGAAATCAGAATCCGACATGCAATCGCCCGATGATTTTTTCGAAATCCTCGAGGTCAATGAATTTCTCGGACCGCGAACTTTTCTTGTCTCGCGCGAGACCGTCTGAAATTTGACAGACTGCAAAACGAAATTTGTCAGAATTAATGTTTGACATGCATTAATTCGTCGTTATGCTTGAGTTAAATCTGAATGGATATTTCTGTGCGGCAGTGGGCAAATGGAATGCGCAGTCCCAACCTCGAGTGGAATGGAATTCACGCGGAGGAAAGGTTGGATTTTATGTGCAAGCCAACAATGAGTCAGGTCCGTGCAGAGTTCAGAGATCTTTCCTCCGTCGTTAGTACAACCAACAACAACAACCCAAATTTCTCTCGAGTTCAGTTCCGAAGAGAAAAGGAGAAATCTAGTATGATGAGACGTTTATCAAGCCTCGTCGGCCTCGCGGCTGCTGTCGGCTTAGTGATGAGCGCTGCAGTTGCCCCGAAAGCAAACGCAGCGATTAGCGACAAGTTCAGCCTCAGCGGCTGGGCTCAGACCATGTTCCGTAACGACATGACCTCTAACAACGGCAACAATAAAACCGGCTTCGATGCAGACGAAGTCGAGTTGGACCTCGCTTATAAGTATGATGACACCTGGACTGCTAACGTGGGTATGTTGATGGGGCACTGGTCGGATTCTAACTCTCTCGGCGCCCCTGCTTCTAGCTACAAGGTTCCGTTCTTCTTCCTGAAGCGTGCAAACGTCGAAGGGAAGAACCTTCTTGGCGATGGCACCAAGTTGGTGTTCGGTCTCCAAGGCACTCCTTATGTCAACATGGTTGAAGGTCCTTGGGGCTTTAACTGGTTAGACGGCTACACGCTCGCTATCCAAAACTACTTCGTGCACAGACATGAAGCAGGTATCCGCATGGATGGCTCCGTTGGTCCGTTGGGCTACTCGGTCTTCATCAGCAGCGGTGAGTCGTTCTACAGCAATGCCATCCAAAACGACAACGGCATCGCAGGCACCTTGGCTATTCAATATAAGCCCATGGATGATTTGACCATCGTTTTGGTGGACAACCTGTACGGCGCTGCTAGCGGCAAAGCTGGCGCTAACGTATTGGGCGGTTCCGTGATGTGGAAGACGGACAAGTTCGGTATCTTGGCTGAAGTCATGACGGCTGAGTCGAGGTGTAAGGACAGCACCTGGACACAATCTGCTTTCGGTGGCACCAACTGGTGTAACGGAGCTGCAGACACCACGATCATCAAGCCGATGGGCTACGGTGTTTCTGCTTTTGCTAACTTGACGGACCATTGGGGTCTTTACGGCCAGTATTATTCGGGTAACTCTGACTTCGCAAACGGCAACGCTGGCGCACACAATCAGTGGAGCTACACGGATTCGACCGGTACGGAAGTTAAGCAATACAAGAGCCGTATCACTGTCGGCCCGACCTACACCTTCTACAAGGACAAGTTGAGAATGGCATTGCTGTACTCGACCCAGGACTTGACCGATGCACGCGTGACTGCAAACGCAGGCGTCAACATGAAGAACATGTCGCACGTTCGCTTTAACTTCGGCGCTAACTTCTAATTTAGAAGTTAATACCGAAATCTCGGGGTAACCCGAGTAGTAAAAACATCAACGGGCCACTCGCAGGGATGCGGGTGGCCCGTTGATGTTTTTTGCTTTTAAGGAAAGTGATTATTGCTATTATTAACTCATGATCGAGAGAGTTCATCATGTGCAAGTCACCGTACCGATCGGCGCCGAAGAGTTTGCTCGCCACTTCTACACCACAGTTCTAGAGCTCACCGAGATTCCGAGACCCCCGGAAGTTCAAAAGTTTCCAGGGTTTTGGA
>FRDC01001845.1_pt3 | contig 12546 bp, 13 predicted proteins | sample 1106171 | NCBI WGS metagenome assembly FRDC01 (sample SAMEA3930566, study PRJEB13176) | freshwater metagenome | biome: Drinking water system; feature: drinking water; material: water | place: Singapore | collected 2014-12-20
CTTGTCGAAGAGCGTCGCCGAACTGGAGTACGAAGACCAGGTACCAGCCTCGCGCAGGCGCCTGTCGCTCGGCGATTCTTGCGCTCGGTATTCCGGAGTCGTGACGATGGAGCGGACTGAGGAGGGAGACCGGTTTAGCAACTCGCGGACGGCTTTGGCACCTTCGATGACGAAGGTGCCGTCGGCCTGCCGATGTTGGCGCTCTCGAAGAAGTCTCTTGATGTGACCGTGCTGTGCACGGGTCAGGAGGGGTACGTGACGGGACAAGCGGCCACTTCAATCCGAACTGAGAGGTTTACCGCCGCTTCCGACCGGAGGCAGCCTCGGCCGCTCGGATCCTCTGAGCACGAGCCTTCGCCCGCTTGAGCGCCGTCAGTTTGCCCTTGGTACGGTCGTCCTCGTGCTGCAGTTGCTCCAACTGTGACTTGAGGTGCGCCTTTTCCTGCTTGTGCAGCGAGGCGCATTCTTCCCTCGAGAGCAGCATCCAGTCTCCGCCCGTTCGAGCTCGCTTGATCCGCTGTTCGAGAGATTCTCTCAACTGCTTGGACCGCATGGACAAGAGAGATTTCAACGCTTGACGCCGGCGAAGCACTTCCTCTTCTTCCGCCATAATCCCGCGAATGTCTGTTCCCAGCATGACTCGCCTCCTCGACAGAATCGGATAGAAATAACGTTCCGTATTCTACCCGATTTGATTGCTCACCTTCCACTCAGAGAAATCATGCATAAACTATTGATTGTACGATGATTAATGTCGCTGTCGCCTGTGGGTCCCATTGCGAGTTTCTGGACATTTGAGTATGATCGCCCCATGGCACTGGGTGAGCAAATTCAAGCCTGGAGGATCTCGAAAGGTCAAACGGTGGATGATCTTGCCCTTGAGGCGTCCGTCAGCCCCTCTCTACTCGAAGAGATCGAGTCTGGTGACGTGGATCCCCAGGCTTCCACGCTGGAGTCCTTGGCTTCCGCCCTGAAGATTCCTGTTCCTTGGCTTTTTGCCCATCCAACGACGTTTCGTCATCTATTTCAGGAGGCTGAGGACGAAGACACCGTACCTCCCAAGGGCCTCGATCCGATCACGGAACGTATCCTGTCCGGTTCGCGAATGGACCGGTCGCTGTACGTCTTGTTGACGGCCCTGGTGCAGAGCGCTGAACCCAAACTGCTCCGGGCTGCCGAGGTGAGCCTGCGTAGTCTCGTCAAACAATCCAAACAGGCATCGGTGCCCTGGCTCAGTCGCCCATCCGGCCACTTTGAGCCCCCAAGCGACTAGCCGCCGCCAGCCAGTCTCCCGAAGAGCCGAACGTCACAACACTTGCAGGACAAAACACTTGAGGTACCGGGTCTCCGGCATGGTGGCGAGAATGGGATGGTCGCTCGCTTGACCTCGCTGCTCCAACAAACGCACCACGCGCCTCGCATCTTTGGCGGCCCGACTGATCGCCAACCAGAGCGCCTCTTCCGACACGTGGTGCGAGCAGGAACTGGTCATCAACAACCCTTCCGGTCTGGTCAAACGCATCCCCAAGAGATTGACGTCCTTGTACCCGGCAAGCGCCCCTTGAATGGCTTGCTTGCTTCGTGCGAAGGCCGGTGGATCCAATAGCACGAGATCGTACCGGCGCCCCCTCCGCTCCAATTCCCTCATCTCTTCGAAAGCATCAGCCTGACGGTAGTGGCATCGGTCTTCGACCTGATTCAGCGTCGCGTGCTTCCGAGCCATCTCCAATGCGTCCTGGCTCACATCGAGGCCTTCGACTGATTTGGCGCCGGCCAAGGCGGCATGGATACCAAAAGCGCCGGTGTGACAGAACACCTCTAAAACCTCTGTTTCAGCCGCCAGCCTCGCCGCAGCCAGCCGGTTTTCGCGTTGATCACAAAACCACCCGGTCTTCTGACCCCGTTGTATGTCGACGAAAAAGCGGGCCTTCCCTTCAGCAATCTGGCTCAAGGTCGCCCCTTCGCCTCTCAAGAACCCGACTTCCTGAGGTAACCCCTCCAACGCCCGGCTTTTTGCATCGTTCCTCAGGAACACCCTGGTCACACCGGTTTCCCGGCTGAGCAGATCGGCCAGAAACTCACGTCGGCGCTCCATTCCAACCGAAAGTGTCTGCATGACCAGTACGTCGTCATACCGGTCCACGATGAGCCCCGGCAGCAGGTCAGCCTCCCCATAAACCAGCCGGTACGCGTTGGTTCCGGACACGACCTTCTTCCGCAGACGAACAGCCTGGACCACCCGATCTCTCCAGAACGATTCATCGATCGGTGCTTCGTCGAACGTGAGAATCCGCACTCTGATCTTCGAGGAGGGATTGTAGAACCCCCGGGCGTAAAAGCGACCGTCGGAACGGACCACATCAACCAGATCACCGGCCGACGGCTCGCCGCTGACAGCCTGGACGAAGCCGGCATAGATCCAGGGGTGGCGGGCTTCGATGATTTCTTTCTGTCGGGCGAGTGTCAGACGTCCGACAGGGTGATCCAGTGTTGGCGGCATACCTACTTATCCGTGCCTTCCAAGCCGCCGTCAAGTCCTGCAACAAGGATCGAGCTTGACGATCGTGCAGGGCTATGGTTTGCTGCTGGAAGAGCGAGACCTATGTCCCAACGATCAACGATCGGATCGGCCGTTATCGAGCGACTCCATCAACTCGGGGTCCGTCATATCTTCGGCATACCCGGAGATTATGTCCTCACGCTGTATCAGCTGATCGACCAGTCTCCGATCAAACACATCGGGACGACTCGGGAAGATTGTGCCGGATTCGCTGCCGATGCCTACGCCAGAATCAACGGCATCGGCGCCGTCTGCGTGACCTACTGCGTCGGCGGCCTGAACACAGTCAATGCGATCGCCTGCGCCTATGCCGAGCGATCTCCCGTCGTGCTGTTGACCGGCTCTCCAGGCCTCTCGGAACGGATCAGAATGCCCTACATGCACCATATGGTGCGCGAGTTTTCAACCCAGCGCGACGTGTTCGAACGGATGACCGTCGCGGCAGTATCCCTGGATGATCCGCTGACGGCTGAACGAGAAATGGATCGCGCCTTCGCCGCGCTTCTCCGTTATCGCCGTCCGATCTACATCGAAATACCACGCGACCTGGTGCATACCCCGCTGGGCGCCCCGCTGAGACCGCTTTGCCTCGACGACGGCGCCAGCGACCCCGCCGCACTGGACGAAGCGATCGCCGAAGTGCGAACGATGCTGGCGTCGGCTAAACGGCCGGCGATTCTGGCCGGCGCCGAAATCGGACGATTCGGTCTCCAAGACCATCTCACGCGCCTGGTGGAACGGCTCAACGTGCCGATCGCTTCGACACTGCTCGGTAAGTCCGTCATTCGTGAAGATCATCCGCTGTACATTGGGGTTTATGGAGGGTTGATCGCCCGCGACGAGATTCAGCAGTTCGTCAACGACTCCGACTGCCTGCTGATCCTTGGCTCGATCCTGTCCGATATGGAAGGCCTCGACGCCAACTCACCCTTGTTGACGGAAGGACGGACGATCCATGCCACCGCCGATCGCGTGGCCATCAAACATCACCGTTACGACTCGATCCGCTTTCAGGACTTCGTGCAGGCGCTGAGTACGCATCCGTTTTCTCCCGCTCCCTCCCGTGTCCTTCCTCCTCCGATGTCCATTGAAACCAAACCGGTGGCGCCAGGGGACCCTGTGACCCTGTACGGTTTGTTCCGCCATCTCGACAGCGTATTGGACGCGAAAACCTTGATCGTGGCGGACGTGGGCGAATCCCTGTTCGCCGCGGCAGACCTCCACGTCCATCGTCGGTTCGAGTTTCTCTCCCCCGCCTATTACACGTCGATGGGGTTTGCGGTTCCTGCCGCTGTCGGCGCCGCTTTTGCCGATCCCGCGGTCCGCCCCATCGTCTTGGTCGGCGACGGGGCGTTTCAGATGACCGGCACCGAACTCGCCACTGCCGTACGGTACGGACAAACGCCTATCGTGATCGTCTTGAACAATCGAGGCTACTCGACGGAGCGCGAAATCCTCGAGGGACCGTTTAACGACATCCACGACTGGCATTACGAGCGTGTATGTGACTTGGTCGGGGGTGGCATCGGGATGGTTATCAAGACTCAGCAAGACTTCCAGAAGGGGTTAGCTACCGCCCTGGCTGATTTCAACCACCTGTATGTTTTCAACGTCCTCTTGGATCCCTCAGACCGCTCCCCCGGGATGGTTCGCCTCGCTCATCGCCTGGCCAAGCGACTTTCCACAGACCGTCCTTAATACTGGCTTTTCCAGGAAACCGAGGTGAAGGTATTTTCCATCACCTCCTTCACAGCCGCTTCAGCATTTCCCCCTAATCGGGAAGTTTCCCACAAGTCAAGAGTGGCACGTCCTCTGCACTCCAGCAGAATCTCACGCACGCCATGGCCCACACCATGGCACCTTCGGCTAGGAAAGTCGGGTTATGCCCTCATCACCGCGGTTGAAACGGGGGGTCGGACTTGTCGGATTTTTATCAGAATGGCGTCGTGACCGTGCTGCACCGGCTGGGGCACCCCAATGTCGACCGGCTCGAGCAGGAACTCATCCGGTATGGCCGAACGCATCCCATTGCCTTGGTCCTACCGTCCTTATACGCCGAACTGAACCGCCCTGCTCTGAAGCACATTGTCCGCACGCTCGGGAACGTCTCCTATCTGAATGAGATCGTGATCTCCCTGGACCGAGCCTCTGCACTCGAGTTTCGGCTCGCCAAGGAATACTTCTCCGAACTCCCGCAACGCGTTCGTCTGATCTGGAACGACGGAGCACGTATCCAGTCCATCCTCAACCTCTTGGTCAGCACCAACCTTGACATCGGGCTGCCCGGAAAGGGCCGCGGCTGTTGGATGGCTTTCGGCTACATCCTCGCGAGGAACCAAAGCCAGGTGATCGCGCTGCACGACTGCGACATCACCACCTACAGTCGGGACTATCTGGCCCGGCTCTGTTACCCCATCGCGAATCCGAACCTGAGTTACGAGTTCTGCAAAGGGTACTACAGCCGCGTCACCGACCGCCTCCACGGAAGGGTCACCAGGCTGTTCATCACACCGTTGATTCGCAGCCTGCAGCAGCTCGTGGGGCCGCACCCCCTGCTGTCCTTCCTGGATAGCTTTCGTTATCCCCTCGCCGGCGAATTCGCCATGGTGCGCGATCTTGCCTGGACGAACCGTATACCGGGGGATTGGGGTCTGGAGATCGGCGTGCTCGCGGAAGTGTACCGCAATTGCGCGCTCCGGAGAATCTGTCAGGCCGACATCGCCGACGCCTATGACCACAAACATCAGGACCTGTCGCATGAAAATCCGGAGGCCGGCTTGCTGAAGATGTGTATCGATATCACGAAGTCACTCTTCCGCAATCTGGCCAGCGAAGGCGTCGTGTTGTCCGACGGTGTCCTCAAGACCCTGCGCGCGACGTATCTCCAGTCGGCGCAAGAAGCGATCAGCCGGTATGAAAACGACGCCGCCATCAACAGCCTCGCCTTCGACCGGCACGAGGAACGGACCGCAATCGAGGTGTTCCTCAAAGGCATGAAGCTGGCCACCGACGGATTTCTCGAAGACCCGTTGGGGGTTCCGATGATATCGAATTGGAGCCGCGTGGCCCACGCCGTCCCCGACGTTTTCGATCGTTTGATCGAAGCGGTGGAGGCCGACCATATCTGGAATCCCGCCGCGGAACCGGCGCCCACACCGCGATGACACTTCGGACCACCCCACTCGCTCCGGCGACCGAAGTCTCCCTCCAGGATATCGGAGCCGCCGACATTCTGGTCGGCATCCCGAGCTACAATAACGCGGCGACGGTCGGCCACGTCGTGCGCGCAGTGAGCGCGGGATTGGCCAAGTACTTTCCCAAAGAGCGGGCCGTCCTGGTCAATTCCGACGGCGGCTCGTCCGACGACACCACCGACATCGTCACCCGGACTGCCGTCGACCATCGCCATCTCTTGATCGCCGACCGGCAAAGCGTATTACACCGGATCGTCACCCCCTACCACGGCATCCCGGGTAAAGGCAGCGCGTTCCGCACGATCTTCGAGATCGCCAGACGGTTGAAGGCTAGAGCCTGTGCCGTCGTCGACGCCGACCTGCGCAGCATTTCCCCCGAATGGATTGAGATGCTGCTGCGCCCCATTCTGGAACAGGGGTTCGACTACGTAGCGCCGTACTATCTTCGGCACAAGTATGACGGCACCATCACCAACAGCCTGGCTTATCCGTTGACGCGTGCTTTGTACGGGAAACAGATCCGCCAACCGATTGGCGGAGAATTCGGATTCTCGGGCGATTTGGCCGGCCATTATGTCGACCAACACGTCTGGGAATCGGAAGTCGCGAGATTCGGCATTGACATCTGGATGACTACGGAAGCGATCGCCAACGGAGCGCGGGTCTGTCAGAGCTTTCTCGGAGCGAAGATCCACAACCCCAAAGACCCGGCATCCGATCTCTCGGGGATGCTTCGCCAGGTGGTCGGCTCCTTGTTTTCCTCGATGGAACAACATGTCGGCATCTGGTCGAAGGTACAGGGATCCGACCCGGTGCCGCTGTTCGGATTTCCCTATGAAGTTGGGGTCGAGCCGGTCCATGTGGACATCGAGAGTATGGTCGCCCACTTCCGACAGGGCCTTGCCGATCTCGACGCCATTTGGAGACAAATTCTCACGGCCCGCACGTTCGAGCAGCTACAGGATGTGAACGCCGACACCTCGGCCGGATGCCGGATACCGGACGAACTCTGGGCGCACATTGTCTACGATGCGGCAACCGCCTATCATCATCGCATTCTTCCCCAAGAACACTTGCTCAAGTCTCTGACTCCGCTGTACCTCGGTCGCACCGCCTCGTTCGTCCTCGCGACGCAGGGGTTGACGTCCGCGGAGGCGGAGCGAACGATCTCCGGTCTGTGCCAGACGTTTGAACAGACGAAGCCCTACTTGCTCACACGTTGGGATGAACGCGAGCCGGCTATCACGGCCAGCCGCTCGGACGCTCGAACCCTCCCTGCGGTAGGAGGTTGCCATGAACGAGTATTTTAGCCAGGCCCTGATGGCTCCTCTGGAACTCCTGGGCCGCCATGCCTTGGCGATCCTTCCTAACCTGGTCGCCATGAGCGTCCTGCTCCTCGGCGGCCTGGTGGGCGCATGGGTGCTCGGAACCTCGATCGAGCGGATTCTCCGCATCGTCGGCTTCGACCAGTTGTGCAACCGCTTCGGGATGACGGCCGGATTGCTCCGCGCGGGGATCAAGACCGATCCATCACGCCTGGCGGGCAATAGCGCATATTGGCTGGTATTCCTGCTCGCCTGTGTAGCCGCACTGAGCGCGCTGAATTTGACGCCGATCAACCAGTTCGCCCAGTCGCTGCTCGCCTATGTTCCGCATCTGTTCGCCGCCGGAGTCATCGTGCTGGCCGGGTACATCAGCTCGAACTTCGCGTCGCAGGCCGTCTTGATCGCCGCGGTCAATGCGGGACTCCCGCCGGCGCGTCTGATCGCCACTTGCACCAGATGGGGCATACAGTTACTGGCCGGGGCCATGGCCTTGGAGCAGCTGGGTATCGCAGAACATATCGTGGTCGTCGGATTTGGCATCACGTGGGGCGGCCTCGTCCTGGCGGCCGCGATCGCCTTCGGACTTGGTGCGACCGACTTGGCCAAAGATTTTCTCGAACGGCGCGTTGTCAGAAAACGCTCGACCGCCGCCGACGATTTACATCATTGGTAGTGCCGAACAACAACATGGAGGAACCGGGGGCATGATGCAGCATACGGTCCAAGCCGTATCGGACGGACCCATGACACACTTCGTCGTCTTCACAGATCTGGACGGGTCGCTGTTGGACAGCATGACCTATTCGTTCGACTCCGCCCTTCAGGCCCTTCACGCGCTGCGCGAACGACAGATTCCGTTGGTGCTCGTGTCGAGCAAGACCCGGGCGGAGATCGAACCGCTCCGCCGGCGGCTCGGTCATCGCGATCCCTTTATCGTCGAGAACGGCGCCGCCGTGTTCGTTCCGCAAGGGTTGTTCGATTTTCCCTTGGAACGGGCACGCACCAGGTTTCCCTATGACGTCATTGAACTAGGATTGCCCTATTACATGCTGCGGGATGTGTTGAAACAGGTAGAAGACGCCGTGGAAACGCCGCTCCGGGGCTTCGGTGATCTCTCAGTCGATGAGGTCATGCACCTTACCGGTCTGCCGAGAGCGGAAGCCGCACTCGCGCAGCAGAGGGAATACGATGAACCGTACTTAGTGGAAGGCCCACCCGCGTTGGTCGAAGAAGTCTGTCGACAAATCGTCTCCCGGGGCTTGCGGTGGACGAAAGGCGGCCGGCTGTTTCACCTGACCGGTGACAACGACAAGGGGCAGGCGGCCACGCTGCTGCTCCGCTGTTACCAGCGCCAGATGCGCCTGCACGAACGGCCGGGGCGGATCGAGACGATCGGCATCGGAGACAGTGTCAACGACGCGCCGTTGCTCGCCATGGTGGATCACCCGATTTTAGTGCAGAAATCGGACGGTTCTTACGATCCCGATGTGCAGATTCCCGGCATGATTAAGGCCGGAGGTGCCGGTCCCGCCGGCTGGAATCAAGCGGTGATGCGGTTTCTGGAACAGACTCCACGATAGGTCCGGATCTGCCCCTGTTTGCCGAGTACAAATTCGGCTTTGCCACGAACGTCAACATCGGAGCGTTCGAAGACGCATTTCTCACCACCAGTTTGGTCGTCGGAGGGCTTGCGCTCCGGTTCTAACGGGCCGGAAATCCTAGCTGCACCCTACTTCTGTTTGGACGCGAAGACCGTCGCGTCACAGGCGAGATACTTGATCTGCTTCATCGGAATGATGATCACTTCTTTCGCGGAATCGACTTCCAACACTTCCATGTCGTCGCTGATCGTGTGGCGAATCGCGTCCTTGACGAGCAGTTCCTGATTGTCGACGAACACCACCTTCACCCAATACTGCACGATCCCTCCTCTGCCTCCATCGCCAGGCTTCAAGAGTCTCAAACCCGGCGGATTATACTGATCGCCGATCACGCCTTGCAACTTGCGCGAGTTCCTGCCTCTTGGGTAGAGTGGACTCATCGAACATGAGGATGACGCGGTCCTCGAGACCGATCTACACCACAGTTCATGCCCTCTGGGCAGGGTTCGTCTTGTTCGTCGCCGGAGCCACGTTCGCCCAAGTCATGGGCCCGGAGGCGGAGCTCGAGCGCTTACGGGCGAAAGCAGAAGAGGCAGTCGGCAACGACGATCCGGATGGCGCCGCGCTCAATATGGGCCGCGCCGCCTTGATGGCCAAGCAGCTCGGGAAGGCTCAGAAACACGACCCGCAGATGGTCAGGCTGTACGAGGGGGCGGAACCACTCTTTCGCTCTCAAGAACACGGATATCGGGCCATGGCCCTCTTCCGAAGGGCCGGAGGCCAATTGCCCGCCTCGTCAGGCGTCTGTGGCAGCTTGGCCCTTGCGCACGGCAGCGTTCAGCAAGCGTTATCGACCTTGAAGCCCCTGTCGGAGGAACCGGTTCTTCCCACGATCCTGGATCGGGCCAAGCAGCTGCGCGGCGTGGCGGACGACTGGGTCGTCGTCCTCGCATCTATGATCAGCGACTATCAGTGTCCATGATTCGTGAAGAGTGTCTCGCGAAGCGCATGAGCTGACAGGCCGACAGGTCTCAGGCCGCTAGGCAAGATTCCGAATGTCAGCTTGATTTCCTGTCAGCTTGCGAAACATGAACGACGAGATACGCGCCCTCTAGTCCTCCTCCGGGTTAATAATGTGCAGGCCCGCGGTCTTGCTGGCCGCCAAGAGCTGGGTATCGGCACTCACCACCGTGAGCCTGAGCGGCTTGAGTTCCAAACCCAGGGCCAGGTGCATGACCTGCTGCGCTCGCAAGAACGGATACTCCATTACCAACTCCTTCGTCGCCAGGTACGTGTCCATCGTCGGCGAGATGAACGTGAACAACCCCTGCGCCGACTCTTTTTCGAACTTGTGAATCACCGAATAACAATCGTCGCGGGTGATTTCCCCCTGCTGCGCACGGTTGGAGAAGGAGGAATAGAATTCCGTCACGGTCCACGTCGGGAGGATAGCCACCTTTCCCCGTTTCACCATTAGTTTGTTGACGATCCGAGTCCCACGTTCCATGCTGTAGCGCTTCACCAGAGCCGTTGAGTCGAAGTAGTAGTACGGCATCTCTTCAAATCCTCCCCTTCAAGATCACGGATGCCAGCGGTCCCGACATCTTCGACAACCGGTCCTGCAATTCGTCGAGCGGCACCTCCTCGTAGCCTTCCTTGCGAAGCTTTTCAGCCAAATTTCCGGCGTTGAATCGGACAGTATCTTCCCGCAGCCGTTCTCCGAGCCTTCGTTTCGCCAACCGGCTCGGGACGCGCTTTTGCGTCACCGTCAGTCCGCGCCCCCGGCTCCGTGGTGCCCGCCCACCTCTCGGTTTACTCATACGTCTGGTCTCCCCTCCACATCATTGAGTGAATTGCTCAAGGCTTGCTCCCCGCATTGTCCCGGGGGCAACCTGCAGGCCGGACGGCCTGCGCCGGAAGTTCCGACTCTCCATAGATATGTGCGGCGATCGCCTTGGCCACCTCTGAGTTGAAGTCTTGCTGCATGACGCGCATGACCTTCGCCGTGGCTTCGCGTTCGGACAAATGTCCTTCCTTTCCCCCTTTCGAAATGGCCCCAAGGACCCTCTGACCGGACAGATCGACGATCTCGAAATCGCTGCACCAGCGCACGTACGTGAACTGCGGATCGCGGACGTCGATGGGCCACACACGGACCAATCCCCGTACCAGCAACTCCGGTGCGACCCCACCCGTACCGGAGGAAATCAGCAGTCCCTCTCTGATCAACCCTTCCGACAACGCCCGTTGGACCGGTTCCGCCTGGTCGCCCGTCACACGCACGCCGAGCAACAGATTACCGGCCAGAAACTGTTCGAGTTCTTGCGCCAGATCATTGACGCGATAGGCGGCTGGAGTGCCCTGTCCGCTGGACCGGATCACGCGCAGATCGGCGTTATACGCTTCGCGGATCACCAGATTTCGCATGGCGCGCCTGAGGCCTCTCACTTTCGCCAACTTGTCGGTCGTATGCCGAGCGTCGTCGACATCGGATCGAATCGAACGATCCAAGTCCGCCATCCGCTCCATGAAGGATGTCTCCGCCTGCGGGCGGTACATCGCCGCCAAGGAATAATGCAGTCCTTTCTGGACATCCACCCATCGATCCACGATCTTCACATTCTCCAATACCTTGTCCGTCGATACCCGGGTGAGTTGATCCAGCGTCAGTCGCCGTTCGTCGCGACTCTGCCCTCGCTGCTCCACCACGAGATAGGACTCCCAGTCCTTCGACTGCGCCGACACTTCCGCCTTGAACACACGCGCCACTGCGGCATAGGCTTGGTCCTCCGATGCCGCCCGGTCTTCCGACTGGCCCACGCCGAGGAGATATTGAGCCGGTGGGTATTCCGAGCTCACCCCGTCGATCCAGGCCGGTTTCGCCCGACCTCCGAACCACGAACATCCAGACACCGTAAGGCACGTGAACAAGAGGAGCGCTCCGACCATCCGAATCATCATGGCAACACCCGCTGGATCAGAAAGCGTGTTTCACCGGGTCCCAGGATCACCGTTTTTGTGCCCAAAGACTTTTCTCCGGTCCATGACGGTCCCTGCAGCTGATATTGGCCGGGCGGCACCCACAGGCGGGCCAAATGAATCTCATCGGGCAATGTTCGCCAGCTGCGCTTATCCGCTTCTTCAGAAGCCACCGCCAGTCCATGCGTCAACAGCCCGACGGCCAGTCCCACCCAGGGAGCGGCGTCTTTTCCCGCCCCCTGTTGGGCGCCTCTCGTCGCACCCTCGGCCAAACTGAACTTGAAGGCCGCTCGCGCCAACGCCTTGACGGTGATCCCGGCCATACGCTCGGACAGTGCCTTGTCGGCCATCGCCGTGACGTTCTGCACCAACTCGGTGCGTACCGTCAACGGATTCCCCGATTCGGGAACCAAGGTGACCGTATCGACCGCCACCTGGCTCTTCTGCGGAACCAACCGAGGCAACGCCACTCGCACGACACGACCGTTCAGGCCGTACAAGACACTATCGGCGGCTCGATTGTGTTGACGGTTCGACTGTCCGAGACCGCGGTTCAGCAACACGAGCTGCAGTGCGTCCAGACTGATGGGGAGATCGAGAAACTGATCTTCCTTGCGCGGCGCGCGGCCATTATAACTGATCACGACGACTTGGGCGAGTTGCTCCAACGCTTGCGCCGATTGCCAGGTCGCGTTCGGAAATGCGCGCTGATACTCCAACAACTCCTGGTTCAGATGCAGTGCATCCGCCGTTCTCAGCAAGTCGCGTTGCAGCTGAGCCGGCACTCCGGTCCGTGACCAGGCTCTGGTGGCCTCGAAGGTCTCGTACGCCTTCCGGTAGGCGATGAACGCGTTGTTGGCGTCGCCGGCGGCTTCATAGAGGATGCC
>FRDC01003905.1_pt1 | contig 12535 bp, 20 predicted proteins | sample 1106171 | NCBI WGS metagenome assembly FRDC01 (sample SAMEA3930566, study PRJEB13176) | freshwater metagenome | biome: Drinking water system; feature: drinking water; material: water | place: Singapore | collected 2014-12-20
TAGACCGTGCCCTCGGCGAGCCCGGTCGGGAGCGAGACGCCGGGTACCGCCCAGACGACGACCATCTGCGCGTTCGAGAAGCCATGCCCGGGCGCTTCGAGGATGTCGTTGGTGGCGTCGGGCACCGTGAACGCCTCGGGGATGCCGCCGCCGTTCGGGGTCATCCCCAGGAAGTTGCCGGCGGTCACAGCGTCCCAGGCGCCAACCCAGCGCACGGTCGTCGCGGCGGGCACGTCGAACGCGAGGCTCGACGCCAGCGCCTTGGAGCGGCCGGAGGCGGCATTCCAGGTGGCGGGCTTGCGGGCGTAGGCGGGCGAGCCGCCACTCACCTCGTTGGCGCCCGAGGCGCTGTAGGCGGTGTGCAGACTGACGTGGGTCGCGCCGACGCCGGCGCCGCCGGGGGACGTTTCGTCCATCCGGTCGAGCATCCGCTGGACCGCCGTATCCGAGAATCGCACCGGATCACCCCCTCAGCGCTCACCGCGCCGTCTCTACCCCGTTTTGATTCCTGGCCGAGCTACTCGGCCGGCTCGAAGGTGACGTACATCTCGCGGCCCAGCTCGAACTGAGCGACGGCCTCGGCATTCACGGTGCCGAGCTTGATCTCGCCCGACGGAGACGCCTGCCAGAACTTCGTGTTCTCGTGGCTCGGGTCGCCGTTGTGGTAGACGGGCGACATCACCACGGTCGCCATCTCGCACGGCTCGTAGGTCGTCCTGCCGTCCTCGCCGACGACGCCCTTCGAGCCGATGCTGCGCTCGATCCGCTGGACCTTGAACTTGGCTATGACGGCCATGCCCATCCCCCAGAAACACGAAACGCCCGCCTATCGGCCTCGCGTGGCCGACGGCGGGCGCTGCTGCCTCACCGAGAGCGCGGTCCTATCCCGCGCCCATCCCTGTTCGATTGCTGTCAGGATACCACGTCAGCCCGTGCTGATGGAGACCGGGAGATGTGCCCGACGGTTACGGAACCAGATCACCCGCCGTTTGCAGGCGCAGATCGCCACGATATTGCCGCTCGCCTCCACCCGCTCGACGCGGGCCGGCGGCGTGATGGTGATGTCGCCGCGCACCATCGAGAACACGGGGCGGTCGCAGTTCTGGCAGCGCTTCACAGCGGGCGGCCCGCTCACCGCCGCCACCGCCTGTTCCTCGGATACCAGCGGATGATCAGGACGCGGGCGCCCTCGGGGATCACGCTCGGCCCGCCCAACTTGACGCAGCGCAGCGCGTAGCGGCCGGGCACTGCCGAGCGCGTCATGAGCCGCGCCTCGCGGATGAGGTACGCCGTCCCGTACCCCGTCTTCCCCTCGGTCAGCAGGTAATCGCCCTCGGACGGCGGCGGCTCGTTCCGGTGGCGGCTGATCCCCCAGTCGTACGGCGCGAGCGTCACGACGGCCCCCACGGGTGCGGCGGTCATCAGGGGTGGACCTCGAAGACGTGGAAGACCAGTGCTCCATCCTCTAACTGGAAGCTGCCGACGTGCGAAACGACTCGCTCGGGGACATCGTGCCCGGTACCCACGGTGACGAAGTGTCGCCACTGCTCCGGTGCCGAGAGGTCCACCAATGCCCAGAGTTGGGGATCGTCGCGCTGGACCTGGACGTCGAGCATATCGGCGCGAGCCGTCATTAGATGCTTGAACGGGCCAAACTCGACGGCGTACTTGTACACCCGCTTCACCATGCTCGCTCCTCTTGCCGCTGCGCCCGCACGCGCTCCAGGCTCTCGTCGTCGATGTCGTGCTTCTGGCTCTTCTCGCACGGCAGCCCGTCGGCCGCGAGGACGTGGTCGGGGTCGCCGCACGGCGACGGCACGGTGTCGGGCTGCGCGTCGCTCACCGCCGCCCCCCGAACATCCCGTGGCGGTACGGCGCCAGCTCGTGGAACCGATCCTCGCGGTCGATCAGCGTGAACGTCACCCCGCCGCCCGTCGAGAACTCCGTCCTGACGCAGAAGAAGCCGTCGCCGGGCCAGAGCGCATAGGACACCCGGGCCTGCACGACGATCTGCCGGCGCTGCTCGCTCATCGCGCCGTCCTGCCCTTCACGGTGATGATGTGCGTCCCCTTCTGGGGGTAGGAATTCGTGTGGGCCACGTAGCAGGGCGAGGTGGTCAGGATGAAGTACTCGGCCTTCGGCATCTCGCGGGTTTCCTTCGCGCCAGTCTCCAGGTCTTCGACGGTAATACGGAGCAACGGCGCGTCGCTCACAGCGGCATCCCTTCGATGGTCACGTTCGGGTCCGAGCAGCGGAGCCCGAGCTTGGCGCACGCCTCCAGCCAGACGGCGAAGAGCACGGCTTCTTGAACCGCCGCCTGACCGGTCAGGCGGCTCCCGTTCGGGGTAACGTTCGCGTAGGCCAGCACGAACTTCTGGAGCGGCTCGATCCCCTCCAGGTGGTGCATCGCGGTCTGGAAATCGAGCACGGAGAACGCACCTACGACCTTCACGACAGCACCTCGACATCCTCGACGGCGACGACCACCTCGCCCTGAGCGCGGGCGCGGTTCTGGCGCACGTCGGCGTGGGCGCGGCAGATCGCCTCGGCGTAGCGGAGCCCGGCGGTCGTCTCGAACCAGATGCAGTAGAACGGCGGGTGGGCGGGCGTGCCGTCAACGTACTGGCACGCGGTCGCCAGCCCTGAGCCCTGCATTTGGCGTCGCTCCGGTTCGGGACAAGCCTTATGCGCCGAGACGAAGGCGCGCCCCCGCGCGAGGAACGTCTCGATCGGCACCGGCTGGTCGAACGTCTCGCGCGCGTTGCAGCGCCGACACCACTGCCCGAGCGGCTGCTGGGACACGACGATCCAGGGTACCCGGTCGGCTCTCGTGCTCATGACGCGGCGTGCTCCGCCAGGACGGCATCCGACTCCATGCACGTCCGGCAGCACGTCGGATCGACCTCATGGGTCGCCGTCCGGTGCCGCCTGAACGCCCGCGCCAACCGGTCGGCGCGCCCCTCTGCGACCTGCGCGCGGTCGAACAGCTCGGCGATCTGGGCCTTCCGGACCTCGACGTCGGCCAGGAGGCGCGCAATCTCGGCGCCTAATTCTGTCGTGGCCGCCTCGACCTCGGCGGCGATCGTCACATCGAGCTGGCCGACGAAGACGCCCCGCGGCGCCCCGCAGTGCCGCGCCCAGGTCTGGACGAAGGCTCGGTAATTCTCCGTACGCTGCTCGTCGTTCATTCGACTCCCTCGAAGGCGGCCAGGGCCACCGCCGCCGCGTCGGACTCGTCATCAGACCAGCCCGCGAGATCCCACCGGCGGTAGGTCGCGAGCGCCCAGCGGACCTGATCCTTCGTGGCGTTGACCCGTCCCGTCGCGACTCGTTTCGCGCGGGACGCCGGCACGGCCACCAGGAGGGCTTCTCCGCCGATCTCGGGCCAGCGGGCCACCAGGAAACCCTCGGCGCGCCCGAGCGCCTGCGCGACCAGGAACTCTCGGCCCTTCGAGCCGCCGGACCAGGACGGGCGCGGCGCGTCGGGGAACTCGTATGCGACGATGCCCGGCCGGGCCGAGGCGACGATCAGGCGGACCTGCCGGGCCAACTCCTCGGCGCGACGCCCCAGCCACTCGGTCAGCGGCTCGTTCCGCTTCCTGTCGGGCAGCGCGAACGTGCCGTGCGAGGCGGGCTGTCCGTCCACGAGCAGGCACCAGCCCGTCGTCTGAGCGGCGAGATCGAGCCCGAGCACGCGAGACGGGCGGGGAGCCGTGGCGATGGTCTGGCGCGGCTTCGGCGGCGGAGGTCGGCGCCCGAGCGGGGCCGGCGACGGCCCCGCGTCGAGCACCTGCCCGGCCCCCAGCAGGCGCACCTGGCGCGAGGTAAGGCGCGGTCGGCGTGCCATCAGCGCCAACCATCCTCGTCGTCATCATCGTCCGCATCGCCCGGATACTCGGGATCGATATCGGACGAGTGGCCGACGAAAGGATCGCGCGGCGCCTCGATCGCCTTCGTCGGCGGGGTCAGCTCGAAGCGGTGGACGGGCTCGGGCCGGCTGTATTGGCAGACCGCCCGAGCAGCCTCTTCGCTGACGGGGCTGATCTGATAGACCGACTCGCCGCCGAAGAAGATCGTCTGCGCCGGCGCCCCATCGGTCTCGGGTACGTCCAGGCGCCCCATCGCTACGCCGAACTGGGTGACCTCGGACAGGTGGCCGGCGTAGCGGCGCCGCCCGAGCAGCTCGACCACGGCCCAGCCGGTGTACGCGGTGCTTTCGTCGCTCATGCGGGGGCCGCCTCCAGGGCCGAGAACAGATCGGGCGTCCGCACTCGGCGCTCGGCGTCGCGCATGAACCTGACGGCCACCTTGAAGTAGCTCGGCTTCAGCTCGCTCCCGACGAAGCGGCGACCGCACTCCAGGGTCGCGACGCCTTCCGACCCGATGCCCGAGTACGGGGAGAGGACCGTCTCACCCGGGTTCGACCAGAGCCGCACGCACCGGCGGATAACGGGGAGCTGCAGGGGGCAGAGGTGGCGCTCGTCGTCGTTCTCCTTGCTGCCGGCCGCCGGCAGGATGTCCATCTCGCGAATGTCCCGCCAGATCGGGTCGAGCCCGACCCACTCGGATAGCAAGGCCACATCGGCGTCCGACGGTGGCTCATACGACCACACCGGACGCGCCCAGCCGATCCAGCTCTCCTCATCGATGGGCCGTGGGATCGGGACGACGTTCTCGCCGGGAGCGCGGAACAGCAAGAGATAGTCGGCGAGGGCGGGCACGCACTTGGCGGCGTCCTTGCGGAGCGTCGCAAAAAGCAGCTCCTGGGGGTGGTTTCGGATCGCCTGGGTCTGCGGGTTCTTGTCGATGGAGATGCGGCCGCAGTAGGTCAGTCCGCCCGCTTCCATGTGGCGGATGTAGTCTCCCGGGAAGTCGTATCGCCCGCGCCGTCCGTCCCTCGTGCCGTACTTCTGCAGCTCGGCGGTGTGGGCGGCGACGAGTCGGCCGGGCATCATCACCCGCGCCAGTTCGTCGCGGATGAAGGCGTGATGCTCGAAAAACTCCTCCCGCGAGCGCACGTTACCCAAGTCGCGCACGCTCGGCGTGTAGGTGTACAACGAGCTGAAGGGCGGCGAGAACACCGCGTGCCCGATCGAGCGGTCGGGGATCCCGCGCAGGACCTCCGCGCTGTCGCCGTTGTAGAGCGTCCAGTTCTCACCGGACGCCTCGTCCATCACGCGCACAGGTTCCCCTCCGCATCGACCACCGTCCGCAGCCAGACGGGCAACGTCATGTCCTTGATCGGCTCGTAGGCGTCACGCTCGCTCCCCGCGTCGGCGATCTCGCGGCGCTCGAAGGTCGCCACGTTCGCGATCAGTTCGCGGGACAGTTCGGCGGCCTCCCGCTCCTTCCTCAGGACGTTCTCGTGGATGGTCCGCTCCAGCTCGGAGAGGACGATCCAGGCCCGAACGCGCCGGGCCTGGCCGTAACGCCAACAGCGACGGATCGCCTGGTAGTACGTCTGGTAGCTGTCACCGAGCCCGACGAACACCATGCGGGCGCAGCGCTGCAGGTTCAGGCCGAAGCCCGCGATGCTCGGCTTGGTGACCAGTACGCGGATACGGCCCTCGGCGAACGCCTGGAGCGTGTCGGCCTTCTGCTCCGGGCTGTCGGTGCCCGTCACCTGGACGGCGCCCTCGATGCCCGCCGTCACGGCGTCGGCCTCGTCGTTCAACCCGCACCAGATCAGCCATGGCTCGTCGGGTTCATCGGCGACGATCTCCAGCGTGCGCGCGACGCGGTCCGCCAGGGTACCCCGCCTGACGGCCGCGCGGTCCTGCACGCCCTCCAAGCCAATGGCGAAGAGCTGACCAGGCGGGGTGTAGTCCGTCTCGACGGTGGCGGAGAGGATGTCAAGCGGCGGCAGGCGGAAGCCGCGGTCGTCGAAGCCCAAATCGGACGGGTGCTTGACCGCCATCGCCCAGGACGCCAGCCAACGGAAGAAGTGGGTCCGGGCGTGCGACTTCAGGCGGAACTTGCCGTCCTTCTGGTCCGAGCCCTTCGAGATGAAGAAGGTCGTCGTCATCTCCCGTGGGTTCATGATCGAGAGGAAGTCGGCGTGGTTGGTCAGCTCCACGATGTCGTTCGGAGCGGGCGTGGCCGTGCAGCAGAGCCGCATCGGCGTTGCACGGAAGGCCGCGACGAGCGCCTTCTTCGTCACCCCCGAGAAGTTCGCCAGGATCGAGGACTCGTCGAGCACGACGGCCCCAAACGCGGAGGGGTCCAGGTGGCGCAGCATCTCGTAGTTCGTGATGACGACGCCCATCGGCGCCTTCTCGTCGGCTTCGGCCTGCGATCGCACGTAGGTCACGGGAATGTCGAAGCGGGCGCCTTCGAGGACAGTCTGGCGGGCCACGGCAAGCGGCGCGAGGATCAACGTTCGCTCGGCGGCGAACTGCGCCCAGGCCAGCTGGCAGATCGTCTTGCCCAGGCCGGTATCGAGGAAGAGTGCCGCCCGACCTTTACGGAGCGCCCAGCGGACCACGGCGCGCTGGAAGTCGAACAGAGCCGGGTGTAGGTCATCGGCGGCCACGTCGATGCCAACCGTCGGCGCGACGTGGCGCTTGGTTGCCAGGAACGCGGCGTAGGCGCCCGGGTTGCCCCCGATCGCAACGAGTGGCTGGGCGGCGGCGATCGTCACGATGCCGCCTCGGACTCGCGGAGCTTCTGCACAACCATCGGCTGCTGGTGATTGCGCCAACTGCTAGCTACGTAAATCCGTTGCATCATCGCTCCTTGCTCCGCGCCAGGAATTCGGGACGCTGCGTCTCGGCCGCCACCGCGTCGCGGGTGCGCTCCCAGGCGCCGGTGTCGTGCAACTCCCCGAGGTGCAGCTCGATGGCGTGCCCGATCAGCACGGCCTGGCCGTCGTGCCCGTCGTCGCCCTCCTCCCAGGCGATGTGCCGCGCCTCGTGGTAGAGGAGCTTCGAGATCTGGACGGTCGTCCAGCTCTCCAGTTCGACGTTGTCGGCGGCCACCCAGATCACGAAGTCCACGCGGCAGAAATGGGCCAGGAGGCCGGACGGCTTGACGCATCTCGCGTAGGTCATCCGGCCCTGACTCTTGCCGCCTTTTCGCTTCCAGAGGGCGCGCACGCTGATGCCGTGCTGCTCGATGTGCGCGAGCGCCGAGTAGCGCCCGATTACATCCAACAACAGCCGGTCGAGCAGCCCGTCGTCGAGGAAGTCGTCGCCCTCGGCGAAGTCCGCCTCGCTCGGCACGCGGACCGGCACGTACGCCATCGACCCGTTCACGGATACCGTCCGTACGGTCGAGCCCGGAACACCGGAACGTCGCCCGGAACATGGCATGTTCCGGTGTTCCGGGCGACCCCGTCAGCGGTCGCCGGAACACTCCGGTACTCTCTCTTAAGAGAGAGTGTTCTGTTCCGGTGTTCCGGGTGCGGGGGTAGGGGGTGAGTACTCGAAGTAGAGCGTCGTACCCCCTCTGGGGGGGTTCCGACTCGAACCGGAATGTTCCGGCCCGATGTTCCGGCCCCTGAACGCTCAGAACGGCAGTTCACTCGGCTCCTCCCACGGCTCGTGTTCCGGCCAGGACTCCGGCATGTCCGCGTCAGTCTCGTTCGCTGCGGTGGTGCCCGTGGCCCCCACGCGACCCGCCGACTGGAGCGGATAGAACCTCCCGGCCTCATCCCTGGCAAACACGCGCGGGTGTCGATTGACGGTCACGCGCACGATGCCCTTCGTCTTCTCGCTCGTATCCCCTTTCCACAGTTGGGCGGCGTCGTGGTTCGAGAGCGGCCGCCCAGCCTCCTGCGCGATGACCAGCAGTTGTTTCCAGTTCGGCATCCGCGCCCTGAGCGGCTCCACCTCCTGTTCCGCGAGCACCCGGAATCCCAGCTCGTCCGGGTGGTGCAAAATCTCCACGCCGAACGAGTCGAGCAGTTGCCCGCGGTTGATCTTGGTGTGCGTCCATCCCACCACGTGTCGCTTCAGTGCCTGCGCGTCTCGATCAACCGCGAGCGTCCACTGATTGCGCGTGAACTCGTACTTGCGCGAGGCGCCGCGCCCCTTGCGCGGCACGGCGTCCGTCTTCAGTTCGTCGCCGGTCACGTGGTCGAGCAGGACGTGCGTCGTCGTCGGCAGCAGGCCCAGGAGAGACTCCAGGTCCATCGCCACGGACTCGTAGGTCTGGTACTGGCCGACCGGCCCGCCGGCTGCCTGGACGCCGTCCCAGACCACGAGCGTCGCTCCCAGGCCGTCGATCCGCGTGGCGAGTGCTGCCGCGTGTGTCGATGCCGCGCCGCTCATCCGTAAGCGGTGGACGGTCGGCACCTCGCGCAACCCCAGCCACCGCGAGATGAGCCAGACCTTCTCGCGGAAGTCGTCGGCGTCCGACTCCCAGTCGAGATAGAGCGGGACACCTTTCGTCGTCGGACGATCGAGGAATCGCTCGCCGGCCGCGTGGCAGACGCAGAGCGCCGCCGCGAACGTGGACTTTCCGGTCGCGCCGGCGGCGATCCAGACGTTCACCACGTCCGCCATCACCAGGTCCTCGCAGAGCCAGGAGATGCCCGGCGGGCGGTCCATCACGCCGCCGTACGTCTCCAGGTCCGGGCCGACGCGGATCGCCCGGATGATGCTCTCCGTCGCCGATTCGAGGATCCTGGCCCACGGGAACGCGCCGCACCCGTCGGCGTTCGACAGGTCGCGGATCAGGTCGCGCATCGAGGTCGACCCGAGCAGGTTGAGGTAGCGCCGCAGGACGTGCCCGCCGTCGGCTGACTCGACGTGCAGCTCGGCGCGGACCTCGCCGCGCTTCTCCGAGACGCTCGCGAACGTCATCACCACCGGCGCCTCCGGCGGCCGGTACTGGTACCCCAGCCCGTACCTACGGAACCTCGGCTCCTGCCCATGCCGCTCACCCGCCCGCGCCATCGCCCGGTCCTGGCGACCAGACGGTCACCGTGGGGATGGAGGGACCGCCCGCCGAAGCGGGGGCGGCGGGCGTCGGCTCGGGCGCCTGTCGGGGCGGGCGGTCCCCGGCGACGGCCGCGTGCCGGTGCTGCTGCTGGCGATCGTCGCGACGCCGCTCGCGCACGGCCGACGAGGCGGCCACGATGGCGGCGGCGAGGCGCTCCTCGTCGAACGTCACCTCGACGCGGTTGTCGGCCGGGTGGCGGTGGGGGATGTACGGCGCCTCGTGGCAGCCCGGCTCGGGGCACGACTTCGCCCGCCCGGCCCAGCGCGGGAGCCGGCCGGCCGCGAAGGCCACGCACCCGCCCTGGTACCAGGCGTGCGCGCCGCGGTGGGCGACGCAAACGGCCAGGCCGATCCCGCGCTCGACCTCGAAGAGCGCGACGGGCCAGGCGACGGGATCGGGCGACGTCGATGGCGCGGCCATGATCAGAATGCCGCCTGCCGGACCGGCTCGCCGGCAGCGTCGGCGATGGCCCGATCGTGGCCGTCCTCGACGTCGAGCGGATGCTCGTCTGCGGCATCGGGCGCGCCGAACCGCTCGGCGTGGACCCGCTCGACGGCGCCGACGATGCTCCCGAGCGCCTCGATCAGCGCGGGCGTGGCGAACGTGCTCGGGTCCGGCGCGACATACGCGGGGTCGAGCCGCGACGCCGCGTCGGTCCACGCCTTCCAGGCCGCCAACACCGCCCGACGCTGGCTCGGATCGGCCTCCCACGAGCCCCAGTCGGGATCCGGCGGCAGCTCGAACGGCGCGTCCGCATCCGACGCCGGGCGGGCGCCCGTGAGGACCGCGGCGTCGCGCACCTCGGGCGTGACCCGCGCCGCGCCGGGCGTTCGTCCCGGCGCCGGCGCCGGGGCTGGCGGCACCTCGTCGTCGTCGGGGAACAGGTCGCGGTAGCCGCGCTTGGGCCTCTCCGCGCTCGGCGCGGCCGGGGCGTCGGGGTGCGGCAGCGTGCCCGCGTTGCGACGGGCCATCAGCGACTCGTTGACGGCCAGCACCATCGCCTGCGCGTCCTTCTCGGTCGCGTCGGCCAGGAACGTCGCGAGTCCCTCATGCTTGCCGCCCGTGTACAGGCGGAACCACTGCGCCCGCGCCTCGCTCTCCTCGCCGTCGAGATCGGTGCCCCTGACGACCATGAAGAACATCGAGCGGAAGTACTCGGCGTTGCACCGCCCGCCACGCGCGATCAGGTCCAGCTCGCGGTCCGACGGCGCGCCGACCGCGACACCCTCGACGACGGCATCGTCCAGGTCGTCGGACGGTCCCTCCGCGAGCGCCTCTTCGAAGGTCGGCTCCGGCGGGGGCGGCAGCATCAGCGCGGCGCCCTGTTCGAGCGCCAGCGCCATCACGTCGTTGAAGTTCCGCGAGGTCAGGCGGTGCCCGCCCGGCGGCTTCGAGGCGATCGACCAGACCGGGATCACCCGCTTCCTCCCCGTGGCGTCGGCCACCTCTCGGTAGTCGATGGCCAGGTCGAACGGGACGCCGGCCACCCGACCGCGCGTGAACTGGCCGATCGAGCGGAGCCCGGCCAGGATCGACCTGAGCGAGTGCCGCGAGGTGAAGCGCAGACGGTAGTAGGCGCCGACGCCATCGGGGAACACGATCTCCGGGCCGTCCGGCCCCCACTCGGCCAGGCAGAAGTACACGCTGACGCTGACCTTCGACTTCGCCACCCACTCCAGGTAGCGATCCGTGCCGGCCTCAACGCGCCGGTAGCCCCGACCGGGCACCAGCACCATCAGGTGCGCGTCGTCGCCGAACGCCAGCAGCTCCGTCGCCGAGTAGGCCATGAATCGGCAGTGGATGAAGCGGGCCGGGTCGTCGAACGGGAAGGCGACCGTCAGCCGCTTGCCGCCGCTCGCGTCGAGCGCGCGCTTGAGTCCGGGGGCGCGGCCGTTCGGGTCGTGCAGGTAGATCGTGCCGTCGGTGCTGCGCTGGGGCAGGCCGGGCTTGTCTCCTCTGGGCTTGCCGCGATAGCCGGCGCTGATGGTCGCGAGCGCCTCGACGCGCGGAGGCTCGTCCGAGATGCCGCCGGCATACACGTCCAACACTGCGAATGCATCGATGAGGGGCGTCGGCGAGCTGGTTGCTACCACCGCCCTGCCCTGCTCGGGCCTAGCTACCGCCCGGCCGTTCTCTGCTGTCACGTTTACTCTCCTCGGCTACCAGCCCAGCGGGCGCGCTGTGACCACGGCGATGACGACGAGGGCGACGGTGAGCGACACGCTTCGCCACAGCAACTCGTGGGTCACGAGGCACGCTCCCCGACCAGTTGCCCGGTGCCCTCGGGATCGAGGATCGCGCCCACCAGCGCCGCCGCCGTGTTCACCGCCACGGCATTCCCGATCTGTCGGGTGATGTCGCTCTTGGTGCCGTGGAACTGGTAGGTCGGCGGAAATCCCATCGCCGCCGCCAGCTCCTCGTTCTTGAGCATCCGGAAGCGGATGTCGAGGACGTGCAGCACCCCGTCGAGAACCACCAGCCGGCGCGGGTCGATGGTCGCTGTCGCCGCCCGGATCGCCTCAACGGTGGCCGTGGCCAGGTGCAGGTGCCCGGAGGCGCTGATCGTCGGCGCGGGCTCGGCCAGGTCGTGCACGCGCGGGAGTTGGCCCGCGCCCATGTTCTCGCCGTGGCCCGGCGTCATGACGCTGGCGATCGGCACCGCCACGCCGAGGCGGTCCTTCGTCATGACCGTCGGCAGCGGAGTGCCATCGCTCCTGGCTTCTGCGCGCGGCCCGTACGGGACCACCATGGGAGAGACGAGCGCGTGGCGCGGCTTTGTGGTCGCCGTCGAGAGGGGATCGTCCGCGCTGTCAGGCACTCCCGTCTGGTAGTACACGTCGAGGAACGGCGCGGCCGTCGGCGAGAACAACCGCACCACCCCCGCCGTCGAGACGGTCGGAATCGGCTGGCCCGCGTCCCTCGCCGCCGAGTCGGACTGCTGGCCGAGCACGAACGGCTCCGCTTCGGGGGTGACGACGTAGCTGCCGCCCCCCGTCGCCGTGGTCGCGGTCGGGATCGGCTCGTCGGGCGAGACCGGCACGTTGTTCTGGCGGTTTGCGAAGACGAACGGCGCGGCGATCGGCGCCGCCAGGTAGATGCCGGGGATGGTGGCGAACGTGCCGAACGGCTCGTCAGTAGATTTCGGCACGGCGTTCTCGGTGTTCGGCGCCACGAACGGCGTCGCCTCGGGAGACACGAGGTAGCCCGTGCCCGAACCCGACGCGGTGACGCTCGCGAGGGGGTCCGTCGCCGGCCTGACCCGTCCGTTCGGATCGTTGTGGCCGTTTCGTGACAGCACGAACGACCGCGCCGGCCCATCCGCGCAGCCCTCGACGAACCGCCGCTCGTCGTCTTCTGGGAGGTCGAGCAATCGGATGTAGAGCGGCGCCAGCAGCCCGCCGAACTTCCGGAGCCCCCGCGCGATCCGCTGCCGCGTCTTCAGGCTGAGCGGCTTCGGGCGGTCGAGCATGGAGGGTCCGAGATCGGACCAGTCGATGATCTCCCGCGCCGCCCTCCACTTCGGGAGCGTCCCGAACATATCCTCGGTGCCGTGCCTCGAGTGGGTCGGGGTGGGCCAGCGGATCGGCCGCCC
>FRDC01000578.1_pt2 | contig 12533 bp, 13 predicted proteins | sample 1106171 | NCBI WGS metagenome assembly FRDC01 (sample SAMEA3930566, study PRJEB13176) | freshwater metagenome | biome: Drinking water system; feature: drinking water; material: water | place: Singapore | collected 2014-12-20
CCATCATATTTCTGCGGCGTATCAACGCCGTTAAAAAACAGCAATGTCCCAGAGCAAAGCACCGTTGACCAATAGTTATTAGAAAATCCGGTCGCCAAAGATGATGGCGTGCCGCTGCTGATTTCATAAATCTTGCCGTCCGTTCCGGCTAGAAGCTTGTCGCTGCTGGCCCCCGAATAAACGGCAAGCGTGTCAACATTCGCACTGCCCATCCCGGAGGCAAAAGAGGTGTATCCGCCGCGCAAGGAAACGGATGTTTTGTTCACGACCAGATTGTCTAAAAGATAGGCGTCAAGTGGCGGCATTGCCGCGAGGCCGTCTTTAAAATTAAGGCCGCCAACCGGCGCGGGAAGAGAAAACGGCTGCGCCAGATTGGCCCGCAAGGCGATCATTGATAGCCCGCGCCGTAACCCGTATCGGGAATACTCGCCTCATCAATAAAGCGGGTGAATGATTGCCCCGACATGCTCAAAATTGAAGCGCCCTGTAGCTTTGTGATGCTGCTGGAAAGCGCCCGGCGATAATCGTACTCGTAATCATCGTATTTCAGCCTTTTCGCCTTGCAAAAAGCAAATTTAATCCCGGGCTCCATAACGTCGCGCTCGAAAACGCAGGAATCAGTGTCTGCCTGAATTGTTTCGTAAGGATCGGCGAAAAAAGCCCACGTTACACCGCCGTCAGACACCGAGCCGCTTAGATGGCGGGGTGCGGTTGACCCAGTCGTCCCGCCGCCCGTCGTGTAATAAATATTCCCGTTCAAGCTGCAATATGTCCCAGGGCCAAAAGTCGTGCTAGCGGCCCATGTTTTTGGCCTGAATATATTCCGCGTCAGATACTCAAAAACAAAAATCGCGCCGTTATCAGAGGTTACCGGCGACGCATCAATTGTCAGCTTCTCGTCCTGCTGCCCAAAAACACGGAAGCGCTTTGTCGGATACCCAGCAACAATGCCATTCTTGCGCAACTCCCATTCGGCTGGGGTCAGCGGCCCCGTCATTTTCCATCGCTGAGATTGCTGCCAGAATGTGTCATATTGCTGTTTGTCGAAATTGGCCGGCAGGCTGTAGCGGTCTTGCGCAAAAACAAAGCTTCCCGATGAGACCCCAACGCTTGCCGCGCGGCTGGCGGTAACTTGCGTTGCGCTGTCAACAGATACAATTCTAACGCTGTCTCCCTGTGAGGTCGTATCGCTCAAGAATGCCGATGCGTTGATCGTGAAGCCGGGCTGTAGATTTGTCGTTGACGAAAGGCCGGTTATTGTCGTCGACCCCGCGCTGACGCTTCCGGTTAAGCTTGTCGAGAACATCGTATAGCTGACCACTTGGGTCAGCTCTGGCCATGCGGCGGAGGCCTTGATTTGCAGAGCCGTAGATTTTGCAATCTGCAAAAGCTGCTGCGCGATTTTGTCGGAATTGCCGACAAGGTTCGCGCTTGGCGCAAAGCCAAGCTCCGTCTGGACACTGTTAATCAGCTCTTTAATTGTTGGCATTGGCAACGGCCCTTTTCGGGCGACCGCGACCGCGAGCAGGCGCGGGCGCATCTTTTATCTGGGCGCTCTTCTCTAAAAAGCGCTTTGCCAACAGCCCATAAACACCAATGCTATTAGCGCTGAGTTTGGCCGGGTCTTCTGCCGCCAGCTGCTCGATGGTGAAAATCCGAAGAGCATAACAATCGCGCTGAGCGGGCGCAAATTCGCGCACCTGAGAAATTGGCGTGCCGCCATCTTCTGCCTGCTGTTTTTCCATAAACGCCCTGTATGCCGACGCGTAAAGTGCCTTTTCCTGTTCAGTAGCGGGAATGCAGGCAATATCGCGGGTAGAGGCTGTTGCGATTTTTACGAAAAGCTTTTTTTTCAGGCATTGCCCAAACGGCCTGCCATCGTTGATTGCGTTAATATCAACCTTGTAATCGTAAAAAAATTCAGCGCGATTTAGGCTTGCGTCCCTTTCTGGATTGCTCGGAACACCCAAGGTTCTTGCTCCAGTTTCAATACCGCGCAAGTCGATCTCGCTCATTTCCCCCCCCAAAAAAGAAAGCGGGCGGGGAAGGCCCCGCCCGCTCTGTTCTTTACTAGCTGTTGCCGTTCGCCGACGGGCGGTTCAGGATAACCAGTGCCTGCCCCGCAGCCGGTGTGCCGGATGCAAGAACGCAATAAGCGCCATCGACCTTTTGCGCGGTCGTTGAGGTGCTCGAGAGCGTCCCGGCCGTTGCGTTGACGTAAAGCAGCGATCCAGCCGTCATCCCGGAACCGTTGACGACAGCATAGCCGCTGATTTGATACCAGCCGTTTTGATTGGCCACGTTGCTTGAAACCGCAACGGCCAACGCACCGCGAGTTGCCGCAACAGCGCGCGTCGTTGACCCCGCGCCGTTGTTATAAAACGGCACGTAAGTCACCACATCTCCGGGCACAGTGCTCGCAACACCGCGCAAAAAGATGAACTCTGCCGGACCGTAAACATCGTCCACGGCCCTAACAATGGTGCCTTGCGGCGGCTGCTGGCCAGAAAGAAGGCCGGAGGCATTTGCGCTTTCGGTTGCAAGAATGTCCTGCAACCCCATGCGATGATCGGTGATGTTCCAAGTCATTTTTTCCTCCTTTATTCGACCAGGACGCCTTGCAGCGCCGCGCAGTTCATTGTCAATGCGCCAGTCCAGCCCATCAGCTGAACTTCGGCATCTTGGTTGATGGCAACCCGCTTCCCGTCGCCAATTGTTTTAAAGTCGCGCCCCTTTACGGTGCGCAGCTTCAAATACTTGCTGTTCAGGAAGTAGATGTGCTGGTAAGGACACCCGCCCGAAACGGTCGCATCCCAGGGGTTGGAATCCGCGCCCTGGAACCCGCCACCGTTGTACACGCGGGCGTTCTTGAACCGATAGGCGCTGAACCCGAACTGGGTCGTGTCCTCCTTGTTGCCGTTTTCAAAGCGCTGCTTGTCGATAACCGACTGCTCAAACAGCGCGTAATAATAATCATCCATGATGATCACGTCCGGCTCATCCCCGTTCCGCGTCACCTTTTGATAAACGCGAGACATGTACGTCGTGATATTCGCAGCCGTTGTCGCCGCGCCGCCATTGGTCGTAGCGTCGAAGGACACGTTGCGCCAAAAGACGTTTGACGCGCGATCAATGCCGCCAACCGTGCCGGTCGCCGGGCTGTCCGCAACGAGTAATTGCAGGCCTCCCAACTGTTTGCCGCCATCCGCCGTGCCCGAAGAAAACAGGTCATCGCTGACCAGGTTCATCAAGCCGCTGCCGGTGGCTTCAACTCTCGCGCCGATGAGCTCAAGCTTTTGCTCCTCGCTCGAGTTCTGGATCATTTCAAGACCGCTGACCGCAACTGGACCCGCATATTGCTTCCAGTCGAAAACCGCGGATGAAATGCTGTTGTTCAAACCGACGTCGATCACTTCAAAGCCGGAGTAACGCTTAATGTTACCCGCGCTTTGGTACATGATCGCTTCTTGGATTTGAACGCCGCCGCTAGAGATGATGTTGTTGTTTTTTCTCATGTGATCCAGCAACGGGCGGTTTTTGCTGAAGTTGTCAGATACTTTGGCGGAGTATTTGTTAATCGTGGTCGATAACAGATCTCCGTAACTGGTATTGGGTGCTGGCATGGGTTAGACCCTTTCGATATTTTTGAGTTCCGCCAGGGCCGCGCGCGCAGCGTCATATCCACGAACAATCGTAGGCGGCGCTTCGGCGCGCGAGTTGCGATTTCCGGCGACTGAAAGCTGTACGGCGGCATTACGCTTGGCATCCTGCGTTTCTTTCGCGGCTGCTGCGGCCTGTAGCTTGGCTTTCTCCTTCATCGCTTCAAAAATTGCAGCCGCAACGTTAGCTTCCGCTGCTTGCGGATTGGCTAACATTGCCTGCTGATATTTATCGCGGATCAGGTTGGCGTTTGCCTGGTCCGCGATGAAATCCCGTGCGTCCGCGTTATAGCGGCCGATGTTTTCCAATTCGACACTAATCAGCGCCGCGGCGTCCTTCACCGGCGGCGGCGCTTGCTGGGGCGGCTGAACCTGTGCCGCCGCGCGCGATTGCTTCAACTCTTCCAGCTGCTCGAAAATGGCGCGCTGGTTTGCATCCGGCGCTTGCTGAATGTCGTACCCCTCAGGGAAAGCCAGCGCCGTAATTTCCTTCAGGGCCTCGTACCGCTTCCACGCCTGCGGGTGGTTGAGTGACTGAACAAGCCGATTAATGTCGGCGGCAAAAACATTCCGGTCGCCGCGATAGCGCTCTTGCACCACGTGATCCAGCCCAGTGGTCAGCGTTTTAAAATAAGCATCAACCTTTCGCTGCGCGTCGGACAGCTCTTGCGTTTTGCGATTAATGATCTTGTTGCCTTCGCTGAATTGCTTAATCACCAGCGCCTTTGCGGCCGGGTTTTGCTTTATCAGATCGCGCCATTCGTTCGGCACGTGCGTTGGAACATCAGAAAGTGGGTCGGCGGGCTGTTCCGCCTCATTGCCAGCGTCGGCAACATCGGGCGTCTGCCCTTTATTTTTTGATTTAAAGCGACCGGCGTCATCTCTGTTTTTTTCGGTTTCGCGCGGCGCATCTTGCCGCAGATCGGCAGAGGGCGAGGGGCCATCTTCCGGCTGCCGTTCCGAACCCTCTTGACCCACGTCTGCATTCAGTTCCGCAAGCGCTTCGCGCGCTGCTGAAAGGCCCGGGCTTACCGGCCGCTGCTCTTCGGTTGGCTTTTCCTGCAAGGCATTTTCCACCGCTGCGCAACTTGGCTCGGGTTCCCGAGCTGATGCCGATTGATGGCTGATTATTTCTTAGGTTCACACTCAATTTCAAGTTATTTTACAAATCTCCCCTCAAAATTTCTCATGGCGATGTATTCTGCCGCGCTTTTCGGAAAATAGTGAAGGCTTTTGGCTGACTTATTCAGATCCCTGTTGGTAATGTTGCGTTCCTCCATCGACCGCTTAACGCAATATTTTGCAAATTCTCGATTGCTAGAAAACTTAAGCTCGCCTTTTGTCGGCGAGCACATTTCGAGCGCTCGTTTTGCGCTTTCAATTGCGGGGTCGATCTCAACCGTCTTTCGCGGCGGAAGGCCCTTAACTAGCTTTCCTTCTGCGTTAAAGTGGTATTCCTGCCGCGGCATTGATCGCCTCTTTGGTTGATAGCCTTCGCTCTTGGGCCGCCTCAAGGGCGATTTCCTGATCTTTCTGCTGCGCCGTTTTTTGTTTAATCAAAAGATCGGCCTGGTGCTGCTGCTCTTTCATCCGCAGTTCCGCCGTTTTTAGCGCCATGTCCCCCTGCTGATCGATGGCCTGAAGCTGAAGCTTCTCAAGCTCGACTTCTTCCCGTGTCGGCCCTGGCGCTGGCGGCGGGGTCCGGCTTTGCTGCACGATCTGGTCAAGCGCGTTGTCTAAAAGCTGTTCAAGCCGCGCGGCCGGACGGAAAGAGCGGGCCAACATCTTGAGGCCCTCGGCCATCACCGGCACCATCGGCGGGGCCGCCTGCGCAACGGATACCGATTGCGAGAGATAGCCTCCGATCGCGTCGAGCATTTGCGTAATTTGCCGCAAAGTCTCGGCCTCATCCGCCGCAACGGTGCTATCGGTTTCAACGTCGATCTTATACTGCCGCAGCCATTGTGTGCGAAGCAATTGCACCGCCGCCGCAAAATCATCGGAATAGCATTCAGGGAATGCCAGCGGCTTGCGCGCTTGCGGATCGATTGGCGCGGGAACAATCATCGCGCCGCTGGCAAGCTGCAGGCTTGTTTCTGAAAAAAGCTCGCATTGAATTTCGGCGGTGATTTTGAACATGTCGCGCACAAGCCGCGCCATTTCTTTGCGCTTGTCGCGCAGCCGCACGTGGCCGTAATTGGCCTTAAGGCGTTGCGCGCCGAGAGTTTCACTTGGATCGGATAGCGAGCGCTGAATGTCAGAAATGCCGGTTTTCTGATAAATTACGTCAAGTTTGTTGGCGATCATCTCAATAAGCGTCCGAACAACAGCCACCAGCTGATCCGTCGGCATCAAATCCATAACGCCCTTAAGGCCGCCGCGAGTCATGAAATCATCAAAATCTTTAACCGGCACCATCCCGTTATCCGGCTGGTTAAACAGATCGCGCAGCTCTCTGAAGCGCTCGTCGTAAACGCCCCGTGTTTTTACCGCGCTCAAGATCGCGGAAACACGGGTCATCATGTCGTCAATGTCGTTACTTTCGTCTTCGTAGTAAACGAAGTCAGGCACCGGGATCATGGTTTCGTCGCCCAGAGTCCCAAACGCCGGCCTTGGGCAGGGGAAAAATCCATCAAGCGTTATCGGCGGATCAGCGGCATCGACCAGATGCTCGCTGCGGGCGCAATACGTAAAAACCTTGTTGTGCCTTTTGCTCCAAATTTGCCAAAACTCAATCTCTTCCTCTTTTTTCTGCTCAAGCGCATAAAGATCAAAAGACTGGTCTGGGTATTTCTGCGCCGCGTCCTCACGATCCATCATGATTTTGCGCGCGAGCCACCACACATCCTCCCATCGCTCTGCGGCACTGTGCATGAACCACTTGCGCGGAAGGAATATCCACTTAACACACTCGTATTGATTTTGTTCATCCGTAGCGTCTTGGTGATAAATGGCCCATAAAACACCGCGAGCGAACAGCGTAAGATTATCCCGCGCGCGCAAGGCTGGCGCGAGCGCGTCCGTGACATCGGCGTTGTAAGTTAGGGCGTTGGTCAGAATTTGCGCGGCGAGATTGGACGTCTGATCGTCTGACTGATGGTACCGTTTGCAAGCCACCTGCGGCAGCTGGCTGAAGATGGCCGGGCGCAACACCTGCTCGTTCGTCCAGAGGACATTGAAGCGCCGGCGGGCAATAGACTTAAAATCTGTCTGATCGCTGTCGCCAAGATATTTCTTTTCAATTTTATCGCAGCGTGACCAGTAGCTTTCAAATCTCGAGCGCGCCGCATCCAGCTCTTTCGCCCAGTATTTTTTGTCCGGCGCGTCACTCATGCGAAATAGCGAACAAGCAGGGTAATGTCGCGAGCGGCCCCCTGATTGACGGGAGTTCCTGACGTTCCGGATCTAACCTTAATGCCGCGCGAACAGATAAAGGCCGCCGGCGGGATTAAGATGTGACGGGATGCGTCGGCGTAGATGATGAACTCGCTGCCGCCGCTATCGTAGACGTTTGAAAAGTTGGTCCCATCGCTGGACAACTGAAGCGTTAGATTGGCGGCGGTCCATGACGAAGGCATGATAATTCCGTAAAGGGCCATATCGCCAAGCGACGCGTAGGGCGCAGATTGCGGCTGCGCCGTGTTGCTAAGCGACTGCCCGTTAGCAATCGTGCAGGTTAAGGTTGAAACTTGTAACATCGGCTCTCTCCTTGGTTGACTCAGTGTCGTTGATTTTCAAACCTAGTTTCAAGGGTTTTTTTCAGTTCCCAAAAAATCATTGAACGTCGGCAGGCCAAAGACGGGCATTCCGGCTGAGTTTGCTCTTTCGGGTGCCAGATTGCGAAAGATTGACTTATAGGCAAGCGCCGCCTGCGCCGCAGCATCGGCGCTGTGCTTCGCCCAGTCTCTATGCGGCGTTTCGCGGTAGACCTTTCGGTCATCGTCGTATTCCGCTCTATAGTGCCGCAGTGCCTCGATACCGTAGGCGCAGCGATCGGCGTCAAAGTGGCAAATCGGAAGTATGCTGCGCAGTGCGTTGATGCCCTCCATTTCGCTCTTGATGCGCGGCAGGCGCACAAGCGAAAGGCCGTGCTGTTTAAATTGATTTTCCCGGCTATTCAGCATGCCGAAATGAAATTGTTCAAGATCATGCGGCGCGTAATGGGCGACATAGCGATAGGGCTTTGATTTAACAACCCCGCAATAATGCTCAATTGTCTGCCGCGTGGCGCTGTAGTAATCGATAAAGCGAAGCTGGCCAGGCTGCCATTGAATGAACCAGATCACCGTTTCATCGCTATTGCCGAAATCCCAGGCGGTCACAACCGGTTTTGCTGCGTCAATATCAAGCTTGGTGATGCGCCCCTCTTCATGCGCCCGGTTCATCTCCGCGCTGTAATAGCTGCCCTCGGTCGCCGCCTCGAAACTGCAAAGAAATTCTTGCGCGTATTTCTCTGGCGTCATCTGCGGATCGTTGCGGATGCTTTCTAGCTCATCCGCAGAAATCAGCCCGCTTTCATCGGCTCGCAAGGCAAGGGTGTGGTGATCGCTCGCTTTTTGCGCGTGTGTCCAAAGATCGAAAAAATGGTTTTTGCCGTTCGGCGTGCTGGCAACATCAGCCGTGCCGCCGCGATCCGCAAGCATCGGCCGGATGATCATCGGCCATACGCTCGGATCAGCGAAAGCCCATTCATCCAGAAACACGTGATCAAAGTACCCGCCGCGAATGCCGTTGGGATTGTCGGCCCCGTAAAGGCGTATTTCGCGTTGGCCAAAAAACGTGATCTTCAGCTCGCTCTCGTTAACCGCGCGCTCCGGCAGGTGGCGGGTCATCTGCTTGAGATAGTTCCACGCGTTGGTTTTTGCCTGCTTCAGATACGGGAACAGCACGCCGACCCGCGGCGGCGGCGAAGCCCGCGTAACTTCAAATAGGCGCTGCAGGGCCTTGGCAAGCCCCGCTACCGTCTTTCCGCTGCGGCGATGGGCAAGGATCACCGAGAAGCGCCGGTCCGTTTGATGCAGCGGCAGGAATTGCGCGCGCGGCGCGTATTCAATTATGCACTCAACCTTCATTGCTCAATTCATTGGGCCGCGCAAAGCGGACAACAAGCTCCTTCGGCCCTTCATTTTCGTCCCATCCCGCAATCGGCTGTACCGGCCTGCCCTCCAGCCGATTGAATATCTCTTTGATCGCCTGGACGTCGCCATCGACCGCGCTTTTAACAAGGCGCATCGCCACAACGTCTATTCTTCTTGCACCTTTTGAAAGCTTGAAATTCTGATCGGCGTGCTCGAGCAGTACCTTGCGCAAAGCGCTGGTCGCCTCTTTGCTTTTGGGCCTGCCGCCCGGGTTGCCTGATTTTCCTTTTTCAAACGGCATTGGCCAGCTCGTCGTAAGTTTTCCCGGTTTCGGCGTGAATTGCTCGCTGCCCGGTAAAGTTTTGCCACCGCTTGACTGCAACATCTACATATTCAGGGTTAAGCTCAATCGCGTAGCAATGGCGGCCTGTTTGTTCGGCTGCAATGATCGTCGTGCCAGAGCCGCTGAAGGGCTCATAGATTGCTTGGCCAGGGCTACTGTTGTTCTCTATCGGGCGGCGCATGCACTCTACCGGCTTCTGCGTACTGTGGCCTGTTTCTGATTTTAACGGCTTTTCAATCTGCCAGAGAGTGGCTTGCTTGCGGTCTCCAGCCCAGTGGCCGGATCCATTTTTTTTGACCGCATACAAGCAAGGCTCATGTTGATGATGATAATGGCCTCGGCCTATCGCAAGCTGACTCTTCGCCCATATAATTTGGGCGCGAATATTGAACCCGCAAGCAATAAGGCTTTCGGCAACAATATGTGCTTTTATCCCATCGTGCCAGACATAGGCCACTTCGCACGGGGCCAAAGCCCAAGCCTCGCGCCAGTCGGCCCTGTCGTCGTTCAATACTTTCCCGATCGCACAGCCACCGATGCGCCGCCCCCCCTTCCTCTTGACCTCATTCCGCCAATTCGCATCGTACTCAACGCCATAAGGCGGATCAGTTACCATCAGGTGCGGTCGAGCTTCTCCAAGCAGCCTGCCGACAACTTCCGCGCTTGTGCTGTCGCCACAGATGATGCGGTGATTGCCAATCAGCCAAATATCGCCCAAAACGGTGACTGGTCTTGCCGGTGCTTCCGGCGCGTCATCTGGATCAGTAAGTCCGAGATCAGGCTGCCCTGGGAATTTAGCTAGCAAGTCATCCGGAAGGCCCCAATCCAGCAATTCGTTGACGTCAAAATCGTTTGCCAGCATCTCAAAGTCAAATTCGCCAAACGGCAAGTTGTCCTGTATCAGCAGCCGCCGGAATTGATCGTCGGTCAATTCCGCGTCCGGCATGAGAACGGCAATCTCTTTTATGCCAAGGTCGTTTAGCGCCCAGATCCTCTGATGGCCGCCAATAACGCGCAAATCCGTCGTGGCCAAAATCCGCTGGTGATAGCCATTCTCTTTCAGGCTGTCCTTAAGTTTTGCAAAAGCCGCTGGACTAATCCGCCGCGGGTTTCGCTCGTAAGGCTTGAGATCAGCGACTTTGACTATTTTTTCCCGCCAAGCAATCATTGTTCTGTACCCGCAATAAGTTTTACCGCCTCAACAATTTGCTCGGGCGCAATCATTGCCTGGCACAGGGCCGCCTTTGTTTCGACGTGCATCATGCAGCGCGTAAAATCACTGTGCGACAGATAGCACGGCTGGCATGGCGGCGGCTCCACTGGCGTAAGGCACGCCGTGTTTAGCCAATCGGCAAAACGCTCGCGCGGCGTGTGGCTCAGCAGCAGTATTTTCGGAACAGGCATAAGGCTGCACGCGGCCATAAACCCCGTCTCCTGCCCGACGACGCAGAGCGGCCGACCGTTCTCAACTTGCGACACCATTTTTGCAAAAGAAGGGTTGAAAATTATCGGGAAACCTTCTTCCGAGATTTTAAGATGATCGATCAACCCACAATCTGCCAGTGTCCCCACAAAGGTCGTTTCAAAGCCCGCCGCCCGCAAAAGCTTTGCAGCAGCCGTCATATGCGGATACCACTTCGTGATGTGACTGCCGCGCAAATGCCACAAAACCTTGGCGGCAATATTTTTTGAAAACTCCGGCTCAAAGCATTCTTTTTTGGGGCGGAAGCAATTCCGCAAATTGCCTTCAAGCTCGACGCCGGCAACGCGCAAGTTTTCACCGAAATAGGTTAAATTGTTCGGCGTTCTCCTGTTCTGTTTTTCGTTGGCAAGAAACCTCAAATCTTTCAGCGTGCGCGTGAATGCGCCCTCCACCGTGCAGTCAAAAATCACATAGTCTTTCAAAACGTGCTTTATCCACACATCGAAAAACCTTGTCGCGAGATCATTGTCAACTTGCGGGATGGCTACAAAATTAGGCTTAAATTCCAGCCCCCGAATATTGAACACAAAATCCTTAAAAACCGATATCATTTTTTGATTTAGCATGACGCAAAGCAGGTCAGGGGGATATTGGTTTTGAATGGCCCACCGAACGCCTGCCGTTACCGCAAAGAAGACATCGCCGATCCCGTTTCCGTTTCTGATGATCGCGTATCTGTAATGCGGGCGATCAACGTCTCTAAACGCCACAAATTCCGTCAGACCCAAACGCAAAAGATCATCTGCGTTGTCTTGCCCGTTCGCCAAATAAATTGCGCTTGTTTTTTCATAAAACCACGGTGGCCCATCATGCAGGCCAATGGCCAGCTCACGTCCGCCGCTGTAAGCATGGGCAAAGGCCCAATTCCGCACAACATCATCGCTAAGATAGCTCATGCCAGGGTCCCTGCTTTTTGAACATTGTTGCGGCATCCCAATATGCCCAGGCATTCGTCGAGCATTTTGCTGACCGCCTCTTTTTCTTCGTCCGTCGGCCGGCGGTATTCCGGATCATGCCGTCGGTTGTGAGCTATTGAATTGCGGTTTTTCGCAGCAGCCAAAAGCGCGGCTCTCGGCGCAAAAAGTTTTTCGCAAGCGTCGATCAGCTCCTTGAGCGTGGGAAAAAAAACATTACTGCGCGCCCACTCGCGGCAAACGGTTTTTAAAATATCTTCTGGGTATTTAATCAATTCCTCCGTCAGCGCCCCAATGCTTAACTCTAAGTCAAAATCGCTTTGCTTTTGCCGCGCGGTCAGGCTGCGAAGGCGCGCGATTTCCATCGCGGCAATGTTGCCCTTGCATGGCCGCGTGTAATGCTCGATCGCCCTCATCCAATTGCCGTCAATCTCGCCGTCAATCAAAACCGAAAAGCCAACAACTTCAAAATCACGATTGACCTTCTCGCTGATAGCGAGCCGCGACCCGAAGTCCTGCCGCAACGACGCCAGAAGCTGGCTGTTCGCCCACCGCGCGTCCATTCCCGCCGGATGGGCGCGCGCGAAACTTCTTAGCGTTGCCAATCCACGTGAAGAAAGCCCTGTCCCAGTTGGCGAAGATGCTTGCTCTGGCAAGGTGGTAGTTTGTGAACTCATCGACAAGCTCGTCGATGTTAAGCCCGTTTTCATTGCATTTTCTTCGATGCTCATCGCTCGGCCCCCAATCTCTCGGAAGTTGTTTTTTTCGATTTCCGCTGTTTTTTTCAGCGAGTTTTTCAGCCAAAAGCACGTTGGGTTCTGGCTGATTTTGCTCGACCAGCGCGTTGGGGGTCGAGGGAAACGGCGTTTCTTTTTCTTTTTTGATATTTTTTTCTTTTTCTTTCTCTGTCTCTGTCTCTGTCTCTGTCTCTGTCTCTGGCGTTACAGAATTGTGAAAATCTGTAACGGCGATATTTTTTTCAGCCACCTCTTCAAGAAATTTTGTTTGAATTAAAGAGGTTAGGCACTCTGCGAGCGTCTCGGGCGCCATGCGCAG
>FRDC01003170.1_pt2 | contig 12512 bp, 14 predicted proteins | sample 1106171 | NCBI WGS metagenome assembly FRDC01 (sample SAMEA3930566, study PRJEB13176) | freshwater metagenome | biome: Drinking water system; feature: drinking water; material: water | place: Singapore | collected 2014-12-20
GTCATCGCGTTCCCCAAGACTCAACGGGCGCAATGTCCGCTGACGGATGCGCCGTCTGCTGTCGGTGCCGATCAACTCAAGGAGCTACGCATTAAGCTGGATCTGGTCGAGTAGGGAGCGTTCCTCCATATGGCCGGTAATACGTTTGGTCGAGTCTTTACCGTTACTTCCTTCGGAGAGAGTCATGGGCCGGCGATCGGCTGTGTGGTCGATGGCTGCCCACCTGGACTTGCACTCTCGGCACACGATATTCAGAAAGATCTCGACCGGCGAAAGCCGGGCACATCCCGTCATGTCACACAGCGGCAGGAATCGGATACCGTTGAAATTCTCTCTGGCGTGTTTGAGGGACAGACAACTGGGACGCCGATCGCGCTGCTGATTCGTAACGAAGACCAACGCAGCCGCGATTACGGCAATCTTATCGATACCTTTCGCCCAGGCCATGCTGACTATACCTATTGGCAGAAGTACGGAATTCGCGATCACCGAGGTGGTGGGCGTGCCTCGGCCCGTGAAACAGCCGTGCGTGTGGCGGCGGCGGCGATTGCCAGAAAGTGGCTGTCGGAGAAATACGGCATCGTCATTCGTGGTTATCTGAGCCAGCTGGGGCAGCACGAGTTGCCGTTCAAGGATTGGGCGGCTGTCAGTCAGAATCCGTTTTTCTCTGCCGACCCTGATGTGGTTCCCAAGCTCGAATCCTTCATGGATGAGCTGCGGAAGGCCGGCGATTCAGTCGGCGCTAAAATCACGGCAATTGCCGAACAAGTGCCGGTCGGGTGGGGCGCGCCAGTCTATGCAAAATTAGATTCAGATTTGGCGGCTGCGATGATGAGTATCAATGCGGTGAAAGCCGTCGAGATCGGGTCGGGCTTTGCGTCGGTGAGTCAGCGTGGGTCCGAACATGGTGACGAATTGACGCCCGAAGGGTTTCTCTCAAACAACGCCGGCGGCATCCTGGGCGGCATCTCCACAGGCCAAGATATCGTTGTCACGATCGGGATTAAGCCCACGTCGAGCATCCGCATCCCACGTAAATCAATCGACAAACAAGGCAAGCCGGTCATGGTGGAAACCAATGGTCGTCACGATCCCTGTGTCGGCATCCGTGCCACGCCGATTGCCGAAGCCATGCTGGCACTGGTCCTCATGGACCATGCGCTCCTGCATCGGGCACAAAATGCCGACGCAAAAACCGCGACGCCAAAGATTGCTGGTTCCATCACGCGCTCAGCAACGTCGAAATAGGCTGAACGACCAGTCTTTCAGCTCCACCTGCTCCTCATCGTAGGAGGTCACCAATTATGCCGACTCCAAAATTCATGTTTGCCGGCTATCCCACTGCGCCAGTGTTCAAGACCAAAGGTGGCAAGTCCAACATTCGCGAACTCCTCTGGGGGGATTGGGTGCAGCTGACCGGTGAATGGGAGGGGGAGTGGGTACCCGTGTCCGTTCGTGGCACCAAAGGGTGGATGAAGAAGCCCGATCTCCAAGCCGATCGCTGCCTGGAACTGATCTTTCTGGATGTGGGGCAGGGCGACGGCTGTCTCTTAATTACGCCCGATGACAAACATGTCCTCATCGACGCCGGTGTCTCCGACAACATGTTGCGGTTTCTCCGCTGGCGCTATGCGGGGTTTAAAACCAAGTGGACTTTTGATGCTGCTATCATCACCCACTCGGATCAGGATCACTATGGCGGATTTCAGGACATCTTCGAGGAGCCCAACGTGTTTTTTCGATCCCTCTATCACAATGGCATTGTGGAGCGGAATACCGACGACATGCTTGGTCCATCCGAGACCGATGGAGGTGTGAAATACCTCACGGAGATTATTCGTACTGAGGAAGAACTTGATCAACTCTTGAGCAGCGCGGCGAATCGCGGCAAGAAACTCTATCCGAAGCTGCTCTACACGGCCTTCAAGAGCGGACGGGTTGATGATATTCGTTCGCTGGCGTCCTCGGATGACTATGTGCCCGGGTATGGCTCCGAGAAGAAAGTACGGCTCAAAATCCTCGGTCCGGTGCTCGAACCCAAATCTGGCAAGGCCCGGCTGCGCTGGTTTCCGAAGAAACTTGGCTCAAAATCGTGGGATGAGGGGAAGACCAAGAACGGGCACTCGGTCGTGCTTCGGCTCGAATATGGCAACCTGCGTCTTTTGCTTGGGGGCGACCTGAATAGCCCGGCAGAGATGTTTCTACTCGGTCACTACGCCGGTGGTGCGACAGATGAAGCGGTTCTGCTGGCTGCTGGACGTCAGGTCTTCGGGTGCGATGTCGCCAAGTGTTGCCATCACGGCAGTGCCGATTTCACCGAGACGTTTCTCAAGGCTGTGCTGCCTGCCGCCACCGTCATCTCCAGCGGCGACGAGGAATCCCATGCCCACCCCCGCAGTGACACGCTTGGCACGATAGGGTTGTATGGACGGTTGCCGCGCCCACTGATTTTTAGCACGGAACTCTCTCGCAGCACCCGTGAGCGGGAAAGCACCACCGTACTCAAGAAGATTGCCTCGCTGCGCCAGCAGTTGGCGAAGGCGTCGAGTCTCGAAAAAGTTCGTGAGCTGTTGCCGCTCTATGACGAGCAGGTCGATGAACTCAAGAAGCGCAACGTCACGGTTTATGGGGCCATCAACCTGCGCAGTGACGGTAAGCGAGTAGTGATGGCCTATCGTCTTGAGGAAGACCGCGTGAGTGGCGGTAGGCTCGCCGAATGGGACGTCTATCGACTAGAGTCCAACATGAGCGGTCAGCTCGAATATGTACAGTAGTGTTTGTCTCGTTTCCCAAGAAAGCTTCTCACTAGACAATCATTTCAACACGGATTGATCATTTCCAGATCAGAGAAGCCGTGGAATAGCCAAGCCATACCGCAATGAGACTGAGCAGCATGTGGCCAAGGATATTGGCGCCGGCGAGCCACAGTTCTCCGCTTCGCAGAAGGTTCATGGTTTCGTTGCCAAAGGCTGAGAAGGTCGTGAAGCCGCCGAGGATTCCGACGATGAGAAAGCCACGGGTCTCGTCTGAGATGAGACTACGCTGATCCGCTATCTCCGCAAGAAATCCAACAAGCACACAGCCCACCACATTGACGGCCAATGTGCCGAGGGGGAGCTGGAGGTCCTTGCTGAGCTGCTGAACGTAGCCGCTAAGCAGATAGCGCAGGATCGAGCCGATAAACCCGCCGGTGCCAATGAGGAAGAGCGTGCGCAGAACGTGACTCGATAAAATGTAGTGAATGCGAATGACGCGCCATTGTACTCAAGTATGCGGATCGAGTCACGAGATTCACTGTGGCTCAGAGGAAAGGTACGTAGTACAATCGTGACGCGAACAGGCTGAGTCGAAAGAGTACACGCATGATTGAGATCTATACTGATGGTGCCTGCAGTGGGAACCCTGGGCCTGGGGGGTGGGGAGTCTTGGTGCGAGACGGCAGGGCCGAAACCGAACTCTCCGGCGGTGAACCGGCGACGACGAACAATCGCATGGAGTTGCTGGCCGTGATTGAAGCATTGCAGTCACTCAGGCAGCCGGTACAGGCACGGGTTTATACGGATTCGCAGTATGTTCAAAAGGGCATCAGCGAATGGATCCATAGCTGGAAACAGCGGGGATGGAAAACGGCCGGGAAAGAGCCGGTCAAGAATGAGGACTTGTGGCGGCGACTCGATACCCTGGCGGCCAAGCATACACTCGAATGGCATTGGGTCAGGGGGCACAATGGGCATCCGGAGAATGAACGAGTCGATGCTCTGGCCCGTACCGGTCTTGAACAGGCACGCCGAGGAGGACGAGTGGTTACTGGTCCGATCGATCCGGTTGTCGAAGCTGTGAACCGATCATATGATGCCTCTCCGATCCTCGATATCCAGCATGCCACGGTCTATCGAGGCGATACCTGCGTCTTCTCAGATTTGTCCTTTGCTCTCTATGAGGGGGAACATGCGGCAATTCTTGGACCCAACGGCGCTGGAAAATCGACACTGCTCAAGTTGTTCGCCGCTGACGTGCATGCGATGCCGAAGGACGAAACGCGGATGACGCTCTTTGGTGAGGAGCGGTGGAATGTGTGGGACGTGCGGAAGCGAATCGGCATTGTCTCGCATGATCTGCAGCGAGACTATTTGATCTGCGCCGAAGGACTGCACGTCATCCTCTCCGGGTTCTATGCGAGCAACGATACCTATGCGTATCAAGAATTCAGTAAAACACAGATGACCAGAGCCTATGAGGTGATGCAGGACTTGGGCATCATGGGCTTAGCCGGGCGGCGATTCGGGCATCTTTCCACCGGCGAGCAGCGACGGTTTCTCCTAGGCCGAGCGCTCGTGCATGACCCGCCGATGTTGGTGCTCGATGAGCCGACAAGCGGTCTCGATCTCAAGGCCTGTTTTCAATATCTCGATCTACTACGCGCGCAAATCACCAAAGGGAAAACGGTGCTACTTGTGACGCACCACCTCCATGAGATTCCTCCCGAGATCGATCGGGTCATCTTTCTAACAGGGGGGAACATCGTGGCGGATGGGTCAAAATCCGCGTTGATGACGAGCGATCAAGTCAGCCGGCTCTTTGAGAGTAAGGTCACCCTCGTTCAGGCCAATGGGTGGTATCAAGCTTTGCCGGGCTGATATTCCGAAGGGTTCCACTCCTATTTTTCGTAACATATCGGTTCTTTGACGAAATCTGGTTCGAGCGCTAGGCTTCTCATGCAACCATTTCGTACAAGCCTGGCATGGATTACCACTACTCGACCTCTCACGACAGCACCGGCCGTATCTCTTTTCTATTGCTTCTGAGCGGGTGCGTGCTCACTCAGGCCGTGCCAAGCCCATCCTGGGCTGAAACCTGGGTGTGTCCCCGAGCGGGGCAGCTAGATCTTTATACGGACCGTGAATACCCTGGTTGCCGACCACTTGGAGAAGCGAAGACCTATTCGCCGCTGACTATTTCTCCTGCACCTCGTGCTCAGAAATCCACCGTTATTTCGCCGCCTGTCTCTTCCGGGATCATTCCCAGTGTCCCACCATCATCTCAAAGCCGGAAGCCGCTACCGTTTCCCGAAGTGTCGCTCTCGTTCCCTGTCTTGGGTATTGGACAGACTAAGGTAGGCTCCATTACTGGGGCATGGATAGGACTTGTTGCACGTCTCACGGTCGCCTATAAAGCGGATGGTCGGGGGCCAGAGATTCTGCATGATTCCAACCTCAGGCCGGTGTCTGCCCATTCGTTTCTCTCCGCAGTCGAGGTAGCAACGCAGGCCGTAGGCTACGATCCGAGATATTTGAGTATCCGTGTATTGGTACCGACTCCTTTGGATGGACCCAGCGCGGGAGGGATTTTCGCCGTGAGCATTGCGTCGGCATTACTTGGCGATTCGATTCATCCGGATGTCTGTATGTCGGGGACCATCGAACCGAATGCTGAGATCCAAGCCGTGGGGCGACTCGTGGACAAGATGAGTGCCTGTCGGGACCTCAGAAAGACTAGGATGATCGTGCCCGATGCCTTGGATAATAGTCATCTGAATTTCACTGGAGCCGAGCGATCCATTCAAGTGATCGAAGTGCATACGCTGGCTGAAGCCTACAGTGCTGCGACGGGTCAAGCCTTACGCCAAGTTCCCTGAACGAGAGTGACACAGGAGGTTCATGATGCAGGAGCCTATTTCAAGAACAGGAGGGGCTGTGATGAAAATGATGACGGGATGGGTCTGGATGATGACGCTCGTTCTTGGGGTGCTGATACCAGCCACGTGGGCAGCTGAACCGGTGAAGATCAATTCCCTCCAGACCTATCCTGAAGCCTACAAGATGAAAGTCATTCAGGTTGAAGGCACCGTCAGCGGGTACCACATGGATCATTTTATCGGCAACAACACGAAACTGGAGAAGTGCATACAAAATTTTATTGTGGATGACGGCACCGGAACGATTCAGGCCAGCTACGCTGCACTTTGCAACATGGGCCCTGTCATGCTCCAGGAGGGTGATCAAGTCACCGTTGAGGGGCACTATTTAGGCACCTTGGACGTGAAAGCGGTGAGGAAACACTGAATGAATATCCGTTTTGCGGCAGTATCCTCATGGTCGTAATGGATACAACGCGACGGTATACGTTTTCCTCTGGGACTCGAGCCTCAGCTATTGTCTGCATTGCTTCTCTTCTTCTCTTCACAGTATTTCCTTGCTGGTTAATATGGTGGAGCGATGAGCCGAGGCACGCAATAATTGGCTCGCCGGTTCTCATCGGGCTCTGCATCAGTATTGTCTGGGCGATTCGCTTCTATACTCGCATATACGACAGTGTTCTGCTGACTGCGCAGGCGTTAGTTTATGAGTCAACCAAGGGGACGTCTGTGACAGTTCCGTGGGAGCAAATTGTTGGCCTGGTGCCACATAGTGTGCGTCGCCGCTATGACGTTCTTGACGCTCGAGGTGCGTGTCGAATGCAAATCAGCTACGAACTGGACAATTTTGCTGAGCTAGAGGCGACGCTTCGCAACCATCTACAGAAGTCTTCACCAAACGGAACAATGACTTGGTTTGCTAAGCCTGCAGGGGGGCGGGTAATTGTGGCGATATGCGGAGGAGTGCTTGCCTTGTTAATGTTTGGGCTCTGGTTTGATGGCATGAATTCAAAGAGCCTTTTCGTGGCGGCCTTGCTCGTTGTTGGTATGGCATGGGGATCGTTTTTCAGGATAGAAAAAGTGATTATTGGTAAGGAGGGAATCCTTCTTGGCTATTGGAAACGGAAAATTACCATTCCTTATGCATCTATCAAGAATCTGAACTTGCAGGAAGATTACCTCCCTGGAGCGTGGAGGGATATTCGCATTGAACGATTTAATTACAGGCACATAAAGATAGAATGGCTTGCCGATGAAGCGGCGTCTTTACATCAGGACATGGAGACGGCGTGGAAGGCGGCTACCTTATTGCGCTGAAAATGCCGCAACTATTCTGTGTATTACTTCTTCCGAAATCCAAAAAATGCGCCGGCGCCGGCGCCGCCAGCCGAGGGGAGATAGCCGGTCAGGACCTCTTTGTAGCTCTCGGCCTGGCCCTGCACCCAGGCGAGGGTGCGGACGACATCTGCGTGAATTAAGTTCCACTCCAGATGAATCCAGCCGGTGGTTTTGAGGATCGCGATCAGCGCAACGAGGGACACGGTGACCAGGAGGGCAAGCTTCAATGTTTTCCGAAAGGCCCAGCCGAGTAAGAACCCACCGAGGAAGCTGGCGCTTCCACTGGCCAAGGCCGGAGACATCATATCATTGATCCACGCGCCCAATCCGGCGATGGTGGTGGCCCCGGCGGCGAGAAACGGTTTGGCCATCCATGGAGGATCGGCCATCACCGTGCCCAGTGTTTTCGTCAGGAAGCTGCCCTGTGGCGCTGGAGCCGAAGGTGTCATAGTCGTCCGGCTTCAAATGTGTTGCACACCGCGGGATCTCCGGATTCAAGCCCACGCTTGAGCCAGGTCATCCGCTGTTCGGAAGAACCATGCGTCCAACTTTCCGGCTGGACGTGGCCACGCGACATTTTCTGTAAGCGGTCATCTCCGATCGCGGCCGCCGCCCGCAACCCTTCCTCAAAGTCTCCTGGCTCGATCAAGTGCCGCTCGCGGTTCGCATGGTGTCCCCAGACACCGGCATAACAGTCGGCCTGGAGCTCCATCCGAACCGATAAGGCATTGCCTTCTACTTCGGACACCTGTCGTTGAAGGCGGTGCACCTTGTCAGCGGTGCCGAGTAGATTTTGCACATGGTGACCGACCTCATGAGCAATGACGTAGGCCTGTGCGAAGTCTCCTGCGGCTCCGAGCCGATGCGCCATCTCGTCGAAGAAGGCAAGGTCCAAATACACCCGATGATCGCCGGGGCAATAGAAGGGGCCAACCGCTGACGACGTGGTGCCGCAGGCGGACTGCACCGCACCACTGAAGAGCACCATACGGGGGTCCTGGTATTGTGGGCCGAGGAGCGTGCGCCACGTCGTTTCCGTATCCGCAAGGACCACCGAAGCGAACTTGCCAAGCTGATCACTGGGTGCGCCGACCGGACCGGATTCTGAAGGAGCCGATGGGGCCATGGTCTCGGTCATACTCTGGACGCCGGTGAGCATATTCAAGACGGTCAGAGGGTTCGCCCCGGTGAAATAACTGACTGCCAAGGCGAGCACGATCGTTCCAATACCCAAACCACCTTTGCCTCCAAGGCGGGCGGGACCCATGCCACGACGATCTTCAATGTTGTCGCTTTCACGCTGGCCTTCAATACGCATGGTAGTCCTCCTGAAGCCTCATCCTTACTCCGAGTCTTTCTCCATCGATTGGATGAACTTATCGGCTTCGGCGATGGAACGGTTCATGTCTTTGACGAGCTGATCGACCTGGGCGTCGACTTTCACGAGTTCCCCCTTAATGGCCGATAAGGCTCGCGCATTCAAATTATGTTTCAAGTAGAGCACTTGATCGCGCAGCGGTTTGAGTACCGGTTCGATTCGCTGTTCCGCCCGCTTCATCGCGGACAACATTTCTTTATACCGGCTTTTGGTTTGGGTGAGTTTGGCCTGGCTCTTGCGGCGTAGGTCTGCGCTGGAGTATTGACCAAGCTCGTTTTCCCATTCTGCGAAGAGGGCATCCGCTACACTTTCGACGTCCCCGATCTTCTTCCTCACGGCCTTGGCGCTATCTTCGCTGTTCTCCAGTTCGCCGTTCAATTTCTTGTATGTCGTCTCCAAATCACCACCTTCATAGGAGACCACCTGTCCAAATTGCTCCAGCGTCGTTTGAATTTCTTTTTTTGCATCTTCCTGTGCATCGCGCGCTGATTTGACGCGGCTGCTGAGAATATCGCGTTTGGCGTACCCCATCTTTTCCATGGTCGCCATGTAGGCTTTGTCGCAGGCTGAGAGACTAAATGGGAGTAATAGGAGGAGAATCAGCGACACATTCTTCGACATAATCACCTCAGTAAATGGAAACAGCAGAAACGACGAGGCACTCTTCCTCACCAATCCCTACGGGCTTCACATCATAACCGATGTCGCTCAGTGGGGGAAGGCCTACATGCCGCGAGGGATAGAAACGAAGCCGCAGTCTCGGTATAGTGTCGCTATGCGTCTCCTGTCACTTATAGGGTGGCTATCTGTGGCGTTGCTCGCCTCAGGGTGTTTCGCGGAACGGATCATCCCAGAATCCCTCGAATCCCAGATCGACCGAACTGTCGCGTTCCAGGATGTCTTGGCTGCACCTGATTCGTATACCGGGCGAGTTGTGGTATTCGGCGGAGAAGTGCTGAAAGCCAAACGGCTCAAGACCGGAACGGAAATCGAGCTTTTGCAACTGCCACTCGACAAGCAAGAACGGCCAAGTACCGATCGCCAACAGTCACAGGGGCGGTTTCTTGTGCTGCAGCCGGAATTTCTCGACCCTGCCACCATTGTCGAAGGCACAAAGATGACCATCGTTGGAGAAGTGTCCGGAGCCAAGATCGAACATCTCGACGATGTGGAGTATCGGTATCCCGTCGTGATCGTGAAGCATCTTCATATCTGGTCGGCTCAGTCTAATAGCTATGCCCGCCCGTACGCTTCCCCTCGGTTTTCGATCGGGATTGGAGGCGGAACGGGAGGACGAATCGGCGGAGGCGGCGGATTCGGGATCGGCTTTTAAGGGCAGGATCTCAACGCTCCTTCGCGAGTTGACAGGCGAAGTCGGTACCTTCCTCGAACACCGTTACTAGAAGTTGTATCGTAGAAGAAAACTGGCGAGAAACGCACGTCGTGCCACGTTTGGTCAAAAGTTTTTCCGGGGAAAAGTATCCAAAGGACGAACTTGGCTTGCAGGTGCGGGATCCTCTGATAGCCGACGATGAGATCAACTGCACTGCCGATGTGTTTGCTCCGTCCCGTGAGATCAGTCGAGCGGTCGGAGCCGCGAACGCTGGTTGAGGCATGGTCTTGCAAGTAATAATGGTACAGCAGGGCAAAGGATGTTTTCTCCAGTGGTCTCATGCCCAAGGCCCCTGCGATTGGCATGAGGTTGATACTACAGGTCGATGGCCATCCAATAGGGGTGCTATGCTGGTATGCTTCCTGCGTCATGAAGCAAGAAGGAGTGGGCATGAATAGATTACGTAGTAATGCTGTATTCTGCAAACTCCACTTGCAGGCGTAGATTCAGCATGATATTTCCATGTATAACCTAGTTGAGGATGTTCTTTTCAGAAAACCATACAAGATGCAAGGATCAACGACATCCTGAGGAGCGTGTTATATGAACAAAAATCAGCCCACCACCCGACGTAAAGAACGAGTCACCTTATCTCTGTCGGCCGATATGGTCGAGAGACTGCGAACCGTCGTCTATTGGACGCCAAAGCTGACGCTTACCGGTGTGATTGAGTCTGCGATCCTCTTGTCGCTGAAAAAGCTTGAGAAGGGGAAGCGGTTCCGGAAGCGGACAGGAAAACTGCCCGTGGGTCGCCCACGCAAGCATGGTGTTGCCGCGAAGTGATGAGTGACACTAAGTAATTCATGTCGCTATAATAATGGCTAAACTCTCAGAAGGGGTAGATAGCTCTGTGAATGTACTACAGCAACCGAGCGCCGTGGAACGAGTGGTCATGACGGATTTGGACTTCATGCGGCTGGCGCTTCAGGCTGCGTGGCAGGGGGTCGAACGGGGAGAACTGCCGTTTGGCGCTTGCTTGGTGCGAGATGGGCGGGTGGTTGCCACCGCCTACAACAGTACGAAGTCTGTCCGAGATACGACGGCGCATGCGGAGGTACAGGCACTGCGCGAGGCCGGACGCCGGTTGCAGTTGCTGGATGTGATCGGCAGTGCGATGTATGCGACGTGTGAGCCCTGTCCAATGTGCTTCGGGGCTTGTCTCTTAGCCAAGGTCAGCAAGATCGTCTATGCCTGCCGGATCGAAGATGCCGAAAAGATCGGCATTCGACAAATCCCTATTCCCGCCGCAGTGCTGAGCCAGATGAGTCAGAGTAACCTGGTGCTGGTGCCGGATCTACTTCGTGACGAAGGGATCAAGCTCTTTGAAGGTTGGCAACGGAAGAAGCTGAAGCCTGTTCGATAAAGCGCGATCTCCGTCAGGCGTGCCGGACCGGGGAGGCGGGAGATGCGGCGGCTGAAGCGAAGCCTCTTGATTCTCTGTTTAGTCAGTCTCTGTGTGGGCTGCGATCAAATTACGAAAGATGGGCCCGGCAGTACCTGGCTTTTGAACCTTCTCAATCCTGGTTCCATGACACGGTTCGTATAGAATACGCCGAGAACGCAGGTGCCTTCCTGAGCCTCGGTGGTAGTCTCTCCAAGGAACTCCGAATCGCCTTGTTTCAAGTGCTCCCCGCCATCTGGCTAGTCGTGCTGGCGGTGTATCTCCTGTTCACCAAGGCTCCATCGAAGCTTTTCACGGTTGCCTGGTGCCTCGTATTGGGCGGTGGATTAGGTAATATAGTGGATCGTGTGCTGCACGATGGGCATGTCATCGACTTCATGAACCTCGGTATTGGCAGTCTTCGCACCGGCATCTTCAATGTTGCGGATGTCTGCATTACCACCGGTGTCTCGCTGCTCGTGATTCAGGCGTTACAACGATCCCGTTCGCCAATACCGGGATAGATCTGATCTTCAGGGCGCTCACTGTACTTTGAGGAGAGCACCATGAAACGATGGTTAACCGGTAGCAGTCTACTGGTATTTGTCGTGATGCAGACTGGGTGCTGTGGGGTAGATAATTAGAGAGAGAAAATTGTGGCCGGCGTCGTGTAAAGATCCGAGTAGGAAGCAGGGTGCATTCATAGGCGACTCATCCGATGGGATTGGTAATCGCTGTGAAACCTACGAGCTTCGAGATAAAACGTACAAGACTGTCTGTGATAAAAGCAGCCCATCCTATCGGAATCCATCTGCACAACCGTATCCAGACAACTGAATAGCTGGGACGATTAGCCAATCGATTCCACTTCCGAAATGATCGTGTGGTACCCGCTCGCGCCGGCTGGTTGTGGGCGAACGATGTCGGCAATTTGTAACTGTCCCTTTGTATCCGTCGCACGCACGACGGTTTGAAACTTTCCGGGGTGTGGTGGCCGCCAGGTGTAGGTCCAAATCACCCAGGAATATGGAGACATGGGTGGCTGGATCTGGCACTCGTTCCAGGTGCGGCCCGCGTCGAAGCTCAATTCCACTTTGCTGATGCTATTGGGCCCGCCGAACGCGATACCGCGGAATATGTGTTCCGGACCGCGCAGAGTTTGATAATGCCCAGGTGAGTCGATGCGCGAGAAGATCTTGATGGTCCCGTCATCGGTCCAGCCCTTACGCTGCCAGTANNGCCAGTAGCCTTTGTAATCGCCGGGGTACACTTCGATCTCCACGATCCATTTGACGTTCTTGATACCGTAGAGGCCTGGCACTAGCAGGCGGAGTGGGAACCCATGTTCTCTGGGCAGCTTCTCGCCGTTCATCAAGAAAGCCAGCAT
>FRDC01005006.1_pt1 | contig 12510 bp, 11 predicted proteins | sample 1106171 | NCBI WGS metagenome assembly FRDC01 (sample SAMEA3930566, study PRJEB13176) | freshwater metagenome | biome: Drinking water system; feature: drinking water; material: water | place: Singapore | collected 2014-12-20
CCTAAAGTGTTACCAACGCTTGATTAATGTACAGTATCCTCCCTGGGGTGACACCTCATAGGAAAAGGTGTGGTCTAATGGTGGTCAAAACGCTGTCAGGGCGGCAATGGCGTCGCCGTCGCGGAGCTTCATAACGCGCACCCCCTGCGTCGCGCGGCCGAGGACCGGCACTTGCTCGAGCTCGGTCCTTATGACCTGCCCCTTCTTCGACGCGACAATAATTTCGCTCATCCGCTCGTGGTCAACAATGAACGCTGAGATGACTGGCCCCGTCTTCGCGGTTACCTTCGCGGTCTTAATGCCACCACCGGCGCGGCGCTGAATTTTGTATTCATCAATTGACGTACATTTCCCATACCCGCGGTCCATCATAATAAGCAAATGATCCTTCTCGGGGTGGCATATGACGCCGGCGCCGACCACCGCGTCACCCTTCCCTAGCTTTATGCCGGTCACCCCAGCGGCGGTGCGCCCCATCGCGCGAACGTCGGACTCTTTAAACCGAATTGACTGGCCTTTCTCGGTGACTAACACTACCGAGTCTTTGGCCGACGTCGGCAACACGGCGATCAGTCGGTCGTCTCCGGCAAGCGTGATGGCTATGATGCCACTGCGGCGCACGTCTTCAAACTGGTCCGCCGCAACCTTCTTCACCACGCCTTGCTTGGTCACTAAGGTAAATGCCTCGGCGCCACCTGACTTCGGCACCGACAAGACGCTCGTAATGCGCTCCTCACCGGTGAGTGGTAGCACATTCATGATGGACTTACCCTTCGTCGCGCGCTTGCCCTCCGGTATTTCGTACATGCGCGTGCGGTACACCTTGCCGCGGTCAGAGAAGAAGAGGATGGCATCGTGCGTTGACGCCTCCAGGAAGCGGGTGACGAAGTCTTCGTCTTTAGTGGAGAGATCAATGACCCCGACGCCGCCGCGGTTTTGTTTCTTGTACTCGCTTGGGTTCGTGCGCTTGATGTAGCCGCCGTTGGTCAACGTCAGCATGGCCGCTTCGTCGGCCACCAAATCTTCGTCCGACATATTCTTTACTCCGCCCTTCACTATTTTCGTCCGACGTTCGTCGCCGTACTTCTCGGCAATGGCGGCCAGTTCTTTCTTCACCACGGCCAAAATATTTTTCTCGCTTGAAAGAATGTGCTCCAGCGCCTTAATGAGCGCCTGCACCTCAGCCAACTCGTCTTCAATTTTCTTCCGCTCAAGGCCGGCGAGCTTGGACAGGCGCATTTCGAGGATGGCGACTGCCTGTCGCTCAGAGAATTTAAATTTCTTCATCAACGCCTCTTGCGCGGTCGGCACGTCCTTGGACGCTTTGATGAGTTTGATGATTTCGTCGATGTGGTCGAGTGCCTTCGAGAGCCCGAGCAAAATGTGTTCGCGGTCTTGCGCTTGGCGCAGGTCGAACTCAGTCCTCTTTTGCGTTACGTCTTTGCGGTGGCTGATGAAGTTGCTCAAAATGCCGGGGAGCGGCAGCGTCTCGGGCACGCCATTCACCAACACCACCATATTGTAGTGGAAGGACTCCTCGAGCTGCGTGTGTTTGTACAGGTAGTTCAAGACCGCCTGCGGCTGCGCATTATTTTTCAAATCAATGACGATGCGTATGTCCTTCGTTGACTCGTCACGTATGTCGCGTATGCCTTCCAACTTCTTCTCGCGCACCAAGTCCGCCACCTTCACTATAAGGTCGGACTTGTTCACCCGAAAGGGAATGGAGGTAATAATTATCTGCGTCGTGCCCTTCTTGTCTTCAGTAATTTCGGTCGTACCGCGCACCACCACTCCGCCGCGGCCGGTTGCGTAGGCGTGCGCAATGTCTTTTTGGTTAAACGCGATGCCGCCGACTGGGAAGTCAGGACCCTTCACATACTCAAGCAACTCTTCGGTCGAAGCCTTGGGGTGGTCTATGAGGTGCACCGTCGCGTCAACAACTTCGCGCAGGTTGTGCGGCGGAATGTTGGTGGCCATACCCACGGCAATGCCCAGCGTACCGTTCAGCAGAAGCTGCGGCACCGCCGCCGGCAAGACGTCCGGCTCCTTGCGCGTCCCTTCGTAGTTCGGCCGCCACGTCACCGTCTCTTTGTCTATGTCCGCAAGCATTTCGGTCGAGATGCGCGACATTTTCGCCTCGGTGTAGCGTGGCGCCGCTGCCGCGTCGCCGTCGATCGAGCCGAAGTTCCCCTGCCCGATGACCATGGGGTAGCGCATGGTGAAGTCTTGCGTCAATTTAACCAACGACTCGTACACGGCGGCGTCGCCGTGCGGGTGATAGTTACCGGTCACATCGCCGGTAATCTTCGCGCACTTGCGTGTCTTGCCACCGGGGGAGAGCCTGAGCTCGTGCATAGTGTAGAGGATGCGGCGGTGCACCGGCTTCAGTCCGTCGCGAACGTCGGGGAGGGCGCGGTCGGTAATGACCGACATGGCGTAGTCGATAAACGACTCGCGCATTTCGAGCGTAATGGAGCGCGGGACAATGCCCGAGGCCGGCGCACCCACGGGTGCGCTATCATCCGATTTCCGAGCCATGGTCCCTCCAGTATAGCAAAAAACCTACAAAATTAATACGGAGCGACGATGCCGTTGATCGTACGCGGACTACTGTCTCCGCTACTCACTACGCGCGTACGCAGTGACGACAGAACGAGCCACATAACGACGATGAGGCCGAGCACCACGACCGTCACCACGACTGCCGCGTGTCGCCTCGTCGCGACTGGCTGCCTCCGCAACCGGTCAAATACTGAAAACACACTACTATTGTAACACCACGACCTCTCCCTGCATCTCAACAATTTCCTTCGCGCGGATGGTAAACTTTTCCACCGGCTTGACCTCGTGGGCACCCGCCGTTTTTAGAAATAATTTCAAATCATCTCCCCCATTGACCGCATACGGGATAATCACATTCGGCTCCAGAGACACCACGAGCTCGTGCGCCTCCTTGGGGTCAAGCGTGCCGCCGCCCAGTGGCACAAACACAATATGTACCTCGTCTATGTTCGAGCGCACCTCTTGCGAGAGCTTCGGAGACGCGAGCGCCCCAAGCAAGAGGACACGCATCCCGTCAAACTCGAAATTATAAATAGTGTTACCAAATGGTCCTTCGGCACCCTCTGAGGCAAAGCCAGTCGCCACCATGTCACCCACCTCGTAGGCACCAGGACTCTGGATGATGAACGGCTCTTTGTCTCCATGGGTCGCCGTTTCCTCCCCGCTCCACGTCGGGTCGGCAGTGGGAATGAAGACGACGTCCGCGCCGAACTTGGACACGTTAAACTTCGTGGACGCACTCGGCGGATTAATGGCAAGTGTGGTATCCCCCGCACTAATTTTGAAGCAATACCCTCCAACGTAGGTAATAACCATGGCGATATTGTACCATGTAGTGGCCTGTGCTACACTCGACGGTACATCCATTAATACGGATTTCGGAGGAGGATAACCCGTCATTTAGACGAACCTGTCCGATTGAATACTCATGACACTTACACAAGACCCGGGCGCCATGCAGGCGCTCTTAGACCAGACTCCGTCATCACCGGCCTTAGGCGAAACCGTCGAAGGACCCGTCGTGGCAATTACCAGCGGCAAGGTCTACATCGACCTTCCCCCGTTTGGGACCGGCATTATCTACGGACGCGAGTATCTCGCGGCCCGCGACATACTAAAGAAAGTTGCGCTCGGCGACACCATCTCGGCAAAAGTGGTCGACGTTGAAAATAGCGCCGGCTACATCGAGCTGTCGTTGAAGGAGGCGCGCCAGGCAATGATTTGGTCAGACGCCGAGCGGGCAATAGCAGCTCAGACCGTGTTCGAACTTGCCGTCAAAGACGCGAACAAGGGCGGACTCATCATTTCATGGCAGGGGTTGAACGGCTTTCTCCCTGCGTCACAGTTGAAACCTGAACACTACCCTCGTGTCGCCAATGGCGAAAAGCAGCTCATTCTTGATGAGTTGAAAAAGTTGGTGGGACAGCAGCTGTCCGTCCGCATTATTACCGCCGACCCACGTGAGGGGAAACTTATTTTCTCTGAGCGTGACATGACTGACGGAACTGCTGCGACGACGACCGCTGACTCATACGCTGTAGGAGACGTCGTCGAAGGCGAGGTGACGGGCATTGTCGACTTCGGCGTGTTCGTGAAGGTCGCTGGCGGCTTGGAGGGACTGGTCCACATTTCGGAAATTGACTGGGGCTTAGTCGAAGATCCGCGCGCCTTCGCCAAAGTGGGAGATACAGTCCGCGTGAAAGTCATTGACGTGAAGGACGGCAAGATTTCGCTCTCAATGAAACAGTTGCGCGAAGACCCGTGGGTCGCCGCCGGCACTACCTACCACAAAGACGACCTGGTCGACGCCGCCATCATTAAGTACAACAAGTACGGCGCACTCGCCTCTATTGAAGAGGGTGTCGCAGGTCTCGTGCACGTCTCTGAATTTGAAAGTGAGGCCGCACTCAAAAATGAGTTGGGTCTCGGCAAGGTCTACAAATTCAAAATTACGCTCTTCGACCCCGCCGAGCACAAAATGACGCTCTCCTACCAGAAGCCGTAGAAGGTTTAGGAAATAAGTGGCAGGCCATTCACCGCGTTCATGCCGCGGATGTGGTCACGGTGCTCAAGAGTTGCCGCAACGGCAGCGAGCACGCGCTCGTAGAGGGGGCCCACCACGAGCTCGTACTCTTTCTTCGTGAGTCCACCGAGGATGTGGTCCAAGACCGCGCGCTCGCCGTCCGGCTTTTTCGCCTTACCTCTCGCCGCCTTGGACACACCGACGCGTATTTTAATAAACTCTTTCGTCTTCACCGCGCGCTCAACCGACTTTATGCCATTGTGTCCGCCAGACGACGACCCAAATGACACACGCACGAGCCCCAACGGCAAATCCAGCTCGTCGTAGACGACAATGAGCTTCTTTGCCGCAGACACACTCTTTATATAGGGCGCCACAGCTTTCCCTGAGTTATTCATAAAGGTGTCGGGTACTACCACGCACACTTTTTCTCCCCCAACCTCGCCTGTTCCAACCCAATGGTCAGGCTTTTTCTTCTGTTTGAGCTCAATGTCGGTCGTGTCCGCAATTTTTTGCACGATGATGCGTCCAACATTGTGGCGCGTGCGGTCATACTCGGCCCCCGGATTACCTAAACCAACGATAGTAAACATGAAGAACAGTATACCGCGTCATTTTCACAACAGTTTTGGGTAAAATATAGTTGACTCGTGTGTCGTGCAGCCTACAATGAGTGGTAATGGACGAGAACAAGCGCGATGAAGTGATTGATGACTTAGTAAAGTTCGCGCTCATCGCTCTCATTGTGGTCCTCCCTATCCGCCTGTTTGTGGCGCAACCCTTCGTGGTACGCGGTGCCTCGATGGAGCCAACCTTCCACAACAAGGAGTACCTCATAGTCGACCAACTCTCCTACCGTTTTGAAGACCCCGAGCGAGGCGACGTCGTCATTCTGCGCTACCCGAAAGACCCGTCAGTCTTCTTTATCAAGCGAGTCATTGGCCTGCCTGGCGAAACCGTTGAGTTAATAGGCAGCACCATTGCTATCACACGCGAGGGCCAACCCACTTTCACTCTCGACGAAACGTACCTCGCGCCAGACCGTCTCCAAAACGAGTACGGCGTTTACACACTGAACGACAACGAGTACTTCGTCTTAGGCGACAACCGTCACGAGAGCTCGGACTCTCGTTCGTGGGGTGTCTTAGTCCGAGACAAAGTAGTAGGCCGTGCGATGCTCAGGCTCCTGCCCTTGAACCGCATCGACGTCCTGCCAGGAGATGAATCATATGCCCAATAAAAAACAAACTCTATGAAAACGTTTGAACGCCGAGTCGGCCGAGAGTCTCTTGATGGTCGCGTCATATCCGCGGCGCGCGCGTACGGTTTTACCTCGCAGCCACTGACACTAACACGTCCGCGCGGCGACGCCGACAGTGCCGCGGACCACGGCACGGCACTCGTCACGACACTCATCGACAGAGTCGGCCCACTCACGGGCACCACGCAGATGTGGGGAACCGCGAAGAAAAGCGGCACCACGTCCATAGTCTTTGTTATCGGCAGTCGCAAAATAGCCGTCGCGCAAACATTTGTCGTCAAGGCGGCGTTAGCGGTTGCTGAGTCGTCGGGACTCTCTGACTTGAGTGTACACATTTCTTCAGTTGGCGACGCCGAGAGTCGACGACGGTACCTGCGTGAGGTGGGCAACTTTTTCAAACGATACGCGAAAGATATTCCTGAACCAGTGCTCTCGCTGTCAGTGAAGTACCCTGACCGTGCTATCAGTGAGCTCCTTGCATCAAACTCGCCACTCGAGGAGCATATCCCCCGCACCATCGACTACCTCTCTGAGCCATCACGAAAAATAATACTCGAGACTATTTCCCTATTCGAGCGTCTCGGCATTCGCTACGAGTTGAACGCACGTCTCCCCTTCACTCCTGACGTGAACCACGAGCTCGTATTTGCCATTTACGGCACTGACAAAAAAGGCCAGGCCATTGCCATAGCGTCAGGAGGACGATTCGTCGCGCCTCAAAAGAAGAAAGACTCGCCAGACGTCATGGGTATGCACGTCGCTGTACCTCAAACCGTTGACTGTCGCCGCGACCAGAAAAATAGCGCGCTCCCCGCATGCTTCGTCGTTCATGTGGGCGAGGCGGCCAAACTGAAGGCCTTTACCCTCCTCGACTCGCTCTGGCGCTCGGAGGTGCACCTTGACCAAGCACTGTTGGAGGAGAGCATCCAGGCGCAAATGCAGCGCGCGCAACAGTCGCAGGCAAAGTACCTCGCCATCATTGGCCAGCGCGAAGCCCTGGACAACACCGTGATAGTGAAGAACGTGCTCTCTGAACTGCAAGAAATCGTGCCGCTCGACAAGGTTGCGTCCCGCATGTCCCGCGTGAGGGTGTAAGTCACTTGCATTTAATTGAGAGGGGGTGTATACTGTGTATACAGTTGGCTTCGGCCTCGCCTCCGCAAGGAGGAAAAAGTGAAGAGTCCGCTAGAGCATTGCTCGGGCGGACTTTTTCAATTTCTCGAATGTCGCCTTTTCGAGAAATCCAATCCGATTTTGTAACCGACGCGTATCAATGATCCTCATTTGTGAAAGATTAGCCCGCGCTTCAGACCCCTCGACCAATCCGACTGGGACACGCAACGCATGCTTGCGTGGTGATGTCGTAAGCGGAATCACGAGGCATGCGTCAGGTCCGAAACCTCTCATGATTATGCATGGGCGCACATACCACTCGCCCTTTCCGTCTTGTTCCGTGCCGATATTCAACCCAATTCGGCACCACCATATCTCACGAACCGTATAGAGTCGAGGCTGCTCATCGTTCGTCAACTTCTTGACATTGTTCCATCTATCAAAATCTTTGACTTTCATATCTCGGCTGGAGTATATCAGGCGGCACCAGGCATTTGCAAAAAATGATACTATCTGCTTATATAAGAAACACATGATTACTGCATCAGTCCACAAAGGCGAGACGGAAAGTACGCCGTCTCTGATTCGACGTTTTTCAAAGCGCGTCCAAGGGTCGGGCGTCATACGCCGCGCCAAGAGTCTGCGCTACCACGCGCGGAGCGTTTCTAAGACCAAACGCCGTATTTCAGCACTCCGCCGACTTGAGCGCGTGAAAGAGCGTGAGTCGAAAGAGCGCCTCGGCCTCGTCGTGGAGCGTCCTCGTGGTATCCGTGGCAAATCTCGTTAATAAGCGCTTTGCGCAGATTAAAAATAAAATCTTAGGAATCGCGTACGACCTGTCGGTTGCGTCAGTGACGGCGCCGCGCATGCGTGCGCTCAACAAACAGTATCGGAAGAAAGCCGGCGTTACCGACATACTTGCGTTTCCCCTTTCCAAACGCTCAGGAGAAATGGTACTCCACCTCCCCACCGTGCGAGTGAAGGCGAAACAATTTCACTACACGTACGAGCAGTACCTCGTCTTCCTCTTCATCCACGGGTGTTTGCATTTGAAAGGACTTGACCACGGCCGTGCCATGGAGCGAGCTGAAGACCGGTGGTGTCGTGCGTTCTCTCTTCCGCTTCCCACACGTCGCTAACGCTCACAACCGGAACTGCATAGTACTATAGTGAGTATGAGTCCGCGTGTTGCAGTAGGCATAGACGTAGGCACGTACCAGGTGCGCGTGGTTGTGGCTCGTGAGGGTGTCGCCGAGCGCGGCGGGACACCCAAGGTTATTGGCAGCGGCTATGCCGAGTCCAAGGGCATGCGCCACGGCTACATCACGAACATCGCTGACGTCACTCGCGCGGTGCGTCAGGCGGTGTTGCAGGCCGAGGAAACGTCTGGGGTCAAAGTGCGCAGTGCCTTCTTGGCGATCGGCGGCATTGGCCTCGACGAACTCCGCGCGCGCGGTGAAATAGTCGTCGCGCGCGCCGACGCCGAGGTCACCGACCTCGACGTCGAGCGCGCGCTCGCGCTGTGCCAAGAAAGTATCAAAGGTCGGCTCATGAACCGCCGCATCTTGCACACGGTGCCCGTGTCCTACGCTATCGACGGCGTTGAGGTACTGGGACGCCCGCAGGGTATGAAGGGGTCGAAGCTCTCCGTCGAGACACTGTTTGTCACCTGCCTCGAGCAACACGTTGCCGACCTCATTGAAGCAGTTGAGGGCGCCGAGGTGTCGGTCGCAGACAGCATGGCGTCCCCACTTGCCGGCTCCATCGTCACGGTCACCAATGCGGAAAAGCGCGCCGGCTGCGTCTTGGCCAACATAGGGTCTGAGACAGTCTCTATTGTCGTGTTTGAAAATGGCGCGCCCATCTCACTCAAGGTGTTTAAAATCGGCTCGATGGACATCACCAAAGACATTGCGCTCGGGCTCCGCATTTCACTCGACGAAGCCGAACAGTTGAAACTCGGCGCCTTGATCGGCAGCTCCTACCCCAAGAAACGATTTGAAGATATTCTCTCCGCACGCCTGACCGACATTTTCGAACTCATCGACGCGCACTTGAAGAAAATAGGCAAAGACCAACTGCTGCCCGCCGGCATTATTCTCTCTGGCGGCGGCTCAGGCATCGGCCCTATCCGCGAAATAGCCGAGCAGGCACTCAAACTCCCCTCGAAAACTATTTCTCTCAACGCCGCGCAAGCAGGGAAAATTAAGGACTCGTCGTGGGCTGTCGCCTACGGTCTCACTATCTGGGGTTTGACCGGCGAGTCAGCGGACAAGAGCGCGATGAAAAATGCGGTAAGCAAGCTCGGTGGTACGATCGGCAACTTTTTCAAACAGTTTTTGCCATAAAGTCAATGCTTCACATTAGACCATAGTCTAGTACTATGGAGCGTATGCCACAGGTACACCAAGATATGGAGTCAGCTGCACGAATTCGCGTCGTCGGTGTCGGCGGTTCGGGGAAAAACGCGATTAACCACATGGTTAACGGGAAGGTTCGCGGCGTTGACTTCATTGTGGTCAATACCGATGCACAAGACCTGCAACAGTCACTCGCCAAGTCCAAAATTCATATTGGAAAAAATTTGACGCGCGGTTTGGGTGCGGGTATGAACCCCGAGCTCGGCAAGCGCGCCGCTGAGGAAACACAGGCCGAAATTCAGGAGGCGCTGAAAGGCTCCGACATGGTCTTCATTGCCGGCGGCCAAGGCGGCGGCACCGGTACTGGTGCCGCACCAATTATCGCGCGCATTGCGAAGGACAGCGGCGCCTTAACCGTCGCCGTCGTTACGAAACCCTTTTCATTCGAAGGCCAACAGCGTATGCGCCTCGCCGAAAGCGGCCTCGAGGAGCTTCGTAAAGAGGTTGACGCACTCATTGTCATCCCGAACGACCGCCTCCTCGCCGTCGTCGACCAAAATACGACGGTCAAAAGCGCGTTCGCTATGTGCGACGAAGTGCTGCGCCAAGCAGTCGAAGGTGTGTCAGACCTCATCACCACGCCCGGCTCTATCAACCTCGACTTTGCGGACATAAAGGCCATCATGCAAGACGCCGGCTCAGCCTTGATGGGAGTTGGCCTTGCAAGCGGCGACAAGCGAGCAGAGGAGGCAGCGCGCATGGCTATCAACTCTCCCCTCCTCGACATTTCAATTACTGGCGCTAAGGGCGTTCTTCTTTCCATTGCTGGTGGTGAAGACTTGGGCCTCCTCGAAGTACAGGCCGCTGCGCAAATAGTGACCGAGACTATCGACAAAAATGCGAAGGTTATCTTCGGCACATCGAAAGACGACCGCCTCAAGCGCGGCGAGGTTCGGGTAACAGTCATCGCGACTGGTTTCCCCGACGAGGGAGGGACAGCACGGAGCGCTCCTCTATTCCAACTCTCAGGCAAGAAAGACAAGCGTGTAGAGGAAGAAGAGCGACCAGGCCGCATTTACAACACTGTACTTCCTGGAGCGACAGAGGAGCCTCAGAAAGTTACCGAAGAGGATAAAAAGACGACGCCTAAGGCCGTTGACGAAGACGACGACTGGAGCGCCGTCCCTGCCTTTTTAAGACGAAGCCGCAAGAATCAAGAGTGAGCTAGGCGCTAGGCGCTAGGCCTTAGGCGCTAGAGTTTGTTACAATTGCAGAATGTTTGATTTGGCAATTATTGGTGGGGGGCCGGCGGGCTCGGCGGCGGCGGTGTACGCGGCGCGTAAACTGTTGAAGACGGTACTTATTACGAAGGACTTCGGCGGCCAGAGCGTCGTGTCCGAGGATGTACAAAATTGGATAGGCACACCACACCTCACGGGCACCGAGCTCGCGAAAAATTTGGAGGCCCACGTGCGCGCCTACGCCGGCGACGTGGTGACGCTTGAGGTCGGCGACACCGTCGCCGCACTTACCTGCGGCAACGGACGCTTCACCCTCACCACTGACGGCGGGAAAAAAATAGACGCCAAGACAGTCTTGGTTGTCTCCGGCGGCACCAGGCGGAAACTGAATGTGCCCGGTGCTGAAAAGTTCGACAACCGCGGCCTCACCTACTGCGCCTCCTGCGACGGCCCACTCTTCGCGGGCCAGGACGTCGCCGTGGTCGGCGGCGGCAACGCCGGGTTTGAAACAGCGGCGCAACTGTTAGCCTACGCCAAGTCCGTGACTCTACTACAACATCGTGACGCGTATGCCGCCGACCCGGCGACGGTTACCAAGGTCCTCGCCCACCCCAACATGCGCGGCATCGTGAGTGCCGAGCCGACGGAGGTCGTGGGAGAGAAATTTGTCACTGGTTTGAAATACAAAGACAAGAAGACCGGCGCCGAGCAGACGCTGCCCGTCACCGGTATTTTCGTTGAAATAGGGATGATGCCCAACACCGGCTTCGCGAATGACCTGGTCGAGATGGACTCGCACCACCGCATCATCGTCGACGCAAAGAACCAGCGTACCTCCATGACCGGCATATGGGCCGCCGGCGACTGTACCAGCGGCCTCTACCACCAAAACAACATAGCCGCCGGCGACGCCGTCAAAGCCCTCGAAGACATTTACCTGTTCTTAAAAGCGCACTAGGCACTGAAAAGAAGAGCGGGTTATCTATTTTTCTGAAGGAGGTTTTTCTGAGGGAAGTAAGTCGTGTTTCGTGCCAAAATATGTTTGAAATACTCCACTAGCGAAGAGAGGGCCTGAAGTGAATATAGAGATATATGCGATGTTATTTAATACAGGTTGGCCATCTTGGCCGTCAGCTATATGCTTCCCTACAGCCGCCATTGCTAGGCCAAGTAAAATTTTTACTACGCCACCGACCCTAACCATTGGGGTATTTTCTTTTTTTACACCCACCAATTCTTTATTTTCCATATTCGAGGAAGATAGCATGCAGATTTATATTTGTCAAGATTCAAAAATACTTTGATCAGTTTGCCCTTATGCGTTCGTAGTGGGGCGGCTTGGGTTGCCGTCGTCGGCGAGGCGCCAGAGGTACCACGACGCATATGTGCGGTACGGGCGCCACGAGGCCGCGAGGCGCTCCATAGCCTCAGGTGTGGGGAGTCGCTTCAGGCTGTAGAGTTTTTGAAAGCCTTTTTGAATTCCTAAGTCCCCGGTCGGCAAGACGTCCGGCCGGTTGAGGGTGAACATAAGGAACATGTCTGCCGTCCACGGCCCTATCCCCTTCACTGCAACGACATGGTTTCGAATTTCCTCGTCAGACATGTTGTTAAATTTCTTCGGCTCGATGGTACCGTCAAGAAATTTCGCGGCCAGGTCCTTGAGGTAGCTCGCCTTTTGTCCCGACAGTCCGCACGCGCGAAGTTTGGCCACGGTAATGCGCGACACGACCTGAGGCGTCGGCGCCGCCGTACAGGCGGCCGCAAAGCGGCCGTAGATAGTCGCCGCCGCCTTCCCTGACAGCTGCTGGTACACAATTGCCTTCGCCAAAGCCTCAAAGACGTTTCGCCGCCTCCGGTACGCCGGAGGCGGGTACTTCTTAATCAACGCCTTGAGGTGCGCATCTCGCGCGAGGTGTTTCAGTGCCTTGTCCATACTTTTGAAGGCGG
>FRDC01000518.1_pt1 | contig 12502 bp, 10 predicted proteins | sample 1106171 | NCBI WGS metagenome assembly FRDC01 (sample SAMEA3930566, study PRJEB13176) | freshwater metagenome | biome: Drinking water system; feature: drinking water; material: water | place: Singapore | collected 2014-12-20
TCGGGATCGGATTTCCAACTCGACTTCAACGGGTTGTCAACGAACACCATCGTCAGTGGTGACACCCTGGCGTTCTACGATGCGTCCCTGACGAACGAATCCAAGACCACGGTTGCGAACTTCATCTCCGACCTGGGTATTGTTACCACGGCTGATATCCCCGCGACCGAACAGGATGAACTTGCTGCTCTGGATGCGCTCGGAAACGGCATGGTCGCCAAGACCGGCAATGCCACTTACTCGAACCGTACGATCTCCGTGAATGGTGCGGGAAACCTGGATGGCTTGTCCATAACCAATGGTGATGGTGTCGCAGGCAATCCCACGATTGGTCTCGACATCAACGGCTCGGTGGCTCGTTCAGACGCGGTGGATGGAAGCGACCGTATTCTCGTCTATAACGTCACAAGTGGTGCAAACGAGTACTACTTGGTCAGCGAAATCGCCACGGCTGGATCGACCAATGCATTCGGCACAATCACCCCGAGTGGCAACTCCAACGCGACTTCTGTCGTGGCAGATGCGGCTCCGGATACGGTCACGTTCGCGGCTTCCGATGGTATCCAGATTGATGGCACGGCCGGTACCGATACCCTGACCTTCACGTTTACGCGTGCAGGCATGGCAGACACTGCGACGGTCGGCACAGACACAGTTCCGTTCTTCGATGCGAGCGCCACCAACCAGCCTGAGTATCGCAGCTTCGCCAATATCATCGCGGATCAGGGAATCCTGACCACCACTGATATTCCGAGCACCGAGCAGGATGAACTTGCTGCTTTGGACGCCTTGGGCAATGGCATGGTCGCCAAGACCGCCAACGCCACATACGCTGCTCGCACGATCACGGCGGGTGGTGCTGGCCTGGAAGGCGTTAGCATCACCAATGGCGATGGTATCGCGGGCAACCCGACCATCGGTCTGAACATCACTGGCCTGACCCTGGACAACACCATCGAGGATACCGATGAGTTGCCCTACTACAACGGCACGAACAACCGCAAGATCACCTGGGCCGCGATCAAGTCGGAACTCGCCACTGAGGTTCCGGCGGTTCGCACCATGTACGTGACGGTCAACTTCAACAGTTCAAGCCCCGTGGCGGTTGGTACCCTTCCGAACAACTCTCGTGTTCTGCGTGCGAGTGTGGACGTGAATACGACTTGGAACGTCTCGGAGACTCTGGACATCGGAATCAATGGTGGCGCGGCTGATGCGATCATGGCTGACACCGAGAACGATCTCCAGTTCGCCGCGATCTACCGGACCGACGTGGACTACCGCAATAGCTCAGGTTCGGCACAAACCGTGGAAGTAGCTATCACCAGCGCAAACACGCCCAGCCAGGGATCGGCTCGTGTTGTAGTCGAGTATTACACCAGCGCGACGATCTAATGAGAAGGGGCTCCAGTTGGAGCCCCTTTCCTTATTGACCCTGGTTATACAGGTCCAGATATTCCAGACCGGCTTTCAAAACCGGGTCCTTAGCGGGATCACTACGATGCATGATACGGGTCATCGCATCTTCGCGAGCCATACGCTGCTCAAAGGTCTGAGGGTCAACCAGATTCTCAGGCAGACCCTGCTCAACGACAGTGTTCGGCTCGACCCCAATGTGGTGGATACGAACCTTATCCTTGCCGACGAAGAATTCCTCGGTGGTGAACTTCACCGTGGCATGCGTCTGAGGATCACCATAGAGCGGCATCACCCCCTGGGCGATTCCCTTGCCGTAGGTCTTGGTGCCGATGATAAACGCTCGCTCGTTGTCCTGCATTGAACCGGACAGGATTTCTGATGCGCTCGCTGAGTTTCCGTTCGTCAGCAAGACGAGCGGGACATTCAGCATTCCACTGTTGTCCTCGGTTTTCAACACCGTGTCCGTATTGTTGGACGTGTCGGAGACTTCCCGACCCTTCTGCACATGACGAGAGGTTGTGGTCACCACTTTGACCCCGGCCTTCTCGAACATATCGTAGATTCGAATGGCTCCACCCAGCACACCACCGCCGTTCTCACGCAGGTCCAGGATGATTCCCTTGAGGGGCTTGCCCGGTATGGCCAACATGTCTAAGGCACGCTGAATGTCTCGATCCGATTGTTTGCCGAACGAGGACAAGATAATGTGAGCGTAGTCACCGTGGCGATAACCGATGGCGGTACTTCCCTGAATCGGTGCACGTTCGATCTTGAACTCCAGTTCCTCAGTGCCACGCTTCACACCAAGCACCACGATGGTTCCGGCATCACCTTTGATCTTATCGGTGATATCACCGACCTTCTCCAAGGACTGCGCTTCTACCGGCTCACCATTGACCTTCACGATGATATCACCCGGCAACAATCCCGCCATGTGTGCGGGACTTCCCGTGTAGGTGTAGCCGATCTCCACCCCCTTACCATCCTCGGTCACCATGAGGCGTGCGCCGATGCCGGAGAAATGAAGTGTCTCGTTGAGCGAATCCTCCAAACTCTGTGCTTCTTCCGGTGGCATGAATGCGGCGTACTTGTCGTCGATCTTCTCCGCCACCGCATCGAATGCCTCAGACAAAGCATGCTCGATGGAGCCATCACCCCGCTCACCCACATAGACATGAACTGAGCCGGAGATCACCGTGGCAAACACCAGACCCATGTGTTGCATATAGGCCAGTGTTTCATCATTGCTGAACTGCTCGGGATGTTCCTTGAATTCCTTCTTGGCCTTGGCGAATGCCTCATCCAGGAGGTCCCCAAACTGATCCTCTGTGGGCAACGTATTACCCACCGACTCCAACACCTTCTTCGCGCTGCTGTAGGAAACCAGATAGAGATCACGCATATCCTCGATCTCAACCTTGTCATCATAGAGACTGAGCTTGCTCAGTCTGAACATGGCGAAACCATAATCGTCCAGCAACAGATCGTAGGTGAATTTCAGAGGATTCGGCGTGTTGACCTTCGCCTGATTGACTCCAAAAACGGGAACAGGGGTGACCTCAGCTAGAGGTTCACCCCTGTTCGTGTTTGAAATAACCGGCTGCGAAACATCCGAGACACTCTGATTCGAAACGAACAGAAATCCCGCGACTACTATACCCAGGGCCACTACACTGGCCCACACCAGTTTCTTCATATTTGGTTCCCCCCCCCAACTCTGAACCCCTAATATTTACTGGATCATTCGGACCCCCAACCGACCCAGTGGAGTTGGCTCGGCGTCTCCGGACGAATGTCCAGGTCAACCCAAGACAACTTACCGAGCTTACCGTCCTTATCTTTGGACGAGCCCGTATCCAAGAACACAACCTTTCCGCCCTGTGCACCCACCTGCACGAGCGGTTCCTCGACTTGACGGATTGCGTGACCGACCATCACGGTGTAACCGGCCGGAACCTCATCCACCCAGTTGTAGAGGCGCGTCGGGAAACCGTCCGGACCCTTGGTCCCATCGGTTTCGCCGTAGAGCGCGAACGACTCCTGGATCGAGTTCTGGTTCGCACGGAACAGTTCGTTGCCCCACATCGAGTGATGCACGGCCGCGTGCGCGAACATGAACTTGCCGATCTGAATCCAGTCCGGCGACATTTCGACCAGGAATTCCATTTCGGCTTCCCAGGCCGTACGTGCCTCCGGGTCCAGCGCCTTCAACTGGTTGAAGGTGATGTTGTTGCCATGCGTGGTCTGGCCCTGGAAACCCTTACCGCGCTCCTGCTCGACATAGCGCAGGACCTTCTTCTCGTGGTTGCCACGGATGCACCACGCCTTGCCCTCGCGGATCAGCTTGGCCACGGCGACAACCGCCGTCAGCGTGCCCGCCCCGTAATCGGGGATGTCACCGAGGAACAGGAAGAACGTGTCCGGCGTAGCCTCACGCAGAGCCTTCGCCAGCCCCTCCAGGTTGCCGTGCACGTCGCCGATCACACGGATGCGACGGAAGCCACGCGCATACAACAGAGCCGCCAGAGCCTTGGGATCGCGATTGGCGTGCAGAGTCGAGCCACGGATCAACGCGGCCATACGGTTGAAGTCCGAAGCCTCCCACTCGACCCGAACCGGAGGCATCGGCTCCACGGTGATCTCATCCGTCTCCGTAAACATGACAGCCTTGGCCAGACCATCGCCCGTCTTGATCACGGGCAGCACGGCCTGATACGTCTCCTCATAGGCTTCGACGATATTCTTACCCTTCATGAACTGCGTGGCACGCCAGCCCGCCTGCTTCACCTTGCTGATGAGCGGACGGTTGACCACCACGTAGTAGACGGGAACACCCAGGTCCTTACCGATCTGAGCGGTCTTTTTGCGCTCACCCTGAGCCAGATGCTGGGCGTCCGCGACCACACGCTGGCCCGCAACGAGGCGAGCCATGATACGACGAAAGAACTCGTCGAACACCTGACGGTTCTTGTCCTGGCGCTCCTGCTGGCCGGTCAACTCGATACGGAGGGCATCCGAAGAAACGATCTCGGTGAGATCGAAATTCGCAGCCGCCCACGTGCTCTTGCCGCCCCCGCTGGGGCCGACAAGCACGATCAGTGCGGGTTCGGCTGGAATCGTGAACATCTGTTTTCTCCTCACGGAGAATATAACAGACACACTTGGAAAATGCAAGGAAATTCTAGGGTTCTTACATCAAATCGCCCAGACCGAGACCATCCTCGGCGGGGATATCGAAGGAGAGGTCTTCCAGACCCGGCGCTTCCGGAGCCACGGTTGCGGCCATCGCATCCATTGGAGTCTCGGGCTGAGCCTGGACCATCATGGGCTGAACCTGGGTCATTCCCATCATTTCCTGGCCACCACCGAGAATCGCGCCGATCCGGGCGATATCGTAGGGCTGACCATCCATGCCATACCCACCCTGGGGATACACATGAATGTTATGACCGGACTTTGTCTTGAGAATCAACACGTTCTGGTCCGCACGAAGCAGACCCGCATCAACGATTTCATCACCCAGACGCTTGGCCTCGACACCAAGTTGACGAGCCGCCTCGACCTGGGCTTCCGGACGACCGTCCTGCCAGAGCCACGCCAGGGCACCCGATGGCAAATACATCAGGTCGAGCTTGCCCTCGGTCAGAAGCTGATACTGGGTGTCGATGTCGAGATTGGCCATAGTCATGATCTCCTCGATCATATTTAGGGCCAGCCTTAACCCCTTGAGTTTTCACCCCAATGGGACTCTCGGAACTTCCCCCACTCGATCTTTTCGTCCGAGACATAATCATCATCGTCTCGACTGGTGCGGAATCCCACGGAGCCACGCTTCTCGCCCTTGGCATTACCCTCGAATTCCTGGTTCGAGAATTTGCGCTCCATCATCTTGCGGAGGCGGGAGACCTGGGATTCCAGCGATTTACCCAGGATTCGCACCGAGATGATCAACTCTTTGAGGTGAGCGATGCTGAATCCGGCCGTCAGGGAGACCCAGTGCTGGACCTCGTCGAAGCTCAAGTCGGGTTCCTTATGGTGGAGGAACTTGGCACGGATGAAGGCGCTCGGCGGCGGCACGCTCACAACCACGTCAAAGCGACTGGGGCGGTCGGTGAAGCGCTTGTCCAGCTTCTCCACATAGTTGGTCGTGCCCAGGAACACCACGTTATCCACCTGGGATTCGCCATCGAGCATGGCCAGCCATTCGTTTTCGGCGTGACCGCGCTCGGTGAGAATCTCGAAATCCTCCATGATCACGACCACCGGCAGATCAGGCTCAATTCGACGGACCATCTGGAGGCACTGGGACATGATGGTGGGGCTGTCCCCATACAGGGCCACTCCTCCGGATTTGATGATCTCCTTGATAAGGAGTTGGATGCAGGCGGTCTTTCCGGAGCCGGGATCGCCGTACATAAGGATGCCACGCTTGTAGAGGAATCCGCGTTCCTTGAACTTCTTCTTGACCTCATCGGACCAGAAATAAGTGATTTCGCCGAAGACCTCGGTCTTCACCACAGAATCGATCAGGATCAGGTCGTCCGTGCTGATAATCATCTTGAGCAGGGCGGGACCGATCTTGGGCGCGTCGATGGTCTTATACAGGCCAGGAGTGATCTTGTCGGTCACATCCGAGGCGGCCCAGAACACGGTACGGTCGCCTGTGGTGGCCCAGAAACGATGCTCTTGGTCTTCCTGATCCTGTTCCAGGTGGAACCCAACCTCCACCTCATCAACCGCAGTCTTGGCCAGGGCTCGTTGATCCTTGCGATCTGTAGGCGCAGAGCAATCGGGAGTTTCGGTCGCGTATAACTGATTGGACGGACGACTCTTGTAAGCCGTTCTACTACCCTGTGCCGAGCCTGATGCCATGAAATCCCCCAGTGTTATTCCTTAAGATTAGGAATCCATTAGGAAGTTTCAAGTCCTTAAGCACCATCCCAGGATTGGATAATAGCTCCAGAATCCGGAAGATAAAGAGGATTACTCAAATGTGTCGTATCCGCTCGATACGATATGCTCACTTCAGTTCCGACTGACACCACGTCACCACCACCAGCATAATCATCGATCAGGGTGATGCGAAAATCAATCTGATCTCCCAAACTGCCATTAACGTCTGTTCCCGAATAGCGGGCTTCGAGGGTGAAATCGTTATCGTTGTAAGGTGCAACCAAGAAATTCTGGGCATCGATGATCAGATCATAACCTGTCGTCAAATCCCAATATCCTATCGTGCTCGAATACCCACCCGATCCCGTCGTGCTGGTCGAGGTAGCACCCATACGGATTGAACCAATGATGTTAACGAATCCGTTATTCCAAGCCAAGTCCTGTGCACTTCCTCCAGGCTGAGTCAGATTGAGCACAATTTGACCACCGGCATTGAAAAAGTGGCGAATGTCATTACCATTGAGAAAGATCACTGAAATTTGACAAGTTAAGAAATCAGAATATGAAATCAAACTCGTTTCAGTAAAGAAAGACGCCCCGGTCGTGAGTGTATTCACATTAAAGCGGTTCGTGTTCAACGTTGCGATGGCCGAGTTCAGATCATATGCATCACTGGTTGGTGCGTCAGACTCATGCGCCTCGATGGTCTGACCCACAGCGAACTCACTCAGAGGCGGAATCGATGAAAGGATCGAGCCGCTTTGGTGCTGGGACATAACCGCCATCATGTTTCGGAGGTTCGACCACTGGGCGCTTGTAATCGTGTTCCCCACTACCAACGCGTTCTGTGCGTACTGGGTCTGACCATATCCGTGCTGACCGTATCCCACCCCATAGATAAGACCCGCAGCAGGAGCGGCTGCACTTGCTTGTCCTGAAGTATAGACGTTCGTTCCCTGAGACCCAATCAGGGAATTGAAGTCACCGGCTAGAATCGTTGTGTTGATTTCATAAGTCATAGTTGTCTACTTAGGAAGCCGACAATGCCGTGATCGTGCTTACAGCCGGTTGAGTGATTGACAGAATACCAGTGGCGATTCTCCAATCACCCAACACCTGAAGAGTTCCATCCTTATTGGGTGCTCCAGAAACACCATTAAATTCGTATCTGAAAATGATTGTACGTCCATTATCACCATTTGCCCCAAAGGTTGTTTCCGCACGACGCGCTCTCACCGTGACGTTATGCGTGGCAATGGGTGCAGTTCCGACCACTTTGGAATAGATGGTCTGGTAGACATTCGTCAACTGATAGTAACCGATGGCCGTACCAGTTCCGGTTCCGCTGGTCGAGGCTGAACTATTGTGATTCATGTAGATCGAGGCAAGACCGGACAAAAACGTTGACAGCACATTATTCTGGGTAGTGGCCGAGCCTCCCGTTCGAGACGAACGGAAAAGAATCTGTCCACCACTGTTGAAGAAATATCTAGCTTGGTCTGCCGTGGCAAACTGAAACTGGAGTTCACAAAACACTGCTACAGACCACAGTGCAGTTCTTGAAGTTCCAACCACGTTCTGCACGATGGTTGACCGTGTTCCCGTAAAATTGAAACGGTTTGTACTGATCGTGGAGATGGAAGTTGAAAAATTACCAGCCGCAGGTGGATGAGCACGCACGGCCGATCCAACCCCAATCAGAGCCGTCGAGGGTAATGATACAGTGGAACCCTGATGCTGCGCACACACATCGATGGCGCTACGTAAACGGGTCCATTCCAAACTACGCACGAGTTGGATATTTCCGCCTGATACCGCAGAAAGGGGAACGACCGTCTGGCCATATCCAGAGTTGCCAAAACCAACACCGTAAACGTTAGCCACAGATGTTCGAAATGTGTTGTAGTCGGATGCCTGAATTAAACCGTTCTGTGCGTAGGTCATCGTCTATCCTCACTTCGCGGTGACGATGGCCACCTCAATCAGACGAGGATGTTCGCCTCCTTCGTCATCCACCAAAGAACGTGCAAAAGATTTCCACGGTTGCGGATGGTTCCGATAGGGGTTGGCAACACCTTCCCTAAAGGCAAACAAACGTTCTCCCTTATGAACTGGACCAATGACCAAGCATGGAACACGACCGACCAAAGCCACCGGCAACATCAATGGATCGTTGTCATGATTCTGATTCAACAAGAACCCTGGATTCGTCCGGATCACCCCAAACACGTCATCGAGCGGGCTCGTAATGGCAGTGATCTCATTGGCACCACCGATCTTCACTACGGTTCCTGGCGCATATACGCGATCCCGCTTGTAGCGCTCGGCGAGGTCCGCATAGAACGCAGTGATACCCGCAGTGGTCGCTCCGGTAAAATTCACCGATCCTGTCACTGTGAGATTGGTTGAGTTCACAGAGGTGAACGCACCAGTCGAGGGAGTGGTCGCGCCAATTGGCGTACCGTCAATGGTACCACCATTGATATCGATAGCCGTGATCGGCCTGACCGAACCGTCGAGAACGTCTCTAGTAACCTTGGTGGTCATGTCTTACTCCTTAGACGTTCTTCGCGATGATGAACCAGTTCGATCCGTCGAACACCAAAGTGACCCGTCCGTAGTTGGAATTGATCACGTAGTTGGTGTTGCCATTGATGAACGGTCCACCCGTGGTCACGGTGATATTGTTGACCTGCGCACCACCAGACTCATCTGAGATCGTGATCTTACGACCAGACCGGGGCGCACCCAGCGGAATACCGCTGAGATCGATGGTCACTGCGAACGAGGTGTTACGAACACCCACGTAGGATTCCGGCCCATTCACCACGTAGAAGCTTGCATTGATACCGACACGATCCGTGAAGGAATCGCCCGAAGTGACACCGATGGTGACGCTGCTGGCGTCACTGCTCACAGAAACGTTTGGACCCGCCACAATGGATTTGGTCTGAAGAACTGTTCCGACCTTGGGACCGACCAGGGATTGACCCGGACCGATACTCTGCAAGGTGTTAGCTTCACCCTGACTCGGAGCCACAACGACCCGTTTCAGGGTGCGAATTTCCACCTTATCATTCAGCGCCAATGGTGTGTTGAACTGGATGATGTCGTTGATCTGGGCCGGGGTGAAGAACATCACCGGGGCACCCACCGCGCTCGCCGGGAACGCCGGAGATACCGTAAAGTCAAACTGGGTCGAGGACGGAACCGCACTTACCGTGAAGCTGGCATTGTATTGGGACTGACTGGTTCCACCAATCGTCACCGGGCTGTTGATGCCCAAGTTGTGTGCAACAGTGGTAGTCGCGCGAGCATTGGTTGCGCTCGTCTTGGCCAGGGTGGTGATCCGGGTATCCTGCTGGATCAACTGATAGTCAATACTCAGGGACTTGATCTGGCCATTCACGAACACGAACACACCAGCCGGATCAGAACTCGCCACACCAGTGCTGAACTGGCTCTGACCACCCAATGCGACGTAGGTCGCGGTGAAAGCCTGTGCAGACTGCGCAATGACCGTGCTTACCGTGGTGCGAATCAAAATGATGACGCCGGTCGGGACCGCCGCGTTGAACGAAACATTCGTGCCCACCACTGAGAAATCACCACCAGGATTGGGAATCTGACGAACGCCGTCCAGGTAGACCTCAACATACTGCGGAGGAACCGCAGAGATTGCACCTGTCGCAAAATTCTGGGTGACGTTGTCACCCACATAACGCTGCTGGATGATCTGTGCCGCAAACAATCCACCCACCGGATTCCAAACAGCACCATCCCAGACAAAGATCACCTTGGTATCGGTGTCATAGAACAGGCCACCCGTTTGAGGAATCGGCACCGAGGGCGGCACACCATTGACCGCACCCACCTCGGCCGGAACACCCTCCAGAGCGATCCACTTCGGAGTAGGCAGGGATGAGAAAACAAACGCAGTTACCTGAGACTTGTCGAAGACAAGACGCCCGTCGAAATTATCAGCCGAGGCTACCGCAGGCAGCGTGGCCAGAACTTCCATAACGGCAGCAATGGACTTGCCCGTAGCGTTGTCCAAGAGGACACCGAACTTTCCATCCGCAAGTCTGCCGTAGGGGATAATTGATGCTGCCATTATCGTTCTTCCTTATTCGCTCACAAATCCAAACACGGAGATATTCACAGTGAGAGCACCTCCCGAGGCTGGGGTTGTGACGGCGATGAATAGTGATTCTGATCCGCTCAAGAAGCGGGTAGTACCTTCAATCCGGTAGAAGGCGTGGCTGACCGTGGTCATATTGGAGACCGGTACGTTCTCCAGAACGTCCTCACTCGCACCCACCGTCAGGTTGAAGATGGCCGGGCTCGTCGCAGTGACCGGACCGACCGGCAACATCATGATGCCCGTGGGGTGGAATCGCTGGAGCGTGCCGGGAGCCTGGAAAATCGCGGTATTACCAGCAATGGTCAGGTCCAGATTGGCTGCGGCCGGAAGCATCGTGAACTGACCGGCATAGCTGCTCGATGCGGCCAGCAACGGAATGAACTGAGTGCCGTTGTAGAAATGCGGAATCTTGGTGTTCCGCTTATACCAGAACTGGCCAGTTACGGGATTGCTCGGCGGGGTCGCCAGTGCAAAATTTTCCAACTGCCTATACTGATTCTTGGCAATGGTCGGGCCATAGAGAGAAATACCCTGTCCGATCAATTCGATAGGGAATGCACTGCCCGTGGTGCTCGCCACGTTAATAGTGGCGACCGTCGATCCGGCTGTGTTGGTTACGATATAGGCGGGCATCTGTTATCTCCAAAAACTTCAAGTATTTAGTTGATCGAAATGCGTAGGGTATAAATGATCTCCAGGATACGAGACGCAGTCTTCTCGACCGGGCTGAAAGTGATGTGGGTGACCAAAAGGCCATCCTCGGTTTTCAGACCGATCTCGTCGAATACGAACTGGGAATCATTCAGATTGATGTTGCCAACGTTATCGAAGGCGGGTTGGCCGAAGGGCTCGTTCTTATCCAGAACACAGCGAATCTCGACATCCGAAAACAGGGTGCCATTGATATGACGAACCGCCATCTGGTTACCCTGGGGAGCACCCTCATTGTCATCGACCACCTCGAAATAGACCGGATTGTTTAGATCGGCCGCACCCGTCGTATTGGGAGTCGCATAGGTGATGTTTCCAAGGGGGTCCACCGTGGCTCCGCCCGTTCCGAAATGCATCGAATAGATCGATCCGTTCTCACGATTAGCGATGGCGCGGGCGATCAGAATCGAGGCGTGCTCGGGATGGACCGCATTCCTCTTGTTGAGGACGATCTTGCCGTTGGTCTTCGCCTTCAGATCGGCCCCACTCGCATAGGCTCGGATCAGGACGTGACCCTCCACACTGACGTTCATTTGCTCTGATTTCTGATTCATAGTCACTCTCCGCTAATATTTATGATCAACACGAGCCCGGATGCTGCACCACCTCATAAGCCTCGGGGAATTCCGTCGCTGCGTCTGGTAGCTGACCCAGGGCATAGCCCCCGAAAGTCAGGCCCAGGCCGAACAGCGGGAAATTCAGGAGGGGTGGGGTTGTGTAGGGATCGCCCACAGTATAAAGCACCGAGTAAACCACTCCGTTATAGGAGATAATCTGCAACTTACGACGGACGAAGAACTGATCCCCGTTCTGAACCGGACCCTGATCGACCCAGGACGTACCGTTCCACTCCAAGTAACGATTCGTCGTTGTATTGACGACCCTCGTTCCTGCTAGGCGGCCTTCCTCCAGTCCGTTTGGTGCGTCGAAGGTCAGGTGGTTCGTCAGAACATCATCGACGATCCGGGTTACACGAACCATGATGTTTTGTGGCCGTAGACCCATACGTGGCTGGGTGTAATTGACCACAATGTTGCCGAACGGTAGCGGCACCGGAGTATCCAGAGTGAGCACGCCATCCTGAATGTCCCAGTTATCTGGGGCCGAAACCACGTTGTACCGACCAAGATCACCGACCGGCCAACCATTGTACTGAACCAGAATTGAATCACCGATCTGCATGAATGGCTTCGGAACCAGACGAACCAAACTTCCCGCACTCGGATAGATCGTGAAGATCGTGTTCGAACTGATTTGAACGGTCTGGCAAACACGCACACTGATTTTGGTGCCCACAGTTGGCGGGGTTCCAATCCATTTGATCTTATCGGGAAT
>FRDC01000729.1_pt2 | contig 12502 bp, 11 predicted proteins | sample 1106171 | NCBI WGS metagenome assembly FRDC01 (sample SAMEA3930566, study PRJEB13176) | freshwater metagenome | biome: Drinking water system; feature: drinking water; material: water | place: Singapore | collected 2014-12-20
GGGTCAAGGCGCTGAACGCGTTCTGTCCGGCGCGGGCCGGACAGCGCTTGGGAATTTTTTCAGGATCGGGCGTCGGCAAGTCGACGCTGCTGTCGATGATCGCGCGGAATACGCGCGCCGACATTAATGTCATCGCCCTCATCGGAGAGCGCGGCCGCGAATTGCGCGAATTTGTCGAGGACAGCCTTGGGCCCGACGGCCTTGCGCGGTCGGTCGTCGTCGTATCGACATCTGATGAACCGGCGATGATGCGTCGCGAGGCCGCCTTCCTGGCGATGACCATCGCCGAGAGCTTTCGTGACGCCGGCGATCATGTCCTTTGCTTGATGGATTCGCTCACACGCGTCGCCGGCGCGCAGCGCGAGATCGGCCTTGCCGCCGGTGAGCCGCCGACTGCGAAAGGGTACACGCCTTCGGTCTTTTCCTTGTTGCCGAAGCTCCTCGAACGCGCAGGGCCGGGCCGTGAAGGCGAGGGCGCGATCACCGGCGTCTTCTCCGTGCTCGTGGAAGGCGACGATCATGACGAGCCGATCGCCGACGCGGCGCGCGCGCTCCTTGACGGGCATGTCGTGCTCGACCGGCGCATCGCAGAGCAGGGGCGGTTTCCGGCGATCGATATCCTGAAATCGGTGTCGCGCACGGCGCAGGGGCTTCTCGATCCGCTTGAATACGAGACCGTGCGCGCCGCCCGCGCGCTCGCCTCCGACTTCGAGGATATTCGCGAGATGCTGAAAATCGGCGCCTACCGGCGCGGCGCTAATCCCGCAACCGACCGGACGATCGAATTTCATGCGCGGCTCGAAGCCTTTCTGGCGCAGGCGGAAACGTGCTCCGTCAGCGCCGCCGACGCCTTTGCGGCGCTTGCGGCGATCACGCCGGTCGACCGCGTCGGGGACGCCGCATGAAGGGCGGCGAACGCAAGCTCCGCGCTCTCCTCAAACTCCGCGCTGTCGCGCGCAGGCAGGTGACCGCCGCCGCGCGCACGCTCGCCGGACTCGAACAGGCGCGCGGCGAAGCGATGCGTTCGCTTGAACGCCTCGAGGCCGCGATCCGCACCGAGGAAACCGTCGCGCTTGGTCGCGCCGAGATCGGCTTTCGCGATTTTGCGGCTTTCCTCGCCGGTGCGGCTGCAAAACGCGAGGCGCTCCTCCAATCGTGCCGGTCGCTGGACCATGAGATCAACGGCTCGCGCGAGGCGCTGCACGCCGCCGAAATCGAGCGGCGGAAATTCGACCATCTCGTCGATCAGGTTGCAGCCCGGCGCCGCGCGAATGCGAACAAACGCGAGGTCGCCCTGCTCGATGAGGCAGGCCGGCGCGGACGGGGATCGCGCGGTGCCCGCGGCTGAGCCCGCAGTGTCGCACCCGGCCGCCGTTTCTCGGGCGGAATGGTCCCGACGCGAACAGGCGGATCGGCCGAAAGTTAATTGACGTGGTCGTTTGGACCATGTTATCCCATAAATTGTCTGATTTTGGCGCCATAGGGCGCCAGTATCGTCGCTCGGCGCCATTCCTCGGCGTCACGCGGCGAAGGGGCGGAGTTTTGGCGTGGATATGCGGTCGCCTGAGACCTCCTTCCTGGGGTCTCACGTCAACAAGCTTGATGCGAAGGGCCGTATCGCTGTGCCGGCGGAGTTCCGTCGTGCGCTGGAGGGCGAGCAGGGGCGCGGGTTCTATTGTCTGATGGGAGTGAAGGAAGACCGGCTCGAATGCGGAGGCGGCGACTTCATCATGTCCTACAAGCGCCACATCGCGACGCTGCCGGCCTTCAGCGACGAGCGTGAGCTGCTTGAAGACCACATTCTCGGATCTGTCCGGTTCCTGCCGTTCGACACCGAAGGGCGCGTCGTCATCCCTGACGCTTATCGCGAATTCGCGCGGCTGAAGGAGCGCGTCAGGTTCAAGGGCCGCGGCGACGTTTTCATCATCATCGACGCCGACGCCGACGACAGGCGCATGGCCGAGACCCGCGCCGCAGCGCGCCAGGCGATCATGGACCTTCGCGCACGGCTTGAGGGCGGCAAATGACGTCGTCGCCCCATGTCTCCGTCATGGCGGACGAAGCGGTCGAGGCGCTGGAGCCAGTCGACGGCGGCGTTTATGTCGATTCGACATTCGGCGCCGGCGGCTACGCGCGGCGCATCCTCGATCGGGCGAATTGCTCCGTCTACGGATTTGATCGAGACCCCTCCGCCATCGAGCGCGCCAGCAGGCTCAGGGAACTTTACAAAGGGCGCCTCAAACTCGTGCCGCGTCCCTTCGACGAAATGGAGGCGGCGCTCCGCGACGCGGGCGAAGCCGCGATCGACGGGGCCGTTTTCGATCTCGGGGTCTCCTCGATGCAGCTCGATGAAGCGGCGCGCGGCTTTTCCTTCATGCGTGACGGGCCATTGTCGATGCGTATGGACGGCGGCAAGCCGGACGCCGCCGATGTCGTCAATGGCGCCGAGGCCGGAGACCTCGCTGAGATCTTCCGCATCTATGGAGAGGAAAAGAAGGCGGGCCGGATCGCGCGCGCGATCGTCGCCGAACGAGACGCCGCGCCTATCGAGACGACCTTGCGCCTCGCCGAGATCGTGACGCGTGCGAATCTGCCCCGGCGCGAGGACAAGATACACCCGGCGACGCGGGTTTTTCAGGCGCTCCGCATTTTCGTCAATGACGAGCTCGGGCAGCTCGCGCGCGCGCTTTTCGCCGCCGAGCGCCTGCTACGCCCCGCAGGGCGCATTGTCGTGGTCACCTTTCATTCTCTCGAAGACCGCATCGTCAAGAGCTTCTTCGCCGCACGATCGGGACGCGCGCCGACGGCCTCGCGCCACGCGCCTGCAGCAAGCCAAGCCCTGCCGACCTTCGACCTTTTGACGGCGAAGCCAAGAACGCCGTCCGACGCCGAAATCGCCGCGAACCCTCGCGCGCGTTCGGCGAAACTGCGCGCTGCCGTCCGCACCTCGGCGGCGGCGCAGGGCGGCGACGCCAGGGACTTCTTGCCGGCGCTCACGCTTTCGCGCGCCATCGCCAGAATGGGAGCACACGGATGATGCGGCTGACGACCTTGCTTCTCTGTCTCATTCTCGCCGCGGCCGCGGCGGGCCGGTATAAAGCCGAGGTCGCGGTGCGCGACGCCAAGAGCGAAATCAAGGCGCTCGATCGTCAAAAGGCGGAGGAACTATCGAGCATCCAGGTCCTGAGGACCGAAGTCGCCTTCCTCGAGCGCCCGGAGCGGCTCGCCGAGATCGCGGACGCGGTCACCGAGCTCAAACCGCTCACCGGCGCGCAGCTGATGACCGCCGAGGATTACGAACTTGCCTTCGCCGCGCCCGGCGCCCTCAAGTCGACGGCGCGCCTGGCCGCGCCCGTCGCCGTCGCCGGTCTCGACTGATGCGCGTTCCCTTTCTTCACCGGAGGAAGCGGAAGCCGGCGCGCCTTTACATCATTGAGGACGGCGTCAGGACGGCGGAGGCCGCGCCCGATCGCATCGCCGCGAAAAGCCGGCGAGCGCGCGCGGCGGACATCACGCGCCGCCGCGTGCAGATGGGCGCGGTCGCGTTCGGCTTCGTCTTCTCGTTCATGGGTTTTCGCCTCGCGACGGTCTCTCTCGGCCCCTCAGACGGCGCCCCGCGCATCGCGGCCATCGACGATGTCGCCGCGCGTCCGGAAATTGTCGACCGCAACGGCGTCCTCCTCGCCGCCAATCTTCCCTTGCGCGCTCTTGAAATCGCTGGCGGCGAGGTGTGGGACTCAGAGGAAACCGCCGCGAAGATCGCCGCCATCGTCCCAACGATCGACGCCGCCGATCTCGCCGCAAAGCTCGACCAGCGCCGCTATGTCGAGCTGCGCGAGCGCCTGACCCCAGCGCAGGAACAGGCCGTCTTCGAACTCGGGCTGCCGGGCGTGCGGTTTGCGCCGCGCGTCGAGCGGTTCTATCCGCAAGGCGCGACAGCCGCCCATGTTATCGGGCATCTGGAACCGGGCAAGGGCGGCGTCGCCGGCCTCGAACGCTACCTCGACAGCCTTCCCGCGCGCGGGCCGCTCAAGGCGACGATCGACATTCGCGCCCAGGAAATCGTCGAGCACGAGCTCGGCGCTGCGACGGCGAAGTTCCGGGCCAAAGCGGCGATGGGCGCCGTCATCGACGTTGCGACCGGCGAAGTGCTGGCGCTCGCGAGCCTTCCTGATTTCGATCCCAACCGGCCGGGCGCCGCGCCGGCGGAAAACCGCCGCAATCGCGCCGTTTACGACCGCTATGAACTCGGCTCGGCGCTGAAGCTACTGACGGGCGCGGCGGCGCTCGATGCGGGGACCGCGAACGAAACCTCGACCTATGACGCGCGCGGGGCCTACAAGGTGGCGGACAAGGTCATTCGCGATTTTCACGGCGAGAACCGAGTCCTGACTTTTTCGGAAGTCATTCAGTATTCGTCGAATATCGGCGCGGCGCGTATGGCGAAGGAACTCGGCACAGAAAACCTGAAAGCGGCGCTCAAGGCGGCGGGCCTCCTCGACACGCTGCCGATCGAACTTGCCGAGCGGCGCGCGCCCGAGCCGCCCTGGCAATGGGGCCCGGTTGAAACCGCGACGATTTCTTATGGACACGGCATCTCGATCACACCGCTCCACCTGCTCGCTGCGACATCAAGCATCGTCAATGGCGGCGTCTGGCGCGCGCCGACTTTCGTTAAGAGGGACGCCCCGGCGGAAGGCCGGCGCATCTTCAAGCCGGAAACGAGCGCGGCGATGCGGCGCGTCATGCGCGCCGTCATCACCGGCGGCACTGCAAGCTTCGCCGAGACGCCGGGCTATTTCTCGATCGGCAAGACGGCGACGGCCGAAAAGCCCTCGCGCGGGGGCTATGACGCGAACGCCCGCATCTCGACTTTCGTCGGCGCCTTTCCGGGCTTTGCGCCGCGCTATGCGGTTCTGGTGACGCTCGACGAACCGCAGGCGGTTCAAGGGACTTACGGCTATGCGACCGCGGGCTGGAACGCGGCGCCGACCTACGCTCGCATTGTCCAGCGTCTGGCGCCTGTCCTCGGCGTCATGCCGGCCTCGGGCGAAATGGCTGAGGCCGCGTTCGCCGCGCCACCCGCGACGCGTCGCGCCTCTCTTGACGGTGAAGGCGTGGGAGGCGCGCCGTGAGACTGTCGGCTCTTGCGGCGGAACGTTTCGATCCTGATCCTGAAATTTCCGGGATCACGCCGGACAGCCGCGCCGTGCGCGAAGGGTTCCTTTTCGCCGCCTTGCCGGGCGCGAAGGCTGACGGCGCCGCCTTCATTCCGCAGGCGGAGGAACGGGGCGCGGCCGCGGTGCTCGCGCGGCCTGGAGTCAAAACGCGCCTGCCGCTCGTCGCCGACGAAGAGCCGAGGCGCAGGCTTTCCCAGATCGCGGCGCGCTTTCATCCGCGCCAGCCCGATGTGATCGCCGGCGTCACTGGCACCAATGGCAAGACATCGACCGCGATTTTCGCCGCCGCCTTGTGGTCGATGCTCGGCGAACGCGCCGGCAGCCTCGGCACGCTCGGCGTGCGCGCCCCCGGTTTCAACCGCCCGCTCGGGCACACGACGCCCGAACCGGTGGTCCTGCACGAAACGCTCGACGCCATGGCCGCCGCCGGCGTCACCCATCTTGCGATGGAGGTTTCAAGCCACGCGCTCGCGCAGTACCGCGCCGACGGCGTGCGGTTCGCCGCAGCGGCCTTCACAAACCTCACCCAGGACCATCTCGATTTTCACGAAAGCCTCGAGGCCTATTTCAACGCCAAGCTGAGGCTTTTCACAGACCTTCTGCCCGCCGGAGGAACCGCTGTCGTCAACATGGACGGCGCCCGCGCGGGCGATGTCGCAGCCGCCGTCGAACGGCGAAACTTGAAGCTGCTGACGACCGGCCGGCGCGGCCGCACGCTGCGCATCCTGAATGTCGTCCCGACGCCCGCTGGCATCGGGCTCGGTGTTGAGGCGGACGGAAAAACCCATCCGCTCGCGCTGCCGCTTATTGGCGCTTTCCAGGCCGAAAACGCCTGTCTTGCGGCCGGTCTCGTCATCGCCTCGGGTTTCAGCGCGGACCGCGTCCTGCCTCTTTTGAACCGCCTCCCGGGGGTGCCGGGCAGGATGCAGCACGCCGCGACCGTCAACGGCGCCGGCGTCTATGTCGATTACGCCCACACGCCGGACGCGGTCGCGACGGCGCTCGATGCAATCCGGCCGCATGCAAGGGCCCGCGTCATCGCGCTCATCGGCGCGGGCGGGGACCGCGACCGCTCGAAGCGCCCGCTGATGGGGAAAGCCGCCGCCGACGGCGCCGATTTCGTCATCGTCGCCGATGACAATCCACGTACTGAAGATCCCGCCGCGATCCGCCGCGACGTGCTCGCGGGCTGCCCTGCCGCGCGCGAGATCGGCGACCGCGCCGAGGCGATTGCGGCGGGCGTCGCGCTTCTGCGGACGGGCGACGTCTTCCTCATCTGCGGCAAGGGGCACGAAACGGGGCAAACCGTCGGCGCCGTCACGCATCCCTTTGACGACTTCGAGGAAGCGCGCCGCGCCGCCCAGTTGATCGGAGGCGGACGATGAGCGCCGGATTATGGACCGCGTTCGAGGCGGCGGCGGCGACAGGCGGCGCCTTGTGCGCGCGCGGCGGCGATCCCTCCCGCTGGATCGCCGAGGAATGGGCGGCCGGCGGGATTTCGATCGACACCCGCACGCTCGCGCCCGGAGAGATGTTCGTGGCGCTCGTCGATGCGCGCGATGGGCATGATTTCGTGACGAGCGCGTTCGAGCGCGGCGCCGCAGCGGCGCTTGTCGCGCGGGCGCCGCAGAATGCGCCGGACGGCGCGCCGCTTCTCGTAGTCGGCGACACCCTTGAGGGGCTTCGCGATCTCGCGCGCGCGGCGCGCCTCAGGAATTTCGGCAAACGGCTCGCCGTGACCGGCAGCGTCGGCAAGACGTCGACGAAGGAAATGCTGCGCGCTGCCTTGGCCGCGGCTGGGCGCGTCCACGCCTCCGACAAGAGTTTTAACAATCACTGGGGCGTTCCGCTGACGCTCGCCCGCATGCCGATGGGCGCTGATTTCAGCGTCTTCGAGATCGGCATGAATCACGCGGGCGAGATCACGCCGCTGACGCAGCTTGTGCGTCCCCATGTGGCCGTGATCACGACGATCGGCGAAGCTCATATCGAAAATCTCGGCAGCCGTGAGAACATCGCGCGCGCCAAGGCAGAGATCTTTCTGGGCGTCGAGAAGGATGGCGCGGCGGTCCTGCCGATCGACAATGATTATTTCGGCCTCCTGCGCGATCTCGCGGCGGCGGCGGGCGTCTCGCGCTTCATCACCTTCGGGGAATCGCCCGGGGCCGACATTCGCCTGACGGGCTATTACATGCGCGAGGACGGCGGCGAGGTTTCCTCAACCGTGTTCGGCGCGCCGTTCGAGTTCTCGATCGCCGCGCCGGGCCGGCACCAGGCGATGAACGCGCTCGCGGTCATAGGCGCGGCGCGCGCGCTTGGCGTGCCGGCGGCGAAAGCGGCCGCCGGCCTCAAGGGACTTGCCGCCGCAAGCGGGCGCGGCGCGCAGACGCGGATCCGCCTCAAATCCGGCGCCGAGGTCCTGATCCTCGATGAAAGCTACAACGCCAACCCGACCTCGATGGTGGCGGCGCTCGCCCTGCTCGGCCAGTTGACGCCGAAAGGGCAGGGGCGGCGCATCGCCGTCCTCGGCGAGATGCTGGAGCTTGGACCCGATGCGCCGGCCCTCCATGCGGGACTTGCTGACGCCCTCATTGCGGCGCGCGTCGATCGCCTCTATGTCGCCGGCGCCCTGATGCGGCACCTCTGGGACAAGGCCCCGGACGCGATCCGGGCGAGCGCCGCGCCGGACGCCCGGACGCTGACGCCCTCAATCCTCTCTTCCGTCCATGACGGGGATATCGTCATGGTCAAAGGATCGAACGCTTCTAAGGTGAGTGAAATAGTGGCGGCGCTGAAAGCGGCCGCCGCCTGAACCAGCAACGCCCGGCTTTCACATCCATGCTCTATTACCTGACGGCCTTCTCCAACGATTTCGCGCTCTTCAACGTCTTCAAGTACCTCTCTTTCCGGGCGGGCGGGGCGATCATGACGGCGCTTCTTATCGCCTTCTGGATGGGGCCCTCGCTCATACGCTGGATGCGCCGGAAGCAGGGGCGCGGCCAGCCGATACGCTCGGACGGTCCGCAAAGCCACATCATCTCGAAGGCCGGCACGCCGACGATGGGCGGCGTTCTCATCCTAATCTCGCTGACGATCGCGACGCTCCTCTGGGCGCGGCTCGACAATCCTTACGTCTGGATCGTCATGGGCGTGACGCTCACCTATGGCGCGCTCGGCTTCTGGGACGATTACCTGAAGGTGACGAAGCAGACCGCATCGGGCGTCGTCGGCTCGATGAAGCTCCTCGTGCAGTTCGGCGTTGCGATCCTCGCCGGGCTTTTCTGCGTGATGACGCTCGGCGCCGCGCCCGACGCGCCTGCGGGCATCGAAACGTCGGTCGCCGTTCCCTTCGTGCCGCTGCAGTTCTTCCAGGACTGGTTCGGCGAAGGCGCGCGGGGCGTGCCGGTCGGCTGGCTGATGGTTCCGTTCGCCGCGATCGTAATCGTCGGCGCCTCGAACACGGTCAACCTAACCGACGGCCTCGACGGGCTTGCGACCGTGCCGGTGATGATCGCGGCCGGAACCTACGGCCTGATCGTCTATCTCGTCGGCCGTATCGACTTTGCGGGCTATCTCGGCGTTCCCTATGTGCCGGGCGTCGGCGAACTCTCCATCATCTGCGGGGCGATCATCGGCGCGGGGCTCGGCTTTCTCTGGTTCAACGCGCCGCCTGCAGCGATCTTCATGGGCGACACCGGATCGCTCGCGCTGGGCGGCGCCATCGGGTCGATCGCAGTCGCGGCCAAGCATGAGATCGTACTCGCAATCGTCGGCGGCCTCTTCGTGCTTGAAGGATTGTCGGTGATGATCCAGATCGCGTCCTTCAAACTCACCGGCAAGCGCGTCTTCAAGATGGCGCCGATACACCATCATTTTGAACAACTCGGATGGAAGGAATCGACGATCGTCATACGGTTCTGGATCATCGCCGTCATCCTTGCGCTCATCGGCCTTTCAACTCTCAAGCTTCGTTGATCATGATCGTCGTCCCCGGCATCGAGAAAAAGAAGATCGGCGTCTACGGCCTCGGCGCGACAGGCCTTGCGACGTGCGAGGCGCTGGTCGCTTCTGGCGCCGAGGTCTTCTCCTGGGATGAGAAAGAAGAAGCTCGCGCCAAAACCGCCAACACCCGCTATCGCGCCGAACATCCGAAGACCTGGCCCTGGAAAGAGCTGCGCTCGCTCGCCTTGAGCCCCGGCGTGCCGCTCACCCATCCTGCGCCGCATCCAATCGTCAGGAAGGCGCATCAGGCGGGCGTCGAGATCATCGGCGACATCGAGTTCTTCGCCCGCGCCGTCAACGCGCTCGACGTCGCCCAGCGCCCGCGCGTCATCGCGGTGACGGGATCGAACGGCAAGTCGACGACGACGGCGCTGATCGGCCACATGCTGAAAGAAACCGGCCGCGACGCGGCGGTCGGGGGCAATATCGGCAAGCCCGTTCTGTCGCTGCCCGAGATCGTGAAGACCCGCTGTTACGTGCTCGAGCTTTCTTCCTTCCAGCTCGACCTCGCAAAGAGTCTTCGCGTCAACACCGCTTTGTTCCTCAACTTGTCGCCGGATCATATCGACAGGCATGGCGACATGGCCGGCTACATCGCCGCCAAGAAACGGATCTTCCTCAACCAGATGCGCGATGACACGGCGATCATCGGCGTTGATGACGTCTGGTCGCAGGGCGTATGCGCCTGGCTGATGTCGTCGGGTGCGCGCAAGGTGACGCCTATTTCCGCCGAGGGCGCGCTCGGGCGCGGCGTCTATGCGCTGAATTCCAGACTCTATTTCAGCCTGCCGTCGAAATCGGGCGAAGCGGGCGACATTTCTGGCGTTGCAGCGCTGCGCGGTCAGCATAACTGGCAGAACGCCGCCGCTGCGCTGGCCGCCGCGATTGCGGAGGGCGTGGCGCCGAACGTCGCTGTGCGAGCTATGGAGCGGTTCCCCGGACTGCCGCACCGCATGGAAGCCGTCGCCAAAAGGGGCGGAGTGCTGTTCGTGAATGATTCCAAGGCGACCAACGCCGATGCGGCGAGCCGGGCGCTGAAATCCTACACCGACATTTTCTGGATCGCCGGCGGCAAGCCGAAGGAAGGCGGCGTTGAATCCCTCCGCCCGTTGATGGAGCGCGTTCGCGGCGTCTATCTCATCGGCGAGGCGGCGCGCGATTTCGAAGCCCAACTCGCCGGCGCGGCGCCGTGCGTCCAGTGCGGCGACCTTGCGAGCGCCGTTCTACGCGCCGCGCGTGACGCCGCCGCCAGCGGATTTCAGAACCCTGTCGTTCTCCTGTCGCCGGCTTGCGCCTCCTACGATCAGTTCCGTAATTTCGAGGAACGCGGCGACGTCTTCCGCAAGCTCGCCGGCGAGGTCGAGTTCGCGAATGGAGCGGCGGCATGAAGGGCCTCAGCCGGATCGACGATTCGCCCCTGGCGCGATGGTGGTGGTCGGTCGATCATACCTCGCTCGGCATCGTCATGGCGCTGATGATGATCGGCGTCGTGCTGCTTTTTGCAGCAGGTCCGGGCGCGGCGACGCGCCTTGGCATCGAAGACAGCTTTCATTTTCCGATGCGGCAGATTTTTTTCACTGCGCCCGCGCTCGCCGTCATCGTCATTTTCTCGGCGCTGACGCCCTTGCAGGCGCGCCGTGTCGGCGCAGCGCTCTTCGCCTTGATGCTCCTTGCGCTTGTCGCTGCGCTCGCCTTTGCGCCGGAGATCAACGGCGCGAAGCGATGGTTCGCGCTCGGGCCGCTGTCGTTCCAGCCTTCGGAGTTCCTGAAGCCGGGTTTCGTCATGGTGACCGCGTGGATGCTCGCCGAGGGTGAGCGCAATCCGCAATTTCCGGGCGCCGCCATCGCCTGCGGCCTGTTCGTCGCCTGCGCGGGCCTTCTCGCGTTGCAGCCCGATTACGGCCAGGCGGGGCTCTTAACCATGGTCTTCATGGCGATGTATTTCGTATCCGGCGGCGGCCTCCTGCTGCTGACGGTCGCCGCTTCCGCCGCCTTCGGCCTTTTTGCGGCCGGTTATGTCCTCTCGCCGCATCTCGCCGCGCGGCTCGACGGATTCCTCAATCCCGGCAACGGCGCGACTTATCAGGTCGACAAGGCCCTCGAGGCGATTGCGAACGGCGGCCTCATCGGGCGAGCGGACAGCGCAATGCCAGTCAAGTTCTCGCTTCCCGACGCGCAGACCGACTTCATTTTCGCCGTCGCCGCGGAAGAATACGGCATGCTTTTCTGCGCGCTCATCATCGTGCTCTTCGCCGCGCTTGTCGTGCGCGCCTTCGTCAAGGCCGGCGCCCTCAAAAGCATCTTCGCGCAGACAGCGGTTGCTGGACTTGCTGCGCTGATCGGCCTTCAGGGCCTCATCAATATCGGCGTCAACCTCCGCGCGTTGCCGGCCAAGGGGATGACGCTGCCGTTCATCTCCTATGGCGGCTCGTCGCTGATCGCGGCGGCGCTGACGGTCGGGCTGATCCTCGCCCTGACGCGGCGCCAGTCGCTCTCTGACCGGCGCAAGGACGTGATGCCGTGAGCCGGGCGACCCTGATCGCGCTCGCGGCGGGCGGCACGGGCGGGCACATGTTTCCCGCAGAGGCGCTCGCCGAGGAGCTGAAGCGCCGCAACTACCGCGTCCTTCTCGTCACCGATGCGCGCGGCGACCGCTATGCGGCGAAGTTTCCGGCCGATGAAAAGATTCTCATCTCGGCGGCCAGTCCCTCCGTAGGCGGACCGATCGCCAAGGCGGCGGCGGCGATCTCGCTCGCCGGCGGCCTGATGAAGGTGATGCGGAACTTTCGAAAGAGGAAGCCCGCCGCCGTCGTCGGCTTTGGCGGCTATCCAAGCTTTCCGGCGATGCGCGCGGCGGCGATGCTGCAGATTCCGCACGGCGTTCATGAGCAGAACGGCGTCCTCGGTCGCGCAAACCGGATGTCGATCGGGGGTGCGGCGTTTCTGGCGCATGGCTTCCCGGTGCTGGAAAAGGCGCCGGACAGGTTGAGGGCGCTGCGCGTCGAGGTCGGCAATCCGGTGCGCGACGCCGTGCGCGACGCCGCCCGCACGCCCTTCGCCGCGCCGGCCGGGGACGGCCCGATCAACCTTCTCGTTTTCGGCGGCAGCCAGGGCGCGGCGCTGTTCTCGGCTGTCGTTCCCGCCGCAATCGCCGCGCTCCCCGAAACGCTGCGCGCGCGCCTCAGAGTGACGCAGCAGGCGCGCGAGGCGGAACAGGCCGCCGTCGTCGCCTCCTATCGCAACGCGGGCGTCGCTGTCGAAGCGGCGACCTTCTTCAATGACCTGCCGGCGCGCATCGCGAAGGCTCATCTCGTCATCGC
>FRDC01003678.1_pt1 | contig 12495 bp, 17 predicted proteins | sample 1106171 | NCBI WGS metagenome assembly FRDC01 (sample SAMEA3930566, study PRJEB13176) | freshwater metagenome | biome: Drinking water system; feature: drinking water; material: water | place: Singapore | collected 2014-12-20
TGGTAAAAGGTCTTTTTCTCTTCAGAGCTTTTTGCCAATTCCTTGTTAAACGCCATCTTTGCAAGAATTTTAGATACTGCAAGGGGACTTGCAATCCATCCATGCTGGTGTAATTGTTCTACTGTTTCAGAAACGGTTCGTGGCTTGGAAAAGAATCCGTCCATTTCTAGGCCTTCTATTTTGCTTGGAAGCTCTTCAGGCGTTACTGGTCTTGCTGGTGTGAATTCCGGCTCGTGAACTTCGGCGTCTCGAAGCATCTTCAGATAGTCCAAGTTTTTCTCATATGTTTCTGCAATTCCAGATGCATCCAGTGTTGGCTCGTCTGTGACTATTTTTGCCGAGTTTTCCTGTAACCTAAATGCCAGATCTGAAATTACCTGTGCTGCAGTATCATTATCAATGTAAAAGTCGCGCGAATCAATTTCTACCTCATTTGCGCCAAATCGGAGCCTAATCTTTGCCATTTACAATAATTGTAAGAGATTTTGATTTATCTTACTAGCTTAAAGGAGCTTAGAGGGCGGATCAAAACTTTTACACACCAAATAGCAATCTTTTTGCCTCCTTTGCACAAAAGCCAATTTCTGATCATTAGGCATGGGCAAAAAAGCAGCTGCCGCAATCGTAGTAATAGTGAGCCTGATGATATTTGGCTACACTCAGTACGCCTTTGCATCGCAAATCAACGCAAAGATTACTCAAAGCAAGCTGCTAGAAAAGTCCGAAAGAGGCTCGTTATACAATCTGGAGCTTGAATTTGACAACCCATCACTACTAATCCTAAACGCAGGAAAAACTGAATTTACAATAATTGCAAACGACCAAACACTTGGCGGCGGAGTGCTGGATCCATTCACGTTACCAGCACTGGGAAAAGCAACAACTAGCGGAACCTGGCTTAAGGATCACGTAACAGAATCTGAAAACCCGCAGGTAAAGATCTCTGGCGTCACAAAATACCAGCTCTTGTTTGCATCAATTGATGTACCCTTTACGTATTACCCAACATACGACCAGACTAGGGAATTTATAGCAGACGCATAATTTTTCAAATAATGCTTACTGTTTTTGGCTCTACAGCACTAGATACCATACGGACACCAACCAAGGTCCTCAAGGATGTGCTTGGCGGAGCAGCAACATTTGCGGGAATTTCTGCTAGCTTTTTTGTCGACACTGGATTAATAGCAGTGGTAGGCACTGACTTTCCAAAAAAATATCACGCTATTTTAAAAAAATATCTAGACCTCTCAGGATTATCAGTCCAAAAGGGCAAGACATTTCGATATGACGGCAGCTACGACAAAACCCTATCAACTAGGACCACAAACAAAACCGAGCTCAATGTTCTAGGATCTTTTGCGCCGGTGGTTCCTGAAAAATACAGAAAATCCCAGTTTGTGTATTTGGCAAACAACGACCCAGACCAAAACTCCAAGCTAATCCGGGAATTTGATAATGTGAAATTTTCCATGTGCGATACAATTGAATTCTGGATTAACACAAAGCGAAAATCCGTCATCAAGATGATTGGCTCAGTTGATGCGGTAGTAATCAACGACGAAGAGGCAAAGCTTCTCACAAAAGAGCACAATCTGATCAAATGCGCAAAAAAAATGATGGACTGGGGCTCAAAGTATGTCATAATCAAAAAAGGAGAGCACGGCTCGCTGTTGTTTTTTGAAGACGTCATATTTCCTTCTGTGGCTTTTTCACTAGAAGACATTGTAGACCCAACTGGCGCCGGTGATTCGTTTGCAGGCGCAATGATTGGGTATTTGGCAAGCAAAAACAGCACCAGTCTTTCTGAGATAAAAAAGTCAGTAGTGTATGGAAATGTCCTCGGTTCATTTGCCGTAGAAAAGTACGGTCTAGACGGATTATTATCTACCAATAAAGCAAAAATCCAAAAAAGAATCAAGCAATACGAATCAATGATTGATTTCTGAAAGGTTATCTAGAACATATTGGGGGAAAATTTCATGGACCGACTAGACGAGATATTTTCAATGCAAAAAGGATTGGCAGGCATGATGAACCTGGACAGATACCCAAAAGACGTAGAAGGACGAGTATCAGCACTATCCACTGCAATAATGCACGAGGCAGTAGAACTACAGCGAACTACAAACTGGAAGTGGTGGAAAAAGCCAACCCCATTTAATGCAGATGATGCAAAAGAGGAGCTAATCGACATTTGGCATTTTGTAGTGCAGGCATCACTTGAGCTAAACCTGACGCCTGACGATATTATCGCAGAATACAAAAGAAAAAACGAGATAAACCGAAACAGACAGAAAAATGGCTACTAGATTATAGCCAAAATGTTTTGGAGATTTGTCTCTCCAATTTTGTCAATGAGCTTTATCTTCTGAAATTTTTCTATTTCAGATTTTGATACTGACAATACTGGATCAGGGCTGAGTGAATTTATTATTCGATTAGAATCATCCGTGCCAAATTTGTGTAAACAAAACAATGCGTGGCCTGTCTTGTGGCCAGAGACTTCCTTGCCACAGACTATGATAGTATCCAGCTTTGGATTCTGGTTTACATATTTTACTAGTGCATCAATTCCCTTGTTTTCTGATAACAGCCTGCCGGCAATCATGACTTTTGACATTATCCCAGACTGCGATATTTCCTTTAGAAGATCGATACTAGATAAGGTGCATATTGCTATATTGGATGATTTAGAACCAGAATACGTTTCTTCATTTATTGGAAGTATTACTTTGCATATTTTTCCTGCAATTTCCCCAAGATTCATGATTTGATTATTTTTGCAGTAGTTTGTAGCTGCAAGCGTGTGACCTGTGGCTGTACAGGCAAAGACAGAACAGACTTGGCAGCCCAGTCGGTGTTGGGCAATTTTATTTTTTGATTATAGTATGGTGTTTTGTGCACTGGAGTGCCATAATACACGGTTGCGCCAATTCCGTTTGCGTTTAATTCCTTTGAAAGCCTATCGCGAATCTTGCTAGCTATTGTGTATAGGTACCAGTTTACCTTTTCATGCTTTCTTGGGATTGGTATGGTAATATTTGCGCCAGAGAGTAATTCAGTTAGAATTTTTGCATTCTTTTGTCGTTTTTGCAAAAAGCCTGGAAGCTTTTTCATCTGTACTTTGGCAATTGCCGCATTGATCTCTGGCAACCTAAGGTTTAGGCCTAATATTCTAGTGTCATATCCATGAACCATCCCATGATTCCTAATCATGAGCAGCTTTTCGTACAGTTTTTTATTAGACGTAACAATTACGCCGCCCTCACCAGATGTCATTACTTTGGCAGCATACAGACTAAAGCATCCTAGCTCAGAGAGTGTCCCGGTTTGCTTTCCCTTGTAAGTAGAGCCCATTGACTGCGCAGCATCTTCTATTATTGGAATGTCTTTTGCTAGCTCAGAAATCTCGTCCATGTATGCTACATTTCCATACAGGTGCACTGGCATTATTGCGCGGGTTTTTTTGGTGATTTTTTTTCTTAGATCGTCTGGGTCCATGGTATAGTTGTCTTTTCTAATATCAGCAAAGACTGGCTTTGCGCCAACAGATACAACAGAGTTTGCCGTAGCAACAAAGGTAAATGACGGCAAGACTACTTCATCGCCTGGCTTGATATCCAAAGCATACAATGCAGCCTGTAGTGCAGCGGTTCCAGAGTTTACTGCTATAGCATATTTTGATTTTACAAAAGAGCAGACCAGCCTTTCAAATTCCTGGACGTTTTTTCCACCGTCTTTTGCAGCAGACGTTAGTGCGCCTGCGCGCAAGACAGCATTTACTTCGGCAATCTCTTCTTTTCCAACCAAGGGGGAATTGACTGGAACCTTCATGATTTGTCATCTCTGAGAATTAGTAATTAAACTTCGCACCGTGGACAATTTTTATATCCAAACTATAATTGCAGACCATCATGAAGGCGCATCACCTGCAGGAAACGGACAAAGCATACAAAGTATATCTGTACATTTTCTATGTCTGCGCATTTGTGATGCTATCGATAATGGTGTATGGCACATGGGCAATGCTCAATGAATGGAACGAAAAGGGCACCTATGTGATGGGCGAAGTACTAGTAACAACACATGTTCCGTTTCCACATTTTGCAAAACTAATCACGTGGCTTTTCTTTGCTTGTATAATTGGCTGGTATTGCGTATCCAGAATCGGATGGAAAAAGGCAGTCGGGTTACATTCCTGGCGAATGTCACTGCTCCAGCTGATGCTTTTGGGATTTGCAATTATCAATTTGTACGAAGTCTTGTACAATTTTACCGTGCTCAATGCACTAATTTCCGCAGGAACCGTCAATGGCCAAGTCCCAGACATTGACAGGCTGACAATTGCGTATCCAGATGGTGCAAGGCCTTGGAATCTGATATTTGCGACAAAGATTTTCCTAGTTGGATTTTTGATTTCAGCTCATGCCTTCTATTTGAGTACCAGACCCAGAAAATCACTGGATGAGCTAAACGCAGAATAACTTTATAGGAATACAAACAAAATCCACAATCATTGGATATAACAACCAAAGTCGAGCTGGTAGCAAAAGCGCCAACTGAAGAAATTGTAACGCAAGAAGAACTCATTAATCTGTTTCAGACAAATTCCAAGCCGCGACACTACATCGGACTGGAGATTTCGGGATTTTTGCACCTTGGCAGCCTGATTAGTACAGGATTCAAAATCAATGATCTAATCAAAGCAGGAGTAGACTGTAACGTGTTTCTGGCTGACTGGCACACACTAATCAACGACAAGCTGGGCGGAAACTGGGATACCATATCCAAAGTATCGCATTATTACGAAAAAGCCTTCAAGCTGGTGTGTCCCGGCGTTAACATAATTCGTGGAAGTGAATTGTATGATTCACACAAGGAATACTGGAAAAATTTTGTTCTTTTTACAAAACACATGACACTAGCTAGAACAATGCGAACGTTAACTATCATGGGCAGATCAGAGGGCGAGGAAAAAATTGATCTGTCCAAATTACTCTACCCACCAATGCAGGCAGTCGACATCCATACAATTGATGTCGATATAGCTCATGCAGGAATGGACCAGCGCAAAATCCACATGCTAGTCCGGGAAATATTTCCAAAAATGAAGTGGAAAGTACCAGTTGCTATACACCATGGGTTGCTGCCAGGACTGACAGAGCCGATTGCAACAGACGAGGAAGGCGCAGGCACTAAAATGTCAAAATCAAAGCCAGCATCAGGAATTTTTATTCACGATTCCGACGACGAAATAAAATCCAAAATCAAAAAGGGCTGGTGCGAGCAAGGAAAAACAAACAATCCAATTTTACAAATAGCAAAGCACATCATATTTCACGAATTTTCCGAAATAACTGTAGAGAGACCAGAAAAGTTTGGCGGAAATATAACATATGCAAATTATGCACAATTAGAATCTGATTTTGGTGCAGGAAAATTACACCCAATGGATCTAAAGACTGTAGTGGCAAATAATTTGGTAAGGATCATCGCACCAATTCGAGACAATCTGCAAATGGACGACGACACTAAAGACGCAATTAAAAATTCAGTCTAGTTTGTTTGCAGGTTATACTTTGAGGTATAGCCACGAGGATTTATCATCAAATTCTTGAAATTGTACGTAGATGAATTTCCAATTATTACCGTGCTAATCATGCCTAGCTTGTCCGCATGAGCCTCCATGTTATCAAGATCAGTAATTACAATTACTTCGGATTCTCGGTATGCACCCTTTATGATAGCAACAGGAGTTGTCGGTTTTCTATACTTGAGTAGTAATTTTCTAGTGTCCTGTAATTGGTGAATTCTTTTTTTGCTTGATGGATTGTAAATTACTATGACGTAGTCTCCCTGGGCAGCTGCTTCTACTCGCTTTACTATTATTTCCCATGGTACTAGCAAATCACTCATTGACACTACTGCAAAGTCCGTCATCAGTGGCGAGCCGACCAAAGATGCGCAAGAATTCAGTGCAGAAACGCCTGGCACTACTTCTACTTCAAGGCCGGTCTTTGGATCCCAGCCAGCTTCAGCCAATGTTTCATAGATTAGGCCTGCCATGCCGTAAATTCCGGGATCGCCACTGCTAACCAAAGAAACAATTCTGCCAGACTGGGCAAGCTCGATGCATTGCTTTGCCCGCTCGACTTCTTGCGTCATTGCGTATCGGTGGATTTCTTTTCCCTGAATCAAGTCTTCTACTAGTCCAACATAGGTGTCATAGCCGACAATTGTGTCGCTTTGCTCGATTACTTGTTTTGCTCGAAAAGTCATATGATCGTGCGATCCGGGACCGACACCTACGATGTATAGTTTTCCTGCCAAGTGATTTTTTTTTCTGAAAAGCTAATTTATCCCTTGTTGGATTTTGGCGACTCTATGATTGGGCAGCTTATGATATGATCCTCGCTTAGCGGACGAGCCAAGCTAACAAAGACAGAGCCATCTGCCTTTTTGGATTCCAAATCAGATAATGTCTCTAATGGAATGGCTGACTTTTCATCCTTCCATTCTACTATGGATATTCTACAAACAGGCACGTAATTGTCTAGTGTTGCGCTGATAATACTAGGCTGAAACCCTAACGGCCCAGAACCCTTTATTCCGTTTTTGAACTGGTACATATCTGATATTACATCAGAGCTTGCCATCTTTGCCAGTCTTGGTGATACTGGTATTTGCATAATATCTGCTGGGCCTTTTGGTGTTGCACTTGGAATGATATAATATGTGGCGCGACCGTCAGGCCCCCAAGACCTGTGAGCTACAAACGTTACTTTTTTGGAATCCTTGTTTATTTCTATGACCTGGGTTTTTTCTAATGATTCAGTATTGTTTGTAGATTGGATCTGTCCTCCAGGCCAAACTATTTGCGGCGCATTAATCGTGACATTTGTTTTTACTAGCTTTATTCTGGAATCTTTTTGCGCTTTTAGAACTTCATCAGCTGACTGTAATACTTGAGGTTTTTGGCCTGCCTTCCATGATACCGTAACTATACTTGCAAGTGGAGTATAGTCTTTTTGTGCAGGACTAACGCCAAACACCTCTCCCTGAAAACCATAGATGCCGTCGCCCTTGATTCCATTTGCAAATACATACACAGTATCCTGTGCAGATGATGGCGCCCACCTAAGCTTTGGTGCAAACTTGACTGACCATTTTTGCTGCTCTGTTATTTTGTTAGATAAAGTGCTATTGCTTGCATCTGTGATGATATAGCTAAGAGGAGCTTTGGCAAAAAATCCATCACGCATTGGTATGGTTACTGGAACATGCTCATCAGCCAGTGTAATTGATCTTTCCTTGATTTCATATGTCTGAGATATCAGCTCAATTGGCTGGCCACGTATCCATCCATCAACGCTTGCTGTTACAACAAATGGTGTCTTTGCCCTAAACGCTACTGCCGAGCCTGTAAAGTCAAATGTTCCTGCCTTTTTAGCCTCAATTTCTGTTATGCCATAGATAGAATTGTTATCTACACTCCAAGTCGGCTGGCCCTTGGAATCCTGGGACGGAATTTGGTGCAGTACGATAATTTCCACTGGCTGGTTTGCAGTAAATGTCAAAGAACCAGTGTAAATACTGTCCTTGTTTGGCGATAATACCAGTGCCAGCTGGCCAGAGCCAGTTCCGGGATCAGTAGTTGAGCTAAATGTTTTTGTAAAGTGGACCTTGCTTTGCGGTTTTGCGACAGCAAAAGGATCCGACATTAAAAAAGAAACAGCAATGGCTGGAATGGCTATTATTGCAAAAATTACAAATTTGTTTAAACGCACTGATTAGGGCACAGCTACCAACGTTTTTAGTTTTGCTCTGCTAGCTTGAACTCGTCATGTAACGCTTGGACGGCAGCTGCACAATCAGAATCCTTGACAACAAACGCCAAGTTCAGCTCCGACGATCCTTGTGCAATCATCATTACGTTTGCCTTCTTTTTTGCAACAGAGCCAAAGACTCGCGACGCAACGCCTACAGTTCCGCGCATTCCAGAGCCAATAAGAGCAATTATGGATACATCGGTAGTGACGTCGATTTTTTTGATCATTTTTCCAAGCAATTCCATTTCAAGTGTGTTTACTGCCCTGTCCAGATCAATTTTTTTGACCACAATGGAAATGCTAGATTCTGATGGGCTCTGAGAAATCATCATGATGTTGACACCGACCTTTGCTAAAGCAGTAAATATTGTTGCGGCAGTTCCTGGGGCCCCAACCATGCTTCCACCCCTCATGTCAATTAGGCCATTGTGTCGTATAACAGAAACACACTTGACAGTCTTGTTTGTTTTCTCGTCTGGATTTGCAGTAACTAGTGTTCCTGGATTGGACACATTAAACGTGCTGCGAATGCGCATTGGAATTTTCTTTGATAATAATGGCTCAAAGGAGCGTGGATGAATCTGCTTTGCGCCAAATAATGCCATCTCCATTGCCTCTACGTATGATACTTCGGGAATGACTTTGGCATTTTTGACCATCTTGGGGTCTGCACTCATCAATCCGTCTACGTCACTCATAAGCCAGACTTCGTCTGCTTTGATGCATGACGCAATTATGGTAGCGGTATAGTCCGAGCCTCCTCTGCCAAACGTGGTGATATGGCCGTGCTGGTCAGCTCCTGCAAATCCTCCAATTACTGGAATGAATTTTTTAGATAACAATGGTTCAAGATTTGTTGAAACTCGCAATCGTGTAGTATCCATTAGCGGCTTTGATTGGCCAAAATTAGAATCAGTAACAATTCCTACTTCTTTGCCAGTAAGCGCAACTGATTTTGCCTTTAGATCCAAAATAGCATGTGACACTATCTCTATTGAGAGTCGCTCTCCAAACGATATCAAATAGTCCAGCGATTGCGCAGTTACCTCACCTAATAGTATCATTCCATGGATTAAGCCCCTGAGCTCTCCAAGATCTGCATCCAATTTTTCAAAAAGATGTTTTCGAATTACACCATTTGATATTGTATTTTTGGCAACTTCCTTGTGCTGCTTTGTTAGTTTAGCTAAAATAGAATCTGCCTGTGCGCGATTTTCTTTTTTTATGCAATCCGAGATTTCTAGTAATTCATCTGTGGTGTCATTAATAGCAGAGCACACCATTACTATCTGATTTTTCTTTCCAGTGTTTTGGATGAATTTTGCAACAGATCTGATGTACTTTGGTGTGGCAAGTGAGGTTCCGCCAAACTTGATTACTAGTCTCATTGGATTCCTGTCTTGTCTTGAGTTTTTATGTTTTAACTTTCGACTCGTGGTGCTAGGTAAAAGTGGATTCTGCCCATGTTTGCAACCTTGAACTCTATTCTTAGTGGCTTGGCAGAAGAATACTCGCATATTATGGTGCCAGTTGCCGCACCCACTGCCTTTACAATTGGGTTTAGGTATTCGAGGCTGTACGTGCCTGTGGATTCCTTGGCAGAAATCTCTGTTAGCTCGTCTGGCTGTTTCTGTAATGATATGAGGACCTCACCGGAATCGCCCTTGCCTGAGAATTCAGCCTTGGATTCATCTGCTTTGATGGTAAGATAGTCAGAGACAACTTGCACATCGCCTAGAATTTTATCAAATAGAGTATTTGCCAGGCCAAGCTTTGCGTCATATGGAATTTTTGGCAGCGGTGTGTCAGTTGCCGAGCTCTCAATTAGTCTCATTTTGTATTGCTTGTTTTTGCCAATTACTATTAGTAACATGCTGTCTGCTATACTAATTTGGATTGATTCAGATTTTTCTGCTCTTTTGATTAGTTTTGAGAATTCATCTATTCTGACACCAAATTTTATTGCACCATCGCACTCGTATTTTTCAAATGCTGAATTTGGCCAAGAAATATCAATTAATGCTACATGAGACGGGTCCATTCCGCGAAAACTAATTCCTTCTGCTGTTGCCTCAAATGTGGCCTCTTCTACCAGAGTAGAAATTGCGGATAAAATTGCCTTCCATTCATCTGATCCACTAGTTTTGGCAGAAAACACCATTTAGCTAAATCTGACTTGCACTTGCAGTTAAACGTTATTTTTTACGAATAGTCGCGCCAAGTGTGCGAGCATTTTACGCATCGGTAAAACTGTGTTGTCGGCTCATCTGCAGATCTTGTCTGTAACATCCACCAAACTGCTTGGTCGTGGCCGCACTTTTCACATTCCTTTTTGATTGTTGGCAGAGTTTCCTTTCCTTCATTTTCTTCAAAAACAGTAAAGGACTTGTCCATTTGCGATGTTGCCTTTTTTGTTTCTGCCTTGGCAGCTTCAGAATATCCGCATTTTGTACATGTACCTTTTTTTAGCCGCAGGTTGCACTTGGGGCAAAATTGCATCTAAACACCTTTGATTTTAGAGTGTACTAGTTGCTTTAGTTCTTGGGCAGACTCGATGGCAGATTTTGTCGCCTTTTCGATTTCCTTAATTGGGCTGCTCTTTGAATTGATACGCATTCTGTATTCCGCAGTCAGTGGATGTCGCAAAATAACTCCTGCAAAGTCGACTTGGTTGTCCTTTAGCAGTTCATGCTGTACAATGTACAGAGTACCAATGTCGGAGCCACGAATGGCAAGTTCCGTCTCTTTTGAGGAAGACTTGACTACTTGGGCGTTCATTCTATCGGAAAACCACTTATTGTGGATATAAATCATCGTCAATAATGGCAAGCGCAACTACGCTTTCGGAAATCTCACTAAATGCTGACAAGCCTGAATATTCAAAGTCAGACGACGTCACAGTAACTGTTTCCTTTAAGATCCAAGGAAATCTGCGGGATTCGTTTAATGAGAAAAACTGGACTGACTCTTACAACAAATTCGATAATCTATTCAAACTAAAATACGGAATCAAGGTTTCCTCTGGCGGATTTAGGAAAAAAGATCTAAAAGAAGTAGACACATATCGCAAGGCATCGTTTTTTTGGACTCGCAATCCCAAGCTGGTAAATCCACACCAAGAAAAACGGGTCTGGGTCCAGGTTGCAAAAAACTTTGAGCCATTTATCAAACTAACAGAGGACGAAGTAAAAGCAGAACTATTGGACTTTGATGAGAAAATTACATTCAAGGCATCGGAGCTTGGAGCAGGCAAACACAAGATCAGCGCAGAAGCTTGGACATCTTGGCAAAAGCACCACTTTACAGATTCAGGCGATGCCAAAAATTCTTCCAAAGAAATCGAGATCACAATAAATTAAAAATATAAACTACAAATCCAGATACCAATCATGGCAAAATACGATGGCCTGCTGGGTCAGCCAGTACTAGAAGTTGAAGAGCCAGACGCAGAAGGTGGAGTTACTCTGATTTTTAAGGACAATCGATTCCTCTTTGTCAAAATTGTCGATGGCAAACTAGACACAATTTCTATTCCGGAATAATATGCTACAACATTACAGCTTGTAGGCAAGATTAGGTTCTGAAAACGTAGAAAAAATTGCACCAGTATGACATGCCAAAAGGTCTGTCATATGCGACATTTCATCGGTATTTCCAAGCTTTTGATACTCACAATAACACATTACCATCCCATTCATTTTATCGAAATTAGAATGCACAAATTGCTCAATTTCCAGATATGCGTTCCAGCCCTTTTCTTTTGCAATGTCATCAATTGGCCTGCCAACCAGTCTGAATTTAGGCAATGGACTTGGCATTACGCTGGAAAAGAATTGCTGAAATGCGACAAGTGGTCCGTCTGGATGGTCTAGCAAATTTGGAACCTTGTGAATGTGCAACAAGCCATTTTTGATAAACTTGTCCACATCGATTCCAAATTCCTTCATTTTGTCTTTTATTTTGTCTGGGTTTTCGTGTGTAAAATAAACACAATACTCATTTTTCAAAAGACCGTTGTTGAGAAACTGAAACTGGGTGTTTTTGGCCTTTGCATCACTTGTTATTAGCTGAAGCATGTGTTGGTTAGAGTCCAGCTTGTTTACGTACTCAAAGGCGTCCAATATGGATGATCTTATTCAAAGAATAATAAAGCATTTACCAACAAATAATCCAAAAATTCAGTGGTTTGATTTTAGAAATTTTTCATAGCTAGACACTGCTATTTCCTGTGAGGTTGACTGGACAGAGCCAGGCCTCTCCTTGCGAAGAATCTCTATTGCTTCTTTTGCGGACATTTTCTGGTATTTTATCAAATAGCTAGCCAAAATAGTGCCAGTCCTGCCAATTCCTGCCGCACAATGGACCATTACTGGCTCTCCGTTTTTGATTCGCTCTGCGATATAATCAACGGTTGAATCTATTTTCTCAATGTCTGGCGCAGTCAGATCTTCTGTTGGCACATGCAGATATTCAATTCCATCAACCCATGTTTGTGGCAGTCCGTATTCTGTCATGGTGACAATTGACTTTACTCCCTGCTTTCGAATCCAGTTTATCTCTTCTATGGTAGTGGGCATTCCAGATCCTGCAAGCTTGGCATTGATTAGCCACGAAAAGTTTGTGGGGCGTTTTGTTATTTTGCCGTGAATTTTGCGCCAAAGAT
>FRDC01000894.1_pt1 | contig 12482 bp, 9 predicted proteins | sample 1106171 | NCBI WGS metagenome assembly FRDC01 (sample SAMEA3930566, study PRJEB13176) | freshwater metagenome | biome: Drinking water system; feature: drinking water; material: water | place: Singapore | collected 2014-12-20
CGTACGGAAGCCGGAGTCGGTTTGCGAGGTTCGTATTTCGCAAATTCTACAACGGTTGAGAGGATATCGTGAGCTAATTGTGTTTTCGGGCGGAGGTCGAAGGTGTGCTGGATTCCGGTGCGGGAAAGGACGACGGCGGCATTCTGTTCACTGCCGAATCCCGCCCCTGCCTGCGTCACATCATTCGCGACGATCAGGTCGAGCCCCTTTGCCGCGAGTTTTTCTTCGGCGTATTTGACGAGATGCTGGGTCTCTGCAGCGAAGCCGACCAGGATCTGGGAGGTTCGTTTCGCCGAGAGCATGGCCAGAATATCGGGTGCCCGTTCCAACTCCAGCGGCGGAACGGCTGCGGTTCCCTTTTTCAGCTTCTGTGACGCGGGGTTCTTGGGAAGAAAATCTGCCACCGCGGCAGCCATGACGACCACCGAGGCCCAGTTGAAATGCGTCGACATGGCCTCAGCCATCTCTTTGGCCGTCGTAATTGGCACGATTCGGACACCGGCCGGAGGGGTGAGCCCAGTGGGGCCGCTGACGAGAATCACCTCGGCACCGCGGTTTCTGGCCGCTTCCGCAATGGCAAACCCCATCTTTCCCGAGGATCGATTGGAGATATACCGGACTGGATCGATGGCTTCCTGGGTAGGGCCGGCTGAGACCAGAATCCTCTGCCCTTTCAAATCGGCAAGCGGAAGGAGGGTCTGTTCAACCGCCTCCAGGATTCGGGGCTCTGCGGCGAGTCGTCCCTGAGCGATCAGTCCGGAGGCCAGCGGGCCTTCTTCCGGATCGAGGACGATCACACCCCTGGCGCGGAGCGTCCGGACATGATCCTGGACGGTGGGATGAGTCCACATGTCGCCGTCCATAGCCGGGGCTACGATCAAAGGGCAGCGGCTCGTGAGGAGCATGGTCGACAGGACATCGTCGGCCAGTCCGACTGCGGCTTTGGCCAGGAAGTTGGCCGTTGCCGGCGCGACGACGATGGCATCGGCTCCGGCAGGGATGGAGAGATGCTTCATCTCCTGATGGGCTTCGAACAGATCGGTCGTCACCGGCTGGCCCGACAGCACTTCAAAGGTCATCGGGGTGACGAACTTCGTCGCAGCCTTGGTCATCACGACGGAGACGCCGGCACCCTGTCGCGTGAGAGCCCGCAGGAGGCTCACGGCTTTGTACGCCGCGATACTTCCCGTGACGCCGAGCGCCACCCATTTACCGGTCAACGTCCCTGGCGTCGTCTCTGCACCCAACGTTATTCCTCCGCGGGGGCGGGCTTGACGGCGGCGTCGTCTACGTAGACGCTCAGCTCTTTCTTGATTTCCTTGGCGTCTTCACCGGTCATCATCGCCAACCGCTCGGTCTCGCCTTCTTTCCCGCGCTTGGCTTCTTTCATGGCGTCACGGGCTTCATTGCCTACGAGGTACTTGACCTCTCCGCGCAACACTTCGTCGAGTGCGGAGGTGGTTTCTTTCGTGAACCGGGATGCGCCGGAATGCTTGGCGCCCTGGAGCAGATGTTTGGCGCGTTGCGCGGCCACGATCACCAGCCGGTGACGTGAGTCGAACTGGCCGAGTTTGTACTGAGGCAACAAATTGAGCATGTCAATCATGATGTGTGGCACTCCCTTTGGCGGTGGAAGATAGGTCGCGATCTCCCGGTTTAGATTCTTTCTCGAGAATGAAGTTCTGTTCGAGCCAATGCATGTCCAGTCGTTTGGTTTTGAGGCGTTCCGCCAGAAACACGCTCTGGAGTTCCTTGAGGGATTGCTCCAGATTGTCGTTGCGGACGATGTAATAGTACTCCCGGTAACTCCACACCTCTTCCTTCACTTTTTGCAGCCGGCGCAGAATTTCCTCCGGGGTATCGGAGGCCCTGCTCTGGAGTCGGGCGCGCAGCGTGTCCATCGAGGGCGGCAGGATGAAAATGTAGACCGCGTCCTGCACCTTTTTCTTGATCTGCAGGGCGCCCTGGACGTCGATTTCGAGCAGGACGTCGATGCCCTGTTCCATCTTGTCCATTAACGCTTTGCGCGGGGTTCCATACCAGTTGCCGTAGACATGGGCGTATTCCATGAATTCGTTCTTTGCCACCATGTCCTGGAAGATCTTTTCCTCGATGAAGAAATACTCGCGCCCGTGTTCTTCGCCTGGACGCGGCTGCCTGGTCGTATAGGAGACGGAATGCCAAATCCCCGGGACCGAGGCGGTAATTTGTTTGCAGAGGGTGGTCTTGCCAGTTCCGGACGGAGCCGAAATGATAAATAAAATACCCCGTCGCTCAGGAACATAGGGGCGCGGGTCGGTTGTCGTTGACGTCGTGCTGGTGCTCATGGTGCTGGTCATTCCACGTTCTGAATTTGTTCTCTGATCCGCTCTAACTCCGCTTTCATTTGTACGACCGATGCTGTGATCGTGGCATCGTTTGCCTTGGAGCCGATCGTATTGACCTCGCGCCCCATCTCTTGCAGCAGAAAGTCCAGCGTTTTGCCCACGGACTCCGAACTTTGAAGCGTCTGGTCGAACTGTATCATATGTGCATCGAGTCTGACCAATTCTTCTGTGATGTCGCTGCGATCGGCAAACACCGCCAGTTCCTGATGCAGCTTGGCCGCATCCGGGATTTCTGCCGTGAGGAGCTTTTCCAGCCGGCTTTTCATGCGGTCGAAGGCTTCCTGGGCCACGGACGGGGCCTTGACCGCCACTTGTGCTTTCAGTCCGCGCAACGTCTCAATACGAGTCCGGATATCGGCGGCGAGGAGCGCCCCCTCCTTTTTTCTCATCTTCACCAGGTCCTGGATGGCCTGGCCTACCAGTTTTTCAATGAGCGCGGCAAGTTTGGGATCATCGGCCGGCTGGTCTGAGATGGTAATGACGTCCCGGAACCCCGCTAGGAGCCCGACATCAATCGTTCCTTTGAGTTTGAGCGTTTTCTGAAGATTTCGGAGGGCCTGATGGTACTGTTTCGCCAGATCAGCGTCAAGCTGAAGCGAGCGCGCTCCTCCCCGCCCGCCCTGTACAAGCACGGTCAGGTCGACGCGTCCGCGGCGGCAGTGCTCCTGGATCGCTTTCTTGATGTGCTCTTCACGCGCGCTCATGGTCTTGGGGAGTCGCAGGCCGGTTTCCAGAAACCGGTGATTGACGGAGCGGATTTCCACCGTTACCTGCCCGTCCTGCCAGGCCCCTTGTCGACGTCCGAATCCGGTCATGCTGGTGATCATTGCGGGAGCTTTCCTTTCCAGTGACATTCCGCGTAGAGCGGGCATGAATTGCAGAGGGGCTTGCGCGCCAGGCAGATGTATCGTCCGTGGAGCAGAATCCGTTGTGAAATAGCGGTCCATTGAGCTTCCGGGAATTGCCGTTGCAAGTCCTGCTCGATTTGCTCGGGATTGTCCGAAGTGGTCAGACCCAAGCGATTGGCCACCCGTTTGACATGGGTGTCGACGACAATCGCCGGTTGCCCGAAGGCGGTTCCCAGGATCACGTTTGCGGTCTTGCGTCCGACTCCGGGAATAGTTGTCAGGTCCTCCATGCGCTGAGGCACACTCCCGGCGAATCGTTCGGCGACGGCTTTGCCGCATCCGATGAGGTGCTTGGCCTTATTCTTATAAAACCCGGTCGGTTTGATCAGAGCTTCAAGTTCGAGCGGCGGAGCTGCGGCAAAGTCCTGCGGACCACGGAAGCGTTTGAACAGCGACGGCGTCACCTGGTTCACCCGCTGGTCGGTGCACTGGGCGGATAGGATCGTAGCGACGAGCAATTCCCACGGAGACCTGTGGGTCAGCTCCATTTCGGCCTTCGGTTGATGCTTGAGCAGCAGGCGTGCCAGCTCAGCTGGTTGTGCGGTTACGGATGCATGGCGGCGCGAATGAGCGTTCATTGAAAGTGGCGCAATTCTGCCGCGCTTAATGCGGAGATGCAAGGGCCGGGTCTGCGGCAGGTTGGAGAGGGATCTCCGGTTGCTGCGAATCGGTCATCGCGTGGACACGGCTCGACAGGTGATCGATCAGCGGGTGCAATGTCGACGCATCCAGCGCGCAGATGCCGATCGCGTGATAGCGGCGGCACAGAGCCTCGGCCTGGGCGGGAGGCAGCCGGTCGCATTTGTTGAAGATGAGGACTTGCGGGATTTTGTCGAGTTCCAGCTCTTCGAGGATATCCAGGACGGCCTTCATCTGGACATCGATGTCCGGAGCGCTCGCATCCACGACATGCAGGAGCAGATCGGCTTCGCGCAATTCCTCCAGTGTCGTGCGAAACGCACCGACGAGTTCTTTGGGGAGATCCCTGATAAATCCGACGGTATCGGTGACGATGACTTCCCGATCCTGAGGGAAGCGCAGACGGCGGCTGGTGGTATCCAGCGTCTCAAAGAGGCGGTTCTCGGCCGAGACATGACTATCCGTCAGGATGTTCAGCAACGTTGATTTTCCGGCGTTGGTATAGCCGACGAAGGAGAGAACCGGAAGCCCCTGCCGTTCGCGACGGGCGCGGCGTTGTCCCTGGTGCTTCGAGAACTGTTCGATCTCGCGTTCTAAATGCGTAATACGATCGCGGATTTTTCGACGATCCGTTTCCAGTTTCGTTTCGCCCGGTCCTCTTGTCCCGATGCCTCCCCCGAGCCGCGACAATTGCGTGCCCTGTCCGGAGAGTCGCGGGAGCAGATACCGCAATTGCGCGAGTTCCACCTGGACTTTGCCCTCACGGCTATGGGCCCGGCGCGCGAAAATATCGAGAATCAGCTGCGTCCGGTCGATGACTTTAATATCCGTCATCTCGGCAATGGCGCGTGCCTGGGCCGGCGTGAGAGTTTGGTCAAAGATGACCATATCCGCGCCTTTATGCAGGGTTTGTATCAGTACTTCTTTCAGTTTCCCGCTCCCCAGCAGGTATCGCTGGTGGCCATCGGAGATCCGTTGCGCAATCTTATCGATCACGGTGACGCCGACCGAATCCGCAAGTTCTGCGAGTTCCTCCAGCCGCTCTTCCTGTTCGGCGCGGCCTTGAGACGACGCGCTGACCAGGATGGCGGACTCGCTTCCGCTCGTCACGGCGTAATGTTTGAGCGCTTCCTGCAGATCGGTCTCGAGATTTTTGATGAACCGGTCGAAAATAATCGGGCATTCCTGCAACGGAGTCGGTTTGAGGACCTCGCAGAGACGCCCGGATGCGTTTTGCGGCAGGAGGTGCGCGAGATAGAGCGTGCCGGGCGTGCCGTTTTGTGAGACCGAGAGCAGGCCGATCAAATCGAGGCGGAGATAGCCCAGATCCGTCAGATCTTCCTGGCTCAAGGGTCTGTCCTGCAGTTGCGTTCGAATGAGACGGAGTCCCCGCAGTGAACGGGGGCCTGCACGAAACTTCGACAACGTCGTGGGCGAGAGCACCATGTCGGTACCGACGATGATCTCCTGCACGACGCCCCGTCTGGTGAGCAGGAGCGAGATCGGACGCCGGTACTCGGCCGAGAGTTTTGCGAGTTCCGTGGCGAGTTCGAGTGACAGAACTTCATCCACGGCATTCCGCCGCCGGTAGAGATGTTCGATCGCGTCGAGTTGACTGGCGCGAAGCCCGATGGTTTTTCCCTGTACGTCAGGAATAAGCGGCCTCTTGGTTAACGGGCGTGAAGGGGTGCACGATCCATGTATGTCTCTGCTCGCAGTGACGGAAGAATTTCAAGATCAGCTGACGGCGGTTGTCCGCTTATCAGCAATTGCCTGCCGGCCGAGGCAATCATGGCGGCATTGTCGGTGCAGTAGGCCATCGGGGGCAAGGCGAGCCTGATCCCCTCCTCCCGGGCTCTTGCGGTGAGCAATGCGCGGAGGCGAGAGTTGGCGGAGACTCCTCCGACCACCGCCAGGGCCTGGACTCCAGAAGATTTCACCGCCACAAAGGCCCGATCAACGAGCACGCGGACGATCGCCTCTTGATACCCCGCCGCCAGATCAGCGGCCTGGGCCGTCCGTGCGGATTGATCCATGCCGCGAAGGCGGTAGAGCAGCGAGGTTTTCAACCCGCTGAAGCTGAACTCCAAACTGCTCTTTTGTAAGCGGGACAAGGGAAAGCGAACAGCTTTGGGATTGCCCTGGCGCGCCAGCCGATCGATTGCCGGCCCGCCGGGATAGTCCAAGCCGAGCATCTGCGCGCCCTTGTCAAACGCTTCACCGGCGGCGTCGTCTCTCGTGCAGCCGAGTAGCTGGGTTCGCCCGTCGGTATCCCTTCTGAATAAATGCGTATGCCCCCCTGATACGACCAGGACGATACAGGGAAAAGGGAATGAGGGATCCGCCAGCCAGGCCGAGGCAATATGGCCTTCAAGATGATTCACGCCGATGAGAGGAAGAGATAAGCCGAAGGCCAGACCTTTGGCGTAATTGAGTCCGACCAGCAGGGCTCCGGCAAGGCCGGGTCCCTGGGTCACCGCGATGGCCCCGAGGTCCTGTCTGGTGAGCTGCGCTTGCGTCAGCGCGGACTGGACGACCCGGTCGATGGTACCGAGATGGGCCCGTGCGGCGAGTTCAGGAACCACGCCACCGTATTGGCGATGCACAGAGTCCTGCGAGGACACCACGTTCGACAAGACGGTTCCGTCGCTGCTCAGGATGGCAGCAGATGTTTCATCGCAGGAGGATTCAATGCCAAGCACCGGACATGGCGTCCACGGAGACGTTGTCTTGGGGCTGGATTCGGAAAGCGGTGTCATAGGAATGTAGACGTAACACAATCGGCTCGTAAAAAACATGCACCCCCTACAGCCACAGGCCGTAGGGGGTGCAATTTGCTCGGAAAGCGTCCCGCGGTCAGAAAACCCGCCAAAGGATGATCTAGACGCCTGCCATCGCCTCTTGCTCGATAAAGGCCGGTGCGCCGTCCCGCAGCACCACCTTGATCTTGCGGCAATCTTTGAAGCGTCCTCTGATCAGGTCATCGGAGAGCGGATCTCCGATAGCGCGCTGAATAGTCCGACGCATCGGCCTGGCGCCGTACAACGGTTCATAGCCTTCTTTAATCAACCATTGTTTGACTTCGTCGTCCACTTCGATCTCGACGCCTCTCTCTACGAGACGTGAGTTCAGCTCACGGATCAGAATGTCAAGAATGGTGTAGAGCTGTTCTTTCTCGAGTTGGTGGAAGATCACCACTTCGTCGATACGGTTCAGGAATTCCGGGCTGAAGGACCGGCGCAATTCACCGATCACTTCTTCCTTCTTTCTCCTCTGCTGTTCCCCTTCCGTGCTCTGGAATCCGAGCGAGACACCCTTTTGAATCATCTTGGTGCCGATGTTCGACGTCATGATGATCACGGTGTTTTTAAAGTCCACTTTACGACCCAGACTGTCCGTCAAGACACCGTCGTCGAGGACTTGCAGCAGCACGTTAAAGACGTCCGGATGGGCTTTTTCAATTTCGTCGAAGAGCACGACGGAATACGGACGGCGACGAACCTTTTCGGTCAGCTGGCCGCCTTCTTCATAGCCGACATAGCCGGGAGGAGCGCCGAACAGCCGTGAGCTGGTGAACTTCTCCTGGTATTCTGACATGTCGACACGGATTAATGCGTCTTCGCTGTTGAACAGGAATTCGGCGACGGTCCTGGCCAGCTCGGTTTTGCCGACGCCGGTGGGGCCCATGAAAATGAAGGAGCCGATGGGCTTCTTCGCATCTTTCAAACCGGCTCGTGACCGGCGGATCGCGCGGGACACAGCCGAGATCGCTTCATTCTGTCCGATAACCCGTTTGTGGAGGAATTCCTCCATGTGTAGCAATTTGTTCGACTCTTCTTCTTCCAATTTGAAGAGCGGAATGCCTGTCATTTTCGAGACGACGTAGGCGACGTCTTCTTTTCCGATGGTCGGCTTGTTCTTTTCCTGGCTCTTTTTCCACTCGCGCTTGGATTCGTCCAGCAACTTCCGCAACCGCTCTTCTTCCTCGCGATGGCGAACGGCCTCTTCGAAGTTCTGCATGGAGATCGCGAGTTCTTTGTCCCGCGAGACCTTCTTGAGTTCCTGCTCCATCGCTTTCAGCTCAGACGGTAAGGCGTAGGTCTGGAGCTTGGCCCGCGAGCCGGTTTCGTCGATCAGGTCGATCGCTTTATCCGGAAGGAACCGATCGGTGATGTACCGGTCGGAGAGTTTCACGGCTTCGACGATGGCGTCCTCGGAGATCTCGACGCCATGGTGTTCTTCGTAGCGGTCGCGGAGTCCCTGAATGATGAGTACCGCTTCATCCATGCTCGGGGGCTGCACGTGAATCGGCTGGAACCGCCGCTTCAGGGCGCCGTCCTTTTCAATGTGCTTGCGATATTCATCCAAGGTTGTCGCGCCGATGCACTGAATCTCGCCGCGCGACAGCGCAGGCTTGAGCATGTTGGAGGCATCGATCGATCCCTCGGCCGCGCCGGCTCCGACGAGCGTGTGCAACTCATCGATGAAAATGATGATGTTGCCGGCCTGCACGATTTCCTTCATGACGACTTTCAGCCGCTCTTCAAACTGGCCGCGATACTTGGTGCCGGCGACCAGTGAACCGAGGTCGAGCGCGATGACGCGTCGCGACAACAGATTATCCGGGACTTCGGACTGCACGATCCGTTGCGCCAATCCTTCGACGATCGCGGTCTTGCCGACGCCGGATTCTCCGATCAGCACCGGATTATTTTTGGTGCGGCGGCTGAGGATCTGCAGGACCCGTTCGATTTCGTCGGCACGGCCGATGACCGGATCCAGCTGGCCTTCCTGCGCCATCTGGGTGAGGTCCCGTCCGAATTCGTCGAGCGCGGGCGTGTTGCTCTTCCGGTCGCGCTCGCGCGGAGCGGACTTTCTCAGGAAGGTGACGGTCAATTGTCTGGCCGTCAACAGATTGGCTCCGAGGCTCCGGAGAATTTTTCCGCCGATCCCTTCCTCTTCCCGCAAGAGGCCGAGCAGGAGATGTTCGCTCCCGATATGATTGTGGCCCAGAAGCCGGGCTTCCTCGACACCGTATTCAATGACTTTTTTGACGCGCGGGCTGAAGGGAATTTCCCCGAACGTCATAGTCGTTCCGCCGCCGGGCAGGTTCCGCTCGATTTCAAGCCGGATCTGCTCCGTGGAGAGTCCCATCTTTTTCAGGATCATCAGGGCGATACCGTCGGATTCACGGAGAATCGCGAGGACCAAGTGCTCCGTCCCGAGATAATCGTTCTGGTGCCGCTCGGCCTCTTCCCGTGCCAGGATGATGATCTTCCGACCCTTGTCCGTGAATCGTTCGAACATCCTGCCTCCTTATGGTCTGGTCTAGACTGGTAGTACTGTCTGTTGCGCGAACCTATGGAAAATCTTGGCCTAATTCTAACTACCGCCTTTTCGAGTGTCAAGGTTGCATGCGAATCCGACAGTGATGTGAAACGATGCCGAAGGTATTGTCGTTGTCATGGTCTCACACTGCGTTTGCTATGGCCATGTTGCGTTGACAGTCCGAGAAGTGTCCCTATACAATCCCGCACCTTCCGCCGATTCGCGAGCGAAGGCATTTGGGATTCCTATGCAGCGCAAGAGTATCGGCATTCTCACCAAGCCGAAGTTTCCTGAGGTCAAAGAAACGCTGCAGAGCGTCGTTGCCTGGCTGCGTGCGAAGAATATCGTGGCGCTGTTGGATACGACATCCGCCTCTTTGCTCGGAGAAACCGGCGGCATCCAGAAAACGCAACTGGCCAGTCAGGCCGATGTGTTACTGGTCCTGGGCGGCGACGGGACGATGCTCAATGCGGCCCGTTTGGCCGGTGAGCGAGGTATTCCCATTCTTGGTGTGAATATGGGAGGGCTGGGGTTTCTTACGGAAGTGCGTCTGGAGAATCTCTTTCCCTCACTCGATCGTGTCTTCGCCAATGACTTTGTGCTGGATGAGCGGCTCATGCTCAAGACCCATGTGCACCGGCACGGGGAAACTGTCACGCAGGGAGCCGTCCTCAACGATGTCGTGATCAGCAAGGGCACCCTGGCCAGAATGATCGAGCTGAAAATCTCCATCCAGGGCGAGTTTGTAACGAACCTGCGGGGCGATGGATTGATCGTCAGCACCCCGACGGGATCGACGGCCTATTCGCTGTCAGCCGGCGGCCCGATCCTGGCTCCGGCAGTCCAGTCACTGGTGCTGACGCCGATTTGTCCTCACACTCTCACCCATCGTCCGCTGATTGTTCCGGCCGAAGCCGAAATCGATGTGACGTTGACCAGTAAGGATGACGGCGCAATGGCGACCATGGATGGCCAGGTCGTCGTCGCTATTTCGCAAGGCGATACGATCGAGATCAAAGTCTCAGAGCATCGTACGAGACTGATCCGGTTTCCCGAGACGCGGTACTATGAAGTGTTGCGGGAGAAGCTGAAATGGGGAGACGGCTGAGCCGTCTCCCCTTGAATCTGCTAGCGTGAATGCCGGTCGATCAAGTCCAGCATCTCTTGGTTGGTGGCGTACTTGAATTCTCCGATACAGTCTGTCACAGCGTTATGCGCTTTTTCCGCCGCATCGAGCGCTTTGAGTCCGGCGAGGTTCACCGGCCGGCTCTTTCGTTCTTTCAGCAAACCGGCGAGCTTTTCCGTGACTGCTTTCGCTGAGACCGGCTGGCCCGGGTTCTTGGCGTCCAAATAACGAGTCACCACTTCCGCGCACCACTCCCCATCCCGTTTGGCCACGCCGACCAGTCCTTCACTGGCTTTGCGCGCCCATCCGGTGAGGAACACGCCATCCACCGGCTTGCCGGTCGTTTCGTCATAGGCCTGAAACAGCGCATCGTCGGGATCGTTGTTCGTCTTATTGGGGTTGGTGACAAAGATTCCGTTCTTATACGGGAGTCCCACCGTCTCATCGACTTTATCGCCCACGGCGAAGACGACGGCGTCGCAGGGGAATTCGTAATACTGCTTGAGTCCGACTGCCGCGGTATCGCTTCCCTTGGGCTCCAGTTTGTTGTCTTCCATCTCCAGGCCGCGCACTCGATTGTTGCCATCGACCAGGATGCGCTTAGGCGACGCAAGAAATTTGAAGCCCATTTTGGTCTGGCTGACCGCAGTCTCACATTTCGTAAATTCGTCCGTCAGCCCTTTCAGGACTTCGTCCGCATTCTGGCCGACTGCGGCGAGACGATCCTTGATGCGCGCGACTTCCTTGGTGATCCCGTCGAGATCCATGTTGGCGCAGACCGACCGGATTTCTTTGGGATTGTATTTTCGCTCCAACGGGCCGCGGCGCACGATGGCGGTGACACGCTCCACCTTCTTATAGCGGATCAGCCAGTGTGCGATGTCCACCATGACGTCGCCCGCCCCGATGACGGCCACATGCTTGCCGACCTCAAACGGCCGGTCGCCGAATCCGGGTAAGCGGTTGAAGTGATAGACGACGTCTTTCGCGTGGAACACGCCTTGCGCCGAATCCCCTTCCACCCCGATGGCTTTGGTGCCTTGCGCGCCGATCGCAAACACGACGGCACTGGCGCCAAGGGAACGGACATCGTCCACGGTGAGATCTTTCCCCTTACCAATGGAGACGTTGCCGAAATAGTGGACATTGGGTTGCTCGAGCATCTCCCAATATTGCTTCTTGAGTCCGCCCCGCAATTTCAGCTTGGCCGGAAAGATCCCGTATTCAGCCAGCCCGCCGAACTTGATGTCACGGTTCAAGATGATGACTTCGTGGCCGGCTTTCGCCAGCATATTTGAAGCGGCCATGCCGGCTGGTCCGGCTCCGGCCACAATAATCACATGCTTACTCTGTGCGCTCATGCGTTGTTCCCTGGAAAAGTGGATAGAAAGTGACTAGAACCCCAACAGTTTCGCGGACATTAGCATAGGAAAAACGGGGCTGTCAAAGTAAACAGCCGAAGTTTGCTACTCTAAAATCCTACTGATACACCTTAGTCTCCTTACAGGAGTCGAGATCCCTTCTTGCGAAGTCCGGTTGAATGCAACGGGTGCGCTTTTCCGCGTCACCGAGCGATGTCGGTCCTGGTTCGCTCCATTGCGCCCGTTCAGGGATGCGCCGGTTATCCCCCCGCACTGCCGACCGGTCCGCCGGGCATCGTCATGCGCCAGGGGTCGAGGAGTTCGGTGAGGCGCTTGTCCGAAAGCACTTTCTGTTCTTTGGCGACTTCACGGACGGTCTTGCCGGACTTATAGGCATCCTTCGCCAGTTTCGCGGCCGCTTCGTAGCCGATCTCCGGCGCCAGCGCCGTACACATCGCGAGGCTTTCCTCGATCAGGCTTTTGCAGCGCTCTTCATTGGCCTTGATGCCTTCGATGCACTTGGCGGCAAAATTGTTGGAGACGGAGGCCAGCAACTCGATGGATTGGAGGAGGTTGTAGGCCATGACCGGCAGCATGACGATCAACTCGAAATTGGCGGCCTGCCCGCCGACGGTGACGGTGACGTCGTTGCCGATCACCTGTGCGCAGACCATCGTGACGGATTCCGCGATGACCGGATTCACCTTGCCCGGCATGATCGACGAGCCGGGCT
>FRDC01001812.1_pt1 | contig 12456 bp, 15 predicted proteins | sample 1106171 | NCBI WGS metagenome assembly FRDC01 (sample SAMEA3930566, study PRJEB13176) | freshwater metagenome | biome: Drinking water system; feature: drinking water; material: water | place: Singapore | collected 2014-12-20
GGTGGCACAGGCGCGGGCTTTTTGTAGTGGGGAACGGGCGAAACGAGGTTGAAATTCCGGGTTTCAGGAGTTGAAACCAGCGGTTTACACAAGCCCCGAAACGCGCTACAAGAGAGGGATGCTCACGCAATCGGAATTCGCGCGGGTCATCGGCAAGACCCCGCAGTACGTTCACAAGCTGGTCAAGAAGGGCCGCATCCCGCTCCAGGGCGGGCGGATCGACCCGGACATCGCGTTGGCGGCGCTGAAGCGTTCCGCCGACCCGGCGCGGTCGATGGCGACCACGCCGCGTACCGCGGCGCTCCCCCTGCTCGCCGCAGATACCGTGGAGCCGCCGGAGGTTGCGGCCCTGGACCCGTCGGCGGGCATGTCCTACACCGAGGCCCGCACGCTGCGGGAGCAGTATCACGCCAAGCGAGCGGAGCTGGAGTTCAAGGAGAAAATCGGCGAGCTGATCGCCCAGGAGCAAGTCCGCCACCAGGTGTTCACGCTCTTCCGCGAGTTGCGGGACAAGCTCTTGCACCTGCCCACCCGGCTGGCCGCGTCCCTGGTCGGCCTGGCCAGCGAACGCGAGGCGTTGGTCACCCTGGAAGACGCCCTCAGCCAGGAGCTGGCGGAGTTCGCCGAGAAACTCGCCGAGGGGTTCGGCACCGATGCCGGCTGACGCCGCCGTCGTCGGCCGCGCCGTGGCGGAGGCAATCGCCCCGCCGGCACGGATCTCACTCAGCCAGTGGGCGGAACAACACCGCTTCCTGACCAGCGAGGGATCGGCCCACCCCGGCCGCTGGCGGAACGACCTGTTTCCGTTTTTGACGGAGATCATGGACTGCCTGTGCCCCCGGCACCCGGCCGAGACGGTCACGTTCTGCAAGTCCGCCCAGGTGGGCGGCACGGAGAGCGGCCTCAACTGGATGTTCGCCGTCGCCGATCTCTGGCCCGGCCCGACGCTCATGGTGCATCCCACCATCCAGGCCGGGCAGGCGTGGGTGCGGGAGAAACTGGCCCCGTCGATCCGCGCCAGCGCGCGGGTGCGGCAGAAGGTGGTCGAGCAGAAATCGCGGGATGGTTCGTCCACCACGCTCTTTAAGAGTTTTCCCGGTGGCTTCTGGGTCATCACCGGCGCCAACAGCGCCGCGGACATTTCCTCGAAGTCGATCCGCTACGTCGTCAAGGAGGAGTGGGACCGCTGGCCCCACGACGTGGACGGCCAGGGCGATCCCGACGTGCTGGTCAACGCTCGCCAAAAGAGTTTTCAGGCCAGCGGCAAGGCCAAAACCTACCAGGCTTCAACGCCCGTGGAGGAGTCCACGAGCCGCATCTGGAAGGCGTTTTTAGCCGGCGACCAGCGGCGTTACCAGGTGCCGTGCCCGCATTGCGGGGAGTATCAAACGCTGCGGTTTTTTCCAGACGCCCAGGGCAAAGGGGGCCTGATCTTCTCGAAGGAACCGCCACTGCTGGCTCGCTACGCCTGCGGGCACTGCGGCGTGCTCATCGAGCACCACCACAAGCCGGCCATGCTGGCGGCGGGACGCTGGGTGGCGGAGCACCCCGGCCCCGGCCGGCAGCCCAGCTTTCACATCAACGAGCTGTACAGCCCGGTCACCACCTGGGACAAGACCGCCGAGGCGTTCCAGGCCGCCAAGGATGACCCGCAGAAGCTCAAAGCCTTCATCAACCTGGCGTTGGGCGAGCCGTGGCAAGAACGCGGCGACGCGCCGGAGTGGCAACGCCTCTTCGCCCGCCGCGAGGAGTACCCGCTGGGGACGATCCCTTATGGCGGGCTGATCCTCACCGGCGCGGCCGACGTGCAGAAGGACGGGATTTATTTCGAGGTCGTCGCCTGGGGCGTGGGCAAGACGAGCTGGTCGGTCGAGTACGGGTTTTTGCCCGGCGACACGGCCGACGAGCAGGCAGCCTGCTGGAAGGCGCTCGACCAGCTGCGGGCGAAGCAGTACCCCGACGGTTACGGCAACCACTGGGGGCTGAACGCCTTCGCCATCGACTGCAACTACCACACCGGCGCGGTCTATGCCTGGGTCCGGCGGTGGCCGGACGGGCAGACGTTCGCCGTCCGCGGCGAGCCGGGCTGGTACAAGCCGCCCTTCGGCACGCCCACCAAGCTGGACATCAACTGGCGGGGCGAGAAGCGCCGCCGGGGGCTGCGGGTCTGGGGCGTGGGCACCTGGCCCTTGAAGTCGGAATTCTACGCCAACCTGCGGAAGCAGGGCCGCCGCGAGGGGCAGGAGTTCGACCCGCCGGGCTACTGCCACTTCTCGGCGGCGCACGACGAGCGGTTCTTCCAGCAGCTGGTGGCCGAGTACGTCAAGGAGGTGGAAAGCCGCAAGGGCTACCCCGTCCGCGAGTGGCACGCCAAGGGCGACAACCACTACCACGACTGCCGGATTTACAACATGGCCGTCGCGGAGCACCTGGGGCTGTCCCGCTTCGGCGAGGCCGACTGGCTGCGGCTGGCGGCCGTCCGCAACGTGCCCCCGCAGCGCGCCCAGGAAGACCTCTTCGCCCGGCTAGGGCCGCTGCCCGAAGCCGCGCCGCCGGCCCCACCGCCCGCGCCGGCGCCGGTCAAACGCCGGCAGTTTCTGCCGTCTCGTAACAACTTTTTGCAACGCTGACATGGCCTTTACGCAAGCCCAACTGGATGCCCTCGACACCGCCCTGGCCCAGGGGGCGTTGAGCGTTGAATACGGCGGCAAGCGAGTCACCTACCGCTCCCTGGAAGAGATGCTGGCGCTCCGCGAGCAGATGCAGCGGGAGCTGGCGCCGACGGCCACGGCCGCGCAGCGGCGTACTGTCGTGACGTTTCAGCGGTAAGCCCATGCCTCGCGTCCCTGCCCCCCGCCCGCGGCTCAACGCGGTAGACCGCCTGGTCAGTTACTTCAACCCCGTCGCCGGGGAACGCCGCCTGCACTCCCGCCTCAAGCTGGCGCTGGCGGGGGCCTACGAAGGCGCCGGCCGGGGCCGCCGCCACGACGGCTGGAGTCCCAAGCCCGGCAGCGCCAACGCCGACCTGTTTTACGACCTGGCCCGGCTGCGGGACCGCGCCCGCGACCTGGTGCGGAACACCCCGCACGCCGCCAACGCCGTCCGGGTGCTCTCCGGACGGATGATCGGCACCGGCATCACGCCCCGCTTCAAAGGCGCCGGCCGCCAGCAGGCGAGCGACGCCTGGCGGTGGTTCGCCGACGCCGCCGACTACGACGGCGACACCGATTTCTACGGCCTGCAAGCCCTGCTCGCCCGCACCGTCGCCGAGAGCGGCGAGGCGTTGGTGCTCAAGCGGCCCGCCGCCTCGTCCGCGAACCTCAAGGTGCCCTTGCAGCTCCAGGTGCTCGAACCCGACTACCTCGACGACCTCAAGAACGCCGACCTCTTGCCCTCCGGCGGGCGAATCGTACAGGGCGTGGAGCTGGACGCGCAGGGCCGCCGCGTCGCCTACTGGATTTTCGACCGCCACCCCGGCGACCTGGGACGGCGGGCCGCCAGCCGGCGGGTGCCCGTCTCCGCCCTCTGGCACCTCTACCGCAAAGACCGTCCCGGCCAGCTTCGGGCCGCGCCGTGGTTCGCGCCCGTCATGCTCAAGATGCGGCACCTCGACGATTACGACGAGGCCGAGCTGTACGCCAAGAAGCTCCAGGCCAGCTACGTGGCCTTCATCAAGCTCCTGGGCGGCAACGGCCTGCCCGCCGGCAGCACCACCGACGCCGAGAGCGGCCTGATCGAGGAAGAAACCCGCATCGGCATGAACTACTACCTCAAGCCGGACGAGGACGTGGTGCTGTCCGCGCCGCCGCCTTCGCAGGGCTACGCCGACTTCGCCACCAAGCAACTGCACGACCTGGCGGCGGGCCTGGGCATCACCTACGAGATGCTCAGTGGCGACCTGCGGCAGGTCAATTATTCGAGCTACAAGGCGGGGGAGATTCTCTTCCGCGCCCACAACGAGCAGCTCCGCTGGCACCTGTGGGTGCCGCGGCTGTGCCAGCCGGTCTGGGACGAGGTGGCCCGCACCGCCCAGGCGGTCGGCCTTGTGGACGGCCTGCCCGAGCGGGTGCATTGGACGCCGCCGCGGTACGAGTCCGTCGAGCCGCTCACCGACTACAAGGCGACCGTGCTGGCCGTCCGCAGCGGACTGATGTCGCTGCAAGAGGCCGTGCAAGAGCAGGGCTTTGACGCCGAGGCGGTGCTCGACGAGATCGCCGAGATGAACCGGCTCTTAGACGCGAAGCGGATCATTCTGGATTCCGACCCACGCCGTTCCACCCCCACCGGCGGGCCTCGCCCGGCGGACAACCCAGGAGAAGACGATGGAGACACTTCCGACGAACGAACCCACGACACCGATGATGACACCGATGATGACGCCGCCTGAGCCGCCCGCCTTGCCGCGGCTGGCCACGCGGCTCTTTAACACACCGCTCCTCATGGAGCCGGACAAGCTGCAAACGATCCTGGCGGCGGTCGGGCCACGGTTCGAGGGCAAAAACGCGCCGCCGCGGGAAGCCCCGGCGGCGGCCCGCCGCTCCTACAGCCTCGCCGGCGGCATCGCCGTCCTGCCCGTGCTGGGCACGCTCGTGCAGCGGCACGACTGGCTGGCCGCCGCGTCGGGCCTGACCAGCTACGAGCGGCTGGCCGGCACGCTCCGGCAGGCGGTGGCGGACCCCGAAGCCGAGGCCATCCTGCTCGACCTGGACAGCCCCGGCGGTGAAGTGGCCGGCGCGTTTGACCTGGCCGATCAGATCTACGCGGCCCGGCAGGTCAAGCCGGTCTGGGCCGTCGCCAACGAACTGGCCGCCAGCGCGGCCTACGCCCTGGCCAGCGCGGCGGAGCGGGTGTTCGTCACCCGCACAGCATTGGTGGGCAGCGTCGGTGTCATCCTGGCGCACCGCGACCAGTCCGCGCTCAACGAGAAGCAGGGCGTCCGCTACACCATGATCTACGCCGGTGCGCGGAAGAACGACTTCAGCCCGCACGCGCCGCTGACCGCCGAGGCGTTCGCCTTCGCGCAGGGCCATGTCAACGAGATTTACGACTTGTTCCTCCGCACCGTGGCCCGCAACCGCGGGCTGTCGGCCGCCGCCGTCCGGGACACCGAAGCCGCCCTGTTCATGGGCGAGCAGGCCGTCCGCGCCGGGCTGGCCGACGCCGTAGGCACCCTCGCCGACGCCGTGGAGCAACTCCACGCCGCGCTGGCGTCTTCCGGTTCCACCCCCACTCTGTCAACCCCCAACAAGGAGAATGTTATGACTCAACCCACCCCCACCCCGGCGGCCGACGCCGCCGCGCTGGAGGCGGCCCGCGCCGCCGCCTGCGGCGAGGAACGCGCCCGCGTGCAAGGCATCCTACAAGCCGTCGCCAAGCTGGACGTGCCCGCCGCCTTCGCCGCGCACCTCGTCGCCGAGGGCCTGACCCTGCCCGAGGCCACCACCCGCCTGATCGACTACCGGGCCGAGCACAGCCCCGCCCGCGGCATCGCCGGCACCGGCGCCGTCCCGGTCGCGCCGGAGGGACTCGACCCCGCCGACCGCGCCGCCCTGGAGTGGGAGCGTGACCCCCAGCTCCGCGGCGAGTTCACCGCCAAGGACGACTACGTCGCCTTCCGCAAGGCCGAGGCCAAGGGCCTGGTCCGCATCCTGCGTAAGTAACCCCCACCTAACCAGAGGAGATTTCCATGACCACACTTTCCGCCGACAAGTCCCGCGACTTTGTGCTCGGCGAGCACAACCACCTGCCCGTCATCGCCGCGGACATCATCTATGAGGGGGCCGCCGTGGGCGTCACCGGCTCCGGCTACGCCCGCCCGCTCGTCTCCGGCGATCCCTTCCGCGGCTTCGCGCTGCAAAAGGTTGATAACGACGCCGGCGCCGCCGGCGACAAGAACGTCTGGGTGCGGCAAAAGGGCCGCGCCGTCCTGGCGATTTCCGGGCTGGCCCTCACCGACGTGGGCCGCCCCGTCTTCGCCTCCGACGACGACACCTTCACCCTGACCGGCCTGGGCACTTACATCGGCCACGTCGTTCGCTGGATCGCCAGCGGCTCCGGCGAGGTCGAGTTCGACGCCACCAAGGTCGAGGACGAGATCGTGGTTAGCCTGCCCGTGCAGCTGGCCGCCATCACCGGTAACGGCGACGTGGTCACCGAGTACACGCCGGGCTTCGCCGGTCGCGTCAAGAAAATGGACTTCGTCGTCACCACGCCGGCGACGACCGCCTCCAAGGCGGCCGCCCTCAACGCCGAGATCGGCACCACCAACGTGACCGGCGGCGTCGTGTCGCTCACCACGGCCAACTGCACGCCGCTGGGCGCCAAGGTACTGGGCACCGCGGTGACCGCCGCCAACGCCTTCACCGCCACCGACACCATTTCCATCGAGGCGGCCTCCGTCACGGCTTTCGCCGAAGGGCAGGGCAACCTGCTCCTCGTCCTCGGCCGCTAACTCACCCCCCACATCCAAGGAAGGAGAATCATCATGGGTGCATCAGGACTTTCCAGCCGGGCGATCATCGGCCGGTTCTATAACCGTTTGGAGCAAGGCGCGACCCCCTGGGTCGATGGCGTCTCCATGTACTTCAGCTCGGACCAAGAGTCCGAGGAATATAAGTGGCTCGGCATGTCGCCGGTCATGCGCGAGTGGGTCGGCGGCCGTAACGCCAAGGGCTTCCGCGAGAACGGCATCACCGTGCGAAACAAGCTCTACGAGGCCACGATGGAGGTGCTCGTGAACGAGCTGCGCCGCGACAAGACCGGCCAGGTCATGGTGCGGGTCAACGAAACCGCCGAGCGGGCCAACACCCACTGGGCCAGCCTCTTGACGACGCTCATCATCAACGGCGAGTCCACGGTCTGCTACGACGGGCAGTATTTCTTCGACACCGACCACGTCGATCCCAACGCCCCCAACCAGACGGCGCAGTCCAACGACATCACCTTCGACATCTCCGACAGCGTGGACGTGGACGGCGGCTCCGCCACCGCGCCTGGCGCGCGGACGATGGAGCGGGCCATCCTCAAGGGCGTCGAATCCATCCTGGGCTTCAAGGACGACCAGGGCGAGCCGATGAACGAGAATGCCCGCAACTTCCTGGTCATGGTGCCGCAGACGTACATGTCCGCCACCCTGGCCGCCCTGTCCAACACCACCCTGGCCAACGGCGTGACCAACACGCTCGTCAAGCAGAACCTGGTGACGGTCACGCCGGTCATCAACCCCCGGCTGACCTGGACGACCAAGTTCGCCGTCTTCCGCACCGACGGCCAGACCAAGCCCTTCATCCGCCAGGAGGAGTACGGCGTCAAGGTCGCGGCCATTGCCGAGGGCAGCGAGCTGGAGTTCACCGAGCGGAAGCACCACTACGGCATCGAGGCCAGCCGCAACGTGGCCTACGGCTACTGGCAGCACGGCTGCCTGGTCACCATTCAAGCGTAGCGGGAGGCCCCGATGAAGACCTATGAAGTCATCGCCCGCGAGGGCGTTACCCTCCGCGCCGGCACACTGCGTCTCTCCGAGGCGCAGGCGGCGGCGCGGGGCCACGCGCTGCGGCGGCTCGGCAAGGACACGTTCACCGTGCTAGCCCCGGTGGCCTTCAAGCGGGGCGAGGTATTCGGCTACGACGGCGTGGGCAACAAGGCCGTGCTGCAAGACCTCACTCCGGCCAGCGAGCGGCCCGCCGGCCGGGCCAAGCCCGTCCCCAAGGCCAAGGCGGCGGGGGAAACCCCGCCCGCGCCCGCCGAACCGGCGGCGGAGAGCTAGCCCGTGGCCGCGTTCCAAACGATGGTGGACACGCTCTTGGCCGACCCGAACCTGGCTCAAGCCGCCACCTACACCCCGGTGAGCGGGGCGGCCAAGTCGGTCCAGGTCGTCCGTCGCACGCCGCCCCAGGAGGCGGGCCTTTTCGAGACGCACGCCAAGCTGGCCGCCTACGCCGCCGACGTGCGGCTCACCGAGGTGAGCCAGCCCCAGGAAAACGACACCCTGGCCGTCGGCGGCGACACCTTCAAGGTGCGGGCCTGGCAATTCGACGAGGAGCGGCTGGTCTGGCAGCTCGACCTGGATAAGCAGTAATGCCCGATCCGATCCGCGAACAGGTGCTGGCCGCCTTCAAGACGAAGCTGGCCGCCATCACGGGCGTCAGCGGCCTCACCGTCCACCGCAACAGGGACACCGAGGTGGTGCAGTTCCCGGCCCTCAACGTGCTCGACGGCAACCAGACCGCCGACGACGGCGTCACCGGCTACACCCGCTACGAGATGGAAGTCGCCGTCGAAGGCTGGGTCAAGAGCACCACCGCCCTGCTCGGCAGCGACCTCAACCAGCTCTACGCCAAGACCGTGCAGCAGGCGGTGTCCGACCGCACGCTGGGCGGGCTGTGCGTGGACGTCCTCGAAGTGGACACCGCCGTCGATCTCAACCGCGCCGAGGGGCAGGCCCCCAGCGCAGCCTTTCTGACGACGTTTCAGATCATCTTCATGACCAAACAGGGTGACCCCTTCACCCTGGCCCCGTAACCCCCAGGAGAATTCCCATGCCCGAAGCGACCCCGCCGCACCGCGCGCCGGCCCCCACGCCGACGCCCGCCGTCACCACCTATACCGAGGTTCCGCCGCCGCCCGCGGAGCCGAAGGAGGAACCCAAACCCAAAGCCAAGAAGGAGTAGCCCGCCATGCCGTACTTACGCGCCCGCAACGCCGTCATCCTCGCCAAGATCGAATCGACCGAGGGCACCGAAAACGCCCCCGCCGTGACCGATGCCATCCTGGTCGAGAACCCGCAGCTCAACCCCGCCGCCACCCTCATCACCACCAACGAAGTCACCGGCACGCTCGACGGGGCCGGGCCGATTGTGGGCGGCATGAAGATGGATTTATCCTTCGATGTGTACCTCAAGGGTTCCGGCACCGCCGGCACCGCGCCGGAAGTGGGCGACCTGCTCAAAGCCTGCGGCTGGGCCGAAGTCATCACCGGCACCGCGGTCCCGGCCTCCCCGGAAGCCTGCGCCGCGGGCGGCTCCACCACCACCGCCGTGCTCGGCACCAGCGCCAGCACCACCGCGCAAGCCTACCGGGGCATGCCGATCAATTTCAGCGGCGCGGTCACCCTCAGCACCTTCATCAGCGATTACACCGCGGCCAAGACGGCCACGCTCACCGACACCGCCTCGGGCAGCATCGTCGCCACCACCAATTACCAGATTCCCGTCAACGTACTCTACAAGCCGGCCTCGTCGAGCATTCCATCCCTGACCATCTACTTCTACATGGACGGCCTCCTCTACAAGCTGGTCGGCAACCGCGGTGATTTTAGCATCGCGCTCGACTCCGGCGGGGTCGGCCGCTTCCGCTTCCGCTTCTCCGGCATGTTCCTGTCCAAGACCGACACGAGCATCGTCACGCCGACCAACGACACCACCCGCCCGCCGGTCTTCAAGAACGGTGCCATGCTAGTTAACCGCGGGGCGACGGCGCTCCAGAACCTCAGCCTGGAATGCGGCAACGGCATGGTCAACCCCGACAATCCCAACGCCTTGGAGGGCTTCGACCCGGCGCAAATCACCGGCCGCGACATGACCGGCAGCATGAACCCCAACGAAACCTCCATCGCTACCCGCGATGTCATGGCCGACTTCCGGGCCGGGACGAAACGCATCATCCACGCCCGCTTCGGCACCACGACCGGCAACAAGGTGGGCCTCACCATCCCGCAGGCCCTCTACACCGGCCAGAACACCGGCGAACGGGGCGGCCTAGCCACCGTCGAGGTGCCGTTCGCGGCCACCGGCGCGGAAGCCGGCGCGTTCCTCTGCTTCTACTAGGAGGCCGCCATGTTACCCCTCTCCGCCCAGGAAACCGTCCGCTTCATCCCTTCCAAGTATCCGGAGGGCGATCCCGCCGCGCCCGTCTACCTGCTCGGCGTGCCCACCCTCCTGGGCCGCGCCGTCTTTCAGCGGGCGGTGACCGCCCAGGGCGCCCGCTACGTCGGCGACGCCGAGCTGCTGGAGGCCGCCCGCGGCGACGTCCGCACGCTCGTGGTCGAAAGCCAGGAAGCCGAGCTGCTCGCCCTGCTCGACGCCTGGGAATCCTGCCAGGCCACCGGCGGCACGCCCGACGAGCCGCTTCGCCAGAAGATGACCGCCCTGCAAGACACCCTGGCGCAGCAGGCCGGCCGCTACACCCAGGCCCTGGCCGACCGCGTGTATTTCAGCACCGTTGCCCCGCTCCTGGCCGCCCAGCTCTTCCTCAAGGGCCTGGAGCACGCCCCCATGCCGTTGCCCCGCCGCGGCGGCCTGGTGACCGAGGAGGCGTTGGCCGCCTTGCCCCACGAGGAGCTGCTCGAAGTCGGCTGGAAAGCCCTGGCCTTGCTCTTTCTGACCAAGGAACAGGAAAAAAACTCACCCTCGCCGTCGTCGTCACGGGCAACCCCCGCGCCTTCGCCGGCGGACGCGAACCCGCCGACGGCGGCCCTGGATGGGACGTGCTCGGCACCCTCTACCCCACCAACCCCCGCCTCGAACTGACGCCCAACGACCTGGACATGGTTCGCCTCTGGCGGCTCTTCCAGGGCGGCATGGGGCCGGGGCACCTGCCCGACGCCGGCGGCGTCCTCGACCAGCCGGCACTCATGCTGGACGCCTTTGCCTACATGAACGCCGTCGAGGCCCAACTGCAAGCCCCGCAGGACAGGAAGGACTGACGTGACCAGCGAACTCCATCTCCTCGGTGCCCGGATCGGTCTGGCCGTCCAGGGCCGCCTCGACCAGGCGATGCAGCAGGAACTGCACGCGGCCGAGAAAGCGGTGACGGTGTCTATCCGCCGCGTGGCCAGCGGCCTCAAGAATGAAATGCGCCGCCAGGTCAAGCGGGCCGGCATGGGCGAGGGCCTGGCCCGCGCCTGGCGTTCCCGCTCCTACCCCCACCGCGGCTTCAGCCTCGACGCCAAGGGCGTCGTCTGGGGAGCCGCCAAGTACCTGCACGTCTTCGAGACGGGTGCCACCATCCGCGCCCAAGGCGCGAAGTGGCTCGCCATCCCCACCGCCCACGTCGGCCGCCTGGGCAACCGCCGCCTCAAGGTCAAGGACTTCCGCTCCGCCCGGCTGCAATTCCTGCCCACCCGCGACCCGAACGTCGCCCGGCTCGTCCACCGCGCCGGCATGCAAGACACGCTGCTCTTCTGGCTGGTCAAGCAGGTCCACGTCAAGAAAACGCTCGACTTCCGCGGCGCGTCCGAGAAGTGGCTCGACAAGCTGCCCGGCTACATCGTGACCGCCTGGAACCGCGCCGCCGACCCCGCCACCACCCGCTGACGCCATGTCCACCCGCTCACTCATCGTCCAGTTCACCGCCAAAGACCAGGACGTGGTTGTCCGCGCTTTGCGGCAGATGGGGGACGAGGGGCAGCGGGTCTTGGAAAAGATCGACCGCGCCGCGCGGCAAACGCCCGCGGGCCTCAAGGCACTCAACGCCGCCGCCCAGGAAGCCCAGCACGCCCTGCGGGGCTTATTCGCCGCCTTCTCCGCGGGGGCCGTCGTCGCCTTCACCCGCAACGCGGTCAACGCCGTGGACACCATCAACGACCTGAGCAAGCGTTCCGGCATCGCCGTCGAGTCGCTGCAAGCCTTCGGCTACGTCGCCAAGCTGTCGGGCACGAGCGTCGAGTCGTTCGCCAACGCGCTTAAGTTCATGCAGAAGAACATCGCCGAGGCCGCCGCCGGCGGGGCGGAGGCCCAAGGCAAGTTCCAGCAACTGGGGCTGGACTTCCGCCAGCTCCGCGCCCTGAGTCCCGAGGACGCCTTCGTCACCTTGGCCGACCGCATCGACCTCCTGGCCGCCGCCTCCGACAAGACCGCCGCCGAGCTGGCCCTCTTCGGCCGCGCCGGCAACGAGCTGGCCGGCGTCATCGAGGGCGGTGGCGAATCACTCCGGGGCCTGATCGCCGAAGCCAAGAACCTGGGCTTGGTGCTCGACCAGGAAGGCGTGCAGAAGATCGCCCGCTTCAACGACCTGCTCGACACCCTCTCCCTGAAGCTCAAGCACGAGGCCGCCGAGGCGTTTGTGGCCCTGCACGACACGGGCCTGGCCGCCATGCAAGGCATCGCCGCCGCCTTCGTGGGCGCGGCCAACGAGATACTTGCCGTCAAGAACACCCTCGCCGCCGTTCTCGAAGCCATCCGCGTCGGCTTCAACGACACCCTCCGCGACGTGGCGACCGTCGTCAACGCCTTCCGGCAAGACCTCAAGGAATTCGTCACCGACCCCTTCGGCAGCGGCGGCTTCGACAAGCTCCAGGCCGGGCTGGGCACCGCCTTCCAGGGGAATTTCGCCAAGGCGCTGGAGCGGCAACTGGCCCAGGCCCGCGCCGCCAACGCCGCTCTGGGCCGCGAACGCGACGAGTTGCTCGTCCGGCTGGGCGACGTGGGCGGGCCGCCCCCCGCCCGCCCCGCCCGCCGC
>FRDC01005083.1_pt1 | contig 12454 bp, 11 predicted proteins | sample 1106171 | NCBI WGS metagenome assembly FRDC01 (sample SAMEA3930566, study PRJEB13176) | freshwater metagenome | biome: Drinking water system; feature: drinking water; material: water | place: Singapore | collected 2014-12-20
GAGGATGGCAGCTTGTTCATCCAGGCCTCCAGCATGATCGTCAGCGCAACCGGCAAGGCGGCAACGACGACCAATCCCGAATCGATCGTGGCCCCGGGCAAGTCCCAAGACTTCGAGTGGTACATCCATCCGCACATGCAGGAAGGTGTGCGGCAGTTCCATTCGTGGAGCCATGACCGCGAATTGACCGTGTTGGGGCTCTTCGGCGCGTTCATCGTGGAACCGAAGGGTTCGAAGTATTTCGATTCCATCGGGTCCGGGCCCGACAAGGAAGTAAAGAGCGGTTGGCAGGTGAACATCGACAACGGATCGGGACCGGACTTCCGCGAATTCGTGCTGTTCTATCACGAAATCGGCGACGAGGCGTTCCGGCCGCTGAACAAGAAGGGCGACTTCTTGCCGCAGCGCGATCCCTTGACCGATGCCTATCGTCCGGGCGGCCGTGCGCTGAACTATCGCAGCGAGCCGTTTGGTATCGATCAAATGCACTTGCAGCATGAATACTTCGGCTTCGAAGACGAGTCGCTGGCCTACAGTGCCTATACGTTCGGTGATCCTCCGACCACCATCGCCCGCGGCTACTTGGGCGAACCGGTCAAGTGGCGGGTGGTCCATGGCGGCTCCGAAGTGTTCCACAGCCATCATCCGCACAGCGGATCGATCCGCTGGCAGCGGAGCCCAGTCACGGAGCCCAACAACCTGTGGGCGATGGGCCAGGACGGTCCGGTGAAGTATCCGGTCATCCGGACGAAGTCGGATCGTGTGGACGTCGAAGTCATCGGTCCGTCGGAAGCGCTGGACCTCGAGCCGGAATGCGGCGGCGGCGGCTGTCAGCACCTGGCCGGTGAGTTCCTCTATCACTGCCACGTGGCGCACCACTATGTCGCGGGCATGTGGGGATACGGCCGGTTCTACAACACGCTGCAAGTCGGTGCCGGACATACCGATACGATGCCGGATCTTCAAGAATTGCCGGACCGCAAGGGCCGCATGAAACTCGGCGTCTCGTCGGACAAGTTGATCGGCACGACGCTCGATTGGTTCGGCAAGAAGTTTCATATCGTGGACAAGGGCCAGAAGACCAATTGGAAGGCCGATCCGGCCGTCGTGAACATCAAGGACTGGGTCGAGATGTTCGTGCCGGCGCAGGGTCAACCGGGCCACACCAACGACGAGAAGGGCCAGATCATGGCCTATGACGCGACGGTGTGGGACTGGAGTTGGAAAGGCAACGTGGCAGTCGGCGAGCGGGAAAGCACCGCGGTGCACCCCAAGTACCCGGCTGCGGCCAAGTGGGACGACAGCACCAGACCGGCCATTCTGTTCGACCCGACCACGGGTAAGATGGCCTGGCCGCTGTTCAAACCGCACTACGGCAAGCGTGTACCGTTCTCCGCAAACCACAGTGGTGCGCCCTGGTTGGAGCCGATCCACCAGGATGAGAACGGAGAGCGGACTTCGGAACCGGCCAAGCCGGGTGAGCAGGGACCCTGGAGTCTCTGCCCGATGAACGCCAATCAGAAGTTCTACAACATCCACTTTATCCGCACGCCGATCACCTTGGCCAAGAAGCAGGGCAAGGAGCCGGCCATCGTGGATAAGGACGGCTTGATCTACCTGCTCCACGAAGAGGAGCGGCTGACGCGAGCCAACGACGATCTCAAGCTCCCGGCGGTCATTCGCGCCAACGTGTACGACTGCGTGGACTTGGTTCTCACCAGCGAGTGGGACGACGACGACTACACGAATTTCCAGTCGTCCAAGATCAACATTCACCCCCACTTCTTCCAGTTCGACACTGGGAACTCGGACGGCGTGATCTCCGGCATGGAATACGAGATGTCGGTCCGCCCGTTCACGATGTGGGGCAAAAAGACCAAGCACGGTTTGCCGGCTCCGATGGTCGCCAAGATCGTCGGTGGGGCAAAGGCCGGTGCCACGTCGATCAAGATCGAAATGGCCCCGGGCGCCACGAAGTTCCATGTGAACACCGAAGTCATGGTGGGCATGGACTGTTTGGAGAAGGGCAACGACGCGACGGCCTCCTTGCCGCGCGACAAGAGCTGCTCCGAAGTGGCCCGTATCAAGGACATCAAGGGTGACTCGATCACGTTCTTCAAGCCGCTAAAGCACAACCACCCGGCGAACGACCTCGTCTCGCCGGAGTTCGTGCGGTATCGGTGGTGGGTGGACGTGGACTTGGGGACCGTGTTCTGGCATGACCACGCGTTCGGCGCGACGACCTGGCCGCATGGCGGGTTCGGCGTGACGATCGTGGAGCCGTTCGGGTCCACCTATCACGATCCCAAGAACGGCAAGCTGGTGTGGAGCGGTCCGATCGCGGACATCCACAGCAACGAGCCGATCGGCGCCGGTGTCAGCGGCAGTTTCCGTGAGTTGATGGTCTCCATCCACGACACGGTGCCGCACACGGTCAACGTCATCCAGGCCGGCAATCCTCCGGGACAGCCGATCGAAGTGGCGTTGGAAGCAGGCAAGACGGTGTCGTTCCAGATGCCCGAGAAGATCTTGAACGCGCCGAACCAGTACATCAACGGCGGCACGCATACGACCGGCAGCGGTCTCAACTTCCGCGCGGAACCGTTTGCGCAACGCCTCTCGAACAATCCGGATGTCTCCAAGCTGTTCAGCAGCGCGATTCACGGCGATCCCGATACGCCGCTCCTACGGGCGTACACCGGCGACACGGTCGTGTTCCGCCTGTTGCATCAGCTGATGAACGAATCACACGTCTGGACACTCTCCGGCCATACGTTCCTCACGGAGCGGTATGCGGCGGATGCCAATCGGAAGTACTCGATCCACGTCGGGATCGCCGAACGGTATGACCTCGTCACCAAGGCGGGTGGATTCCAGGGGATGCCGGGCGACTACATCCACTTCAACGGCCGGAGCTCACACTTCGCCGAAGGTGGATGGGGGATCTTCCGCGTGCTCGACAAGCCGACCGAGGATCTGAAGCCGCTGCCGAGAGGCACCAACCCGCTCGGGATCCCGGCCACGCCCTCGTCGGTCTGTCCGGCCGACGCCCCGGTGAAGAACTTCAACGTGGTGGCGTTGGATCGCCCGCTGAAGCTGCATCCGAAGGCGCCGGAAGCCATCGAGGTGGACTTTGAACGGAAGATCGAGCTGACCGTGCCGGAAGGCAAGATCTTCGCGCTCGAAGAGGAAGCGACCACGGTCGCCAGCGGTGCGCAACCGCACCCGCTGACGCTGCGCGTCAACCTCGGTGACTGCGTCAAGGTCAATCTGAAGAACAAGTTGAAGGCGAGCCGGGCGTCGTTCTTTGCGCCGGGCCTGGCCTTCGATCCGAAGGACAGCCTGGGCCTGAACGTCGGAAACAACGGCGGTGATCAGACCGTCGGTGCCGGCGAAAGCCGCACGTACACCTACTATGCGCATCCGGCGAACAAGGAAACGACGTCGCTGGTGTGGGACGGTGGCAACATCGTCACCAATCCGCGCAATGGGTTGTACGGCGCAATCGTCGTCGGACCGCGCGGATCGCAGTACCGCGATCCCGTGACCGGCGCGGATCTCTCGCAGAAGAACGCCTGGAGAGCGGACGTCATCGTGGACGCCAGCTTGCCCGAGAACGTCGGCAAGCGGAACTACCGCGACGTCGCCCTGTTCTTCCAGGATGAAGACAACATCATCGGCACCGCGTTCATGCCCTACGTGCAGAACGTAGCCGGTTTGACGTCGGTGAACTACCGCGCCGAACCGTACAAGTTCCGTGAAGAGCAAGGCTGCTCGATCGGCAAGATCTTCCAGCCCTGCGTCGTGGACAAGCCCGAAGATCCGGCGACGCCGACTATCGAGGCCCATGCCGGTGACGCGGTCCGTATCCACGTGATCGGAGCGAACAGCGAGCAGAACGGGATGTTCGCGGTCGAAGGCCACGAGTGGCCGATCGAACCGTACATGCCGGGTGCCGATATGATCAGCACGGTGGAGTACGCCGGATCCGAGACGCTCGACGTCTTCATCCGCGGCGGTGCGGGTGGACCGTACCGTCAGACGGGAGACTTCGTGTGGTCGAACGCCCGGCTGCCCTACTCGCAGTCAGGACAGTGGGGTTACCTCCGAGTGTTGCCGCAAGGCGACTCCCGGATCCAACCGCTCGGCGCAGCCGGTATGGGCGCCAAGCGGGCCGAAACGGACCCCGCTGTGAAGGCCATTCCGACCGCAATGAAGTAAGCGGAGCGGACATGGTGTGAAACACCCGGTGGGGGAGCTGCCTGTAACACGTAGCTCCCCCATCGTGTTTTCTGCCGGATCCCATGGGTGGCGCGGTTGGGAATCGATGAGTGAATCCGTGTATCATTGAAGAACGTGACGAGATCGTCGATGATTCATGGATCAATCACAAGGAGGCCGGACGTGACACCCTGTACATCAGCAAAGAGAACCTGGTCCCGCATGCTGCAACTTGGCCGACACGTGCTCTTGGCAGTCCTAGTACTCGCACCCTCTTTGGTGCCGTTCGGCGCCTGGGGATACCAAGAAGGTACCGTCACCGACGGCGGGACGCTCACAGGCACGGTTAAGCTGGACGGAACGGTGCCCAAGCCGAAGGGCTACAACCTGACCACCTTGCCGGATCCCTTCTATTGCGGGCGGATCTCCGACGGCCAGGGCTGGCGCATCTTGCAACCCTTCAACATCGGCCCGGCCGGGGAATTTCGCGAAGTGGTCGTGTATCTCGAAGGCGTCGAAAAGGGCAAGCCGTTCGAAGAAGGGGGCGTCCCGCAGATCGAAGCGAAAGACTGTCTGTTCCTCCCCTTCACGACCGTCGTGCGGGACGATCAGTCGGTCACCGTGGTCAACATGGACCCGGTCATGCACGACATCCAGGCGTATGAAACATCCAACCTCGGCGCGCGGGTCTTGTTCAACGTGCCCCTACCGATGAACCCCAACCACCCGAGGAACTTCAAAGATCGCACCGAAGCCGGCATGTACCACAAACATATGGCCGGCGCGCCGATGAAGGAGCTCGTCAAGCTCAGCAAAGGCCGCCGGATCTTTGTCATGCAGTGCGGCTTCCATGCGTACATGGAGAGCTGGGGCGTCGCAGTGAATAGTCCCTACTTCGCCAAGACGGACGAGCAAGGCCGGTTCACGATCACCAACGTGCCGCCCGGTACGTACAAGTTAGTCGTCTGGCACCCCTATATTCGGACCGTGAACGAACAAACCGTCACGATCCCGGCAAAAGGCACGACGAACACGACCATGACCGTGCCGGCTCCGACGGGCCGGCTGTATGCGAATGAAGTACTGGACCACGATTACGTGCGGTACAACGTGACCGAGGAGGAGAAAAAAGAAATCGATCCGTTGCTCAAGAAGCAGGATCGGTAAGGAGCTGTCAGCTAACAGCCTTCGGCTTTCAGGTCAGGATTCAAAAAGCTGATCGCTGTCTGCTGAGAGCTGTGAGCTAGAAGCTAGGAGGCCAAAGAGTGGAACGCAAGGAAACACAGGTCTGGCAGCGTTGGAATATGATGCTGAACGCGCTGTTGGTCGTTGCGCTGTTGTTGATCGCGGCGCGAGTCGCCTGGGGGCTCGACACCCAGGATATCGTGGTGGAGTGGACACCGGACGGTAAGAAGCTCGCCATGCAACGGGTGGCCGAGTGGAAGCCGAAGGAAGAGATGGTGTTGATCCCGGCCGGACCATTCCTCATGGGTAGCGACAAGAAGGCGGACCGCAACGCCTATCGGGCGGAGACGCCGCAGCGGTCCGTGTATCTGGACAGTTATGAAATCGACAAGTACGAAGTCACCGCGCTGCACTATTTGAAGTTCGTGTTGGCGACGGACCGGCGGCCGCAGCTCGATTGGCGCTACGACGGCGGCAACTTCCAAGAGTCCATGGCCAACCATCCGATCATGCACGTGAGCTGGGCGGACGCCGACGCCTACTGCCGTTGGACCGGCAAGCGCTTGCCGACGGAAGCGGAGTGGGAAAAGGCGGCGCGGGGGGAAGATGGGCGCATTTTTCCCTGGGGCAATCAGATGGGAGGCTTGACGCGGGCGAACTACGGCCGATCCGGCTTGTCCGGACCCGTCCGGGACCGTCCCGAGCGACTGTTGCTCTATCCGCCGATCATTTCCGTCGACAAGTACGACAACGCCGCCAGTCCCTACGGCGTCCAGCAGCTGGCGGGCAACGTGGCCGAGTGGGTCGCGGATTGGTACGACCAGGATTATTACAAGAGCGGACCCGACCGTAACCCGAAGGGGCCGGAGACGGGGACCAACCGGGCGTTCCGCGGCGGGGGCTGGATCGACAGCACGCCGACCGTGCGGGCTGCCCAACGCAATGGCGCCCCGCCGAACACCAGGATGAACTGGCTGGGGTTCCGTTGCGCAAAGTCAGTAGCCAACAGCAATCAGCTGTCAGCAATCGGCTCTCAGCATGAGAAGTCGTAAGGCTGCAGGCGGATAGCTGAAGGCTGTGAGCTGATAACTCTGATGTGTTCACTTACCAAGCTGATGTCTCGGGCCGGCGAGCGCAAGTCAGCGCAACCGTCGGAGGGCGACGACCGCCCTTCGATCATCGCCGAAGGGAGGCATCATGCAGGGTCGGAGAAGCGTTGGGATCGGTGGAATGAAGGGTGCGATCGCTGCGATCGCGCTGGGGTTCGTTGTCTGTGGTGTTTGGCCGGCTTCGGCTGAAGAGTCGGGCCCGACCCCGATGGGGAATCGGGTCACGTTCCGCGGAGGGTTCGCCGGATTGACCAGTCCCAGGGGAGGAGAGGCGTTCACCGACACGTACGGAATCGGAAATCCCCGACAAAATGCCACCAACGGATACTATGTCGGCGGCGCATTGGACATGATGCTGTCGAAGGACGTCTGGGGCGCCTCGAAGAGTGTGGCTGTGCTGGGAGAGATCGGCGTCGAATACAAGCGGTGGAACTCGAAGGCGGCCACCAGCGTGGTGCCGACGGCGGTCAACTCCATCGCCCCTGGAACGGATCAGGCGACGGCCAAGATTCAGGTCACCATGTTGACGGTGGACATCGCCCCGAAGATCAAGTTCATGCAAGGCACGGATTTTCAGCCCTGGCTGATCCCGGTCGGGCTGGATTTTCACGTGATCAGTCCACCGTCCAATCAGACGCAATACCTCGATGTCGGTGTACAGTTCGGCGCCGGTGCAGAGTACCGCATTTGGAAGGAACTCTGGGCCGGAATGGACGCCCGTTACCACTTGGCGTCGAATCAGACCAACGTCGTGAACAACTACGGCACGGTGGGAGGATATCTCGCCATCGGATTCTAACAGTGTCCCACACGTCGTGATGAACCTCATCGTCCATTTACCTTATAGAGTCGACGAGGACAGCTCGCGGGCGCTGAGCCTGGCGCAACGCGCCCCAAGCTTCACCGTCGAATGGACCGGCCACCGCCGCATGGCGGTGGCCATTTTTTCGTCGTTACCGAAGGGCCTCGAGGAGGCGGTCCAACTGGTGGGAGAATCCGTGCGCCTGCCTGGTGCGTGGGCCAGCCTCAACGCCAAACCACTCTCCAGCCTGACAGGCTTGTGGCAACGACTGAGCTGTTTTCAGGACAGCTTGTGCGCGCCCGATGCGGCGCGGTATTGCCACGAACGATCCGTTCTTTTTCATCAACTCGTCGACTGCACGGCCCATCGCTGTCCCGTCTCCTGCCAGTTCATGTGCCGGCCTTGTTTGACGCAGGGGCGGACCGATCAAACGGCTTCGCACCATGAACGCTGGCGTCGCGCCGCCGTGTCCGCCGAAATCGACTGGTGCCCTCGGCTCCAGTTTCCTGGCGACGACATCGGTTCGCCGATCGACCCTGCTTCGTTGCGATCTCATCCGCTGCCGTCCTCCGCGTAACCGCCATGTCGACGACGTTCATCGTCCTCGTGACGCTCCACGTCGCGGCGGCCCTCTCATGGATCGGCGGGATGGTATTTCTCTCGATTGTATTGGCTCCGCTCATCCGTAGCGGGACGTTTCCAGGCTCGACCGCCCTGTTGCGCGCGGCGGCCTTGCGCTTTCGGCCCGTAGTGTGGACCGCAATCGCCGTCTTGCTCACGACGGGGCCCCTCCTGATTCTCCAGCGCGGGTTTGGCAGCCCCGGCGAATGGCCGGCGGTCCTCTTGATCAAACTCGCGCTGGTGGCGCTGCTCTTGTGCACCACCGTCCTGCACGACGTCTTCATCGGCCCTCGGGTGAGTCGGATCTCTGCTCTCCCTCTCCAGGAACGAAGCGCTGCGGATCACCAATGGCTTCGCGTTTCTCGCTGGCTACCACGGCTGTCACTCCTGATCGCCACAGCTGTCGTCGTGGCCGCGGTGTATCTCGCCCGTTCCTGACCGCCGACCGCTGTCGCCTTCCGCGACAGCAGCAACCAGCCGCCTGGCGCAAGACTCCTCTGTTGGTAAACCCGGTTTTCCCTATCCGCTCGTAACCACATGATTTGTCGCGGCTTGCGACAAGGCTCCCTCCTTGCAAGCGTCCGGGCGTGAGGTCTCCATGCATCCCGTTCATCCCATGCTCGTGCATTTTCCCATTGCCCTCTTGTCGGCGTCCGTTTTCTGCGACCTCCTGGCATTGCGATGGCGTCAACAAGATTGTCGACTGGTCGGCCTCTATACCTTGTTCTTCGGACTTGTCGGCGCACTGCTTTCGGTGGCCTCCGGAGCACTCGCCGAGGAAGCGGTCGAACATAGCGGTGTACCGGAATCCATATTGGAGATTCACGAGAAGCTGGGTTTTGCCACATTCTGGACGTTCGCCGCCCTGTTGGGCTGGCGGTCTGCGGAGTGGCTGGGATGGATTAGGGAGCGTCGGCTGCTCTCATTGGGGCTTGGTCTCGTGGGTGTGGTCATCCTGGTCGTCGCCAGCTACTACGGAGGAAGTCTCGTCTATGACTATGGTGCGGGAGTGACGCTGAATCGATAGAACGGATTTCCCAACATAGGAGTTCGATGAAACGAAATCTGTGCCTTATCTCCCTCGTTCTATGGGTGGTCACGCTGGCCTCGGGCGGGTGGCTCTTTGTGAAGGGTTGGACGGCCAAAGGGACAGACGGTCGTACAGAAATTCTCTTGGCGTTTGCCGAGCGGGATCAGATTCTGGCCGAAATGCGCCAACTGCTGAAAGGCGTTGACGCAGTGGTCAGGGGGCTAAGCGAACCGCAGCCGGATCGCAAGGTGATGGAAGAAGCGGCCAGAGCGGTCGGCATGAAGATGGCCGCCGATACGAGCCCCGCCATCATGGTGAAGCTGCCGCTGCCATTTAAACAGATGGGCATGTCAATCCACAAGGACATGGATGCATTGGCCGACGCGATCGTGCAGCAGGAAACGCCGCAGCAGATTCTTCAACGAGTATCGAGCATGACCGCCCGCTGTACGACCTGCCACGACCTGTACCGGTTCGGTACAGGTCGATAGCTTTCAGCCGTCAGCCTTCAGCTGTCAGCTCTGAACAGAATGATGGAACGCGAGACGGCGGAGAATCCAATGTACAGACAGAGGCTCAAACGAGTCAGGCGGGTGGGTCTGATCCTAATTTGCTGACTGCTGAGAGCTGAACGCTGTCTGCTGAAAGCTGATGGCGTGTTCGGAAAGGAGATGCCATGGCACGTGTCGCAATTATCGGCGCATCGATCGGCGGATTGCCCGCCGCGTATGAAGCCCGGGCGCTGCTGGAAAAGAAACACCAGGTCACCGTGATCTCGAACGTGGATTCGTTCCACTTTGTACCGTCGAATCCGTGGGTCGCGGTCGGATGGCGTACTCGCAAGGACATCAGTTTTAGGTTAGGACCCGTGCTGGAGAAGAAAGGCATCAACTTCGTCCATGCGACGGCCGATCGGATCGAGCCGGAGCAGAACCGGATCGTCACGTCGAACGGCGAGGTGCCATACGACTATTTGCTCATTGCCACGGGTCCCAAGCTGAACTTCGGCGCCGTGCCGGGACTAGGTCCGAGCGGCTACACACAGTCGGTCTGCAACGTGGACCATGCCGAACAAGCCTACGGCACCTATCAGAGCTTTCTCAAAGATCCAGGCCCCATCGTGGTCGGCGCGGCACAAGGCGCCTCCTGTTTCGGTCCGGCTTACGAAATGGCGTTTATCCTCGATGCCGACCTGAGAAAGAAAAAGCTCCGGAAGAAAGTGCCCATCTATTTCGTGACACCGGAACCTTACATCGGCCATATGGGCTTGGCCGGCGTCGGCAAGTCTCGTCGGCTGATGGAAGACGAATTTGCCGAACATTCCATCACGCCCATCTACAACACCGCGATCAAGGAAGTGCAGCCGGGTAAGATGCTGCTGGAGGATGGCCAGGACGTGCCGTTTCGATACTCGATGATCATTCCGCCCTTCGCAGGCGTCGATGCCGTGGCGGGAACGCCCGGCCTGTGCAATCCGAAAGGGTTCGTGAACATCGACGCCTATCAGGCGAATCCGAAGTATCGGAACATTTATGCCGTCGGAGTCTGTGTGGCCATCCCGCCGGTGGAACAGACGCCGGTGCCGACCGGCGCGCCCAAGACCGGGTACATGATCGAATCGATGGTCTCAGCAGCGGTGCATAACATCAAGGCGGACATTGAGAACAACGAGAAGAAGGAGACGGCCACCTGGAACGCGATCTGCCTGGCAGACATGGGCGACACGGGCATGGCCTTCGTGGCCCTGCCGCAGATGGCGCCGCGCAACGTGACCTGGGCGAAAAAGGGCAAGTGGGTACACCTGGCCAAGATCGCACTCGAAAAGTATTTCCTCTTGAAGATGAAAAAAGGCATCAGTGAGCCGTTTTTCGAGAAGGCGATTCTGAACGCGATGGGAATCGGCAAGCTCGAACGGGCTGGGTGACGAGAGTGAATCTTTCAGACGTCGGGCGCCTCATATCATTATGAACAAGGAGGTGCCCATGAAACTCCATGCGATGTTGCGGTTGATCGCCGGAGTCTTTGTGCTCATCGCGATCGTGCTCGGAGCGACGGTTCATCCCTATTGGAATTACTTCGCCGTCTTCGTGGCAGCCAACCTCATCCAGTCGGCATTTACCGGCTGGTGTCCGATGATGGCGCTGTTGCGGAAGTTGGGGGTTCAAGAATAGGTGATCGTCTTCGGCGAGAAGAGCGTGAAGCGATGGCTGGTGCTGGTGACGATGGTGGCATCGGCTTGCGGGCCGAGAGAGGACCCGGCCCCCACTGCCGTGTCGGCGGCACCGCAGTCGGCCATCCACGGGGCCGTCGTCGAGGTCGCGACTGTGCAGGCTCCGATTCGTGTGGAGGTGACCGGACAAGTGGCGCCGGTCTATCAAGCCGTCCTGTCGAGCCGGGTGCAAGGCACCATCGACAAGCTGTTGGTGCGAGAAGGGACTCAAGTCGTCAAAGGCCAGACCCTCATTCAGTTGGACAATCGTGATCTCCGAGCCGAACTGTCACGCGCCGCAGCAGAGGTCGAGAATGCGAAGGCCCATCTCGACCGCATGAACACACTGTATAGTCAGGATGCGGTGTCAAAACAGGAAATGGAGAATGCCACCCGCGCGTATAAGGTCGCGGAGGCGAGCCGCAAAGCGGTGCTGGCGCAACTCAGCTATGCCGTAGTAAAGGCACCGTTCGACGGCGTCATCACCGAGAACAAAGTGGAAGCTGGGGAGTTGGCATCCCCTGGGCAACCGCTGCTGAAAATGGAAGATCCGCGCCACCTGCGCCTGGAAGCGACCGTGGCGGAGAATGATCTGAAATCCGTCTCGCGCGGCGACAAGATTCCGATTCTGGTCGATGCCCTCGGCGGACAGGCGATCGTGGGAACCGTCAGCCACATTCTTCCGGCCGGAGATCCGCAGACCCATACGTTCACCGTCAAAGTGGATCTTCCTGCCGTGCCGGGGTTGAAAAGCGGGATGTTCGGGCGCTTTCAACTCGATAAGGGAACGAGCCAGACCTTGGTCCTGCCGGACTCGGCTGTGGTGGCACGCGGCGAACTCACCAGTGTGTTCGTCGTCGGACCGGATCAAGTCGGCAGACTCCGTTGGGTCAAGGTCGGACGGCGCTTCGACGGGCGGATTGAAATCCTTTCCGGAGCGGATGCGGGCGAACGCGTGCTGCTCGAAGGGTCCCGCGGTGTCGACGGCGCGGCGGTACAGGCCGTGGGGCCGCAGAGGGCCCCGTGAAGCGTCAAGCGTCAATCGCAAGGAGCGGAGCTTCAGGTCGTTTCTCTTACGGTTGACGAACGACGATTGGCTATGAAGTCCCTTTCTCCACGTTTGACGTATGACGACTGACGCGGCTTCTTACGGGCTTTCCGGCCGAATCGCTGCGCTCTTCATCGGGAGCAAGCTGACGCCGCTGATCATGCTGGGGGCGTTGCTCCTCGGCCTCTTCGCGGTCGTAGCGACGCCCCGTGAGGAGGAGCCGCAAATT
>FRDC01003744.1_pt1 | contig 12446 bp, 8 predicted proteins | sample 1106171 | NCBI WGS metagenome assembly FRDC01 (sample SAMEA3930566, study PRJEB13176) | freshwater metagenome | biome: Drinking water system; feature: drinking water; material: water | place: Singapore | collected 2014-12-20
CCAAGAACAACCCCGTGCTGATCGGCGAGCCGGGTGTGGGCAAGACGGCGATCGTGGAGGGTCTGGCCCTGCGGATCGTGAACGGTGACTGCCCCGAGAGCATGCGCGACCAGCGGCTCTTGGCGCTCGACGTGGGACAGTTGCTGGCGGGGGCGAAGTACCGCGGCGAGTTCGAGGAGCGGCTCAAGAGCGTGCTGCGTGAGGTGACGGCGAGCAACGGGCAGGTGATCCTGTTCATCGACGAGTTGCACACCATCGTGGGGGCGGGCGCGGCGGAGGGGGCCGTGAGCGCGGGCAACCTGCTCAAGCCCGCGCTGGCACGCGGCGAACTCCGCTGCATCGGCGCGACCACGCTGGATGAGTACCGCAAGCACATCGAGAAAGACCCCGCCTTTGAGCGGCGCTTCCAGACCGTGTTCGTGGACCAGCCCAGCGTGGAAGAGACGGTGGCGATCCTGCGCGGGCTCAAGCCCCGCTACGAGGCGCACCACGGCGTGCGGATTCTCGACGGTGCGATCCTCGCCGCGGCGAACCTGTCGAACCGTTACATCACCGAGCGCTTCCTGCCCGACAAGGCGATCGACCTGGTGGATGAGGCCGCCAGCCGCCTGCGCATCGAGAACGACAGCATGCCCACGGCGCTGGATGAGCTGCGCCGCAAGATCATGCAGCTGGAGATCGAGCGCGAGGCGCTTCGGCTGGAGGCGGGCGACAAGGCCGCCTCGCACATGGGCACAGGCCCGCAAGGGGGCAAGGCGGGCACGAAGTCCCAACTCGACCTGATCGAGCGGCAACTCGCGGAGTTGCAGGAGCAGAACCGCGCCCTGACCGCCCGTTGGCAGGAGGAGAAGAAGGACCTCGACGCCGTCAAGAGCGTGAAGGCCCAGATCGACGCCAAGAAGACCCAGATGGACCAGGCCCAGCGCAAGGGCGACTTGGAGGCCGTCGCACGCATCCAGTACGGCGAGGTGCGGGAACTCGACAAGAAACTCGCCGCGGCCGAGAAGGCCCTGGGCGACCGCCAAGCCAAGGGCAACGCGCTGGTGAAGGAAGTGGTTGATGCGGACTCGATCGCGCAGGTGGTCGCCGCGTGGACGGGCATCCCCGTCTCGCGGCTGGTTGAAGGCGAACGCGAGAAGCTCGTCCGCATGGAGACCGAGTTGGCCAAGCGTGTCGTCGGGCAGGATGAGGGCCTCAAGGCCGTCTCCGATGCGGTCCGGCGCGCCCGCAGCGGGCTGGGCGACCCGGCGCGGCCGATCGGCTCGTTCTTGTTTCTGGGGCCCACGGGCGTGGGCAAGACGGAGACGTGCCGCGCGTTGGCCGAGTTCCTCTTCGACACGCCCGACGCCATGATCCGCATCGACATGAGCGAGTACATGGAGAAGCACTCGGTCTCGCGTCTGATCGGCGCGCCCCCGGGCTACGTGGGCTACGAAGAGGGCGGGGCGCTCACCGAGGCCGTCCGCCGCCGCCCCTACGCCGTGATCCTGCTCGACGAGATCGAGAAGGCCCACCCGGATGTGTTCAACGTGCTCCTGCAAGTGCTCGACGACGGCCGCCTCACCGACGGGCAGGGCCGCACGGTGGACTTCAAGAACGCCATCATCGTGATGACCAGCAACTTCGGCAGCGCGATGATCCAGGAACTCGCGGCCAGCAACGCCGAGGACTGGGAGATCGACGCGGCCGTGCGCGACCTGCTGCGGCGCGGGGCCGCGGGCGCGGCCAGCACCGCCGTGAGCCAACTGAACAGAGAACTGGCCAGGGCGGGCAAGGCGGCCAAGAACGGGCACGACCCCGAAGGCGAGGACGGCGAGAGCGGCATCATGTCGCCCAAGGTCGTTGAGGCCATCGTGCGTGCCCAGCAGGCCATGATGGGGGCCACGTTCCTGCGGCCCGAACTCTTGAACCGCATCGACGAGACCGTGGTCTTCCACCAGCTCAAGCGCGAGCACCTCGCGGCCATCGTGGACATCCAGTTGGAGCGCCTGCGCACGCGCCTGGCCGAGAAGCAGATCTCGCTCACGCTCACGGCCGAGGCGAAAAACCTCGTGGCCAGCGAGGGGTGGGACCCGGCGTTCGGGGCCCGGCCCCTGAAGCGCGTCATCCAGCAGCGGATCGAGAACCCGCTGGCCACGCGCATCCTGCAGGGGCACTTTGTCGCCGGCGACACGGTGCTGGTGGCCGCCGCGCCGCGGGGCGGGGGCTTGTCGTTCGAGAAGGCGTAGTGAAGGGTGCGGGAGTGGGTAGCTACGCTCAACGCATGAGCCCTTCGTGGCGGCGAGCCCTCACGGTCATGCTCGTGATCGCGTCAATCAGCGGCGTTGGGCTCGTGCTGGGTTGGCTCCTCGGTGTTCGCGGCAACTTTGTTGGAGCGACGCCCGCTACCGAATTCACGGTCCCCGACGAGTGGCCCGCCGACTGCACGGCAGTGGTGCTGGCGGTTGCGGATGCTCCGGATGAGTACCTGGTCGCGATGATCCCGCGCGACAAAGCCGATGCCTTGAACCTCGTGCTCGGGCGCAATGAGTGGCTTGATGCCCCGGGGCCCGAGTGGTTACCCGGACCGGTGGCTGCCCAGCGTCTGCTTCCGCCGCTCATGCGCATCAACCTGCGCACTGGAGTGGCCAGGCAGGTGCCCTGGGTCTTCTGGCCCGAAGTCCGGCCGACTGCGCCCGTGCCCGACGACGCATTCCGAGTGGCCAACGATCTGCACAGAAGCGAAGACGAGGCGACATTCACCATCAGGAAGCGATCTGTGCCCGTCGCTGGCGCACTGGTCGAGCACGCTGAGGGCCTGCCCTACTCCGACCTGGTGATGCTCTACTCGCGCGGGGGCCCCGTGGAGTACAGCTACCCGTTCCTTGGCGGCACACACCGCTCGGCGCTGGGTGATCGGGCTGTCGAGTTTGTTGACCGCAAGACACTTGTTCGCGTTGGCCCCGTGTGGCGGCTGCGCGGGTCGCGGTTGTCCGAGAGGGCCGACAATCGCGCCGGGCGTTTCACCACGCCTGATGAGCGGTTCCGGGTTGAATGGTTGGGCGCAAAGATGTGGGTCGTGGAAAATCCAAGGCCCAAGGGGCCGCCGCCACCCCGTCCGCCTGTTGTCGCGCGGTTCTCCAACCCGCCGCTCGAAGTCGAGGCCGATCGCTTTGTCGCGTCACCCGCCGACATTGCCGAGGCAACCAGAGAATCAACCGACCCGTGGGATTTCGAGATGGAGCCGGCACTGTCCATACCGTCGGCGGGCTTCCCCGACCACCTCAATGCGGGGCGCCTGCAGTGCGGTGATTGGAACCATCAGTTCACATGGGCCGAGTCGCAGGTGATCATCATCCGGCCCGATTTGTCGGTGTACTTTGAGCCGTGGCAGTTCGCTCACCCGAAACAGCGATTCATCCAACGCCTACTGGACTTTGGGCATTTCCTGACGACACCCGGTGTCTACGTCGTGATCGCCGATTGCCAAGGGCGCACCGACGATGGTCGCGACTTCTTTGCGCGCCGCTTTGCCCGCTTCGAGCTGTGCGACCGCGCGGCGTGCATCGTCGTGCCGCACGACCCCAATGCGTGGCTGCACAATCGCGACCAGCTCTTGCAAGGTCTTGCGACGCATGTCGGCGTGCAGGCCATCACTGAGGGTACCTATCGCGTGCGCCTCGTGTGCGATGCATCATGGATGCCCGAACACCTTGAAGGAAGCGCGGTCCAACGCATCGCGCCGGTCGAGTCCCGCGACCATTCAGCGGACATCTATGTAACGCTGCCCGTGCCGTCCGAGGTCGTTCAATCGCTCCCGGCGGACGCGACACTCACCCTGCGGTCCATCGTGCTTGAACGCCTCGTGCGCGGCGAGTTTGTCGCGTGCCACACCGTCGCCGGCCTCAACATCCCGCGACCGTTGCCGAAGCGCGCATCCACCACCGCCCGGATTGCTGCCTCGCCGACCAACACGGTCACACTCGTCCGTGCCTCGGACTCCGACGCCGCACCCATCACGGCAGTCCGGCTCCGCCTGCTCGTGACAGTCCACCTACCGGGCCGGTATACGTGTCTCGTGCATGTCACGGATCCGTGCGGAAAATATGCGGATTGGGCCCGTGGCTACGCCAGCCTCAACGCGACCGGTGTCGAGGAGATGCTGGTCGATGTTCCATGGCGTGTGTTTGGTCAGCGTGGCATCGCTGGCGCGTACCAGGTGAAGTGCTCCGGCGTGCTCGGCCCCGATCTCTACAGCGATGAAGCTGTGAACGTGCCCGTCGTGCTGACCGATCCTGACACGTTCGCCGACCCGCGCCCGTTCCCAGACCTGAACTTCAACGGTCTGCCTGACCCATGCGAATGCCGCAGCCGTCAGGTGCGCGACGATAATGGCAATCAACTCCCCGATGTCTACGAATACGACACCAGCCGGGGCATCACGGCCGACCTCAACGGTGACGGCTACGTGGACGGCATGGACCTCGTGGACTACCTGGTCATGTATGACCAGGAAGCGCACTGGCTTGCGGGTTCAACCAAAGCGCCGCAAGACTGGAAGCCAGCGGGCAGCCCGGCCGAGTTCTTCGAGTTCTGGCATCGCGAGCGGGCTCGCTTGATTGCTGGTGGACGCGACGATGCGACGCTCCCGCACCGCCCTCTGGGTGGCACGAGGGTTCGGTAGACGTACGTTCGCAGTTCGGCCCCAGGCCTCAGCCGAAGGTGCCACCCCACTCGCATCACGCCGTACTCTCCCGCCTCATGGCCGCGCACGAGACTCCGCCGCAACCCCCATCCTCACCGCCCCGTCCCCACTCCCCCGGCCCCCTTGGCCCAGTGTCCGGCGGCCGCATCGTGGCGATTGACGGCGTGCGCGCCTGGGCGATGTTCCTGGGCGTGGCCCTGCACGCGGCACTTGCCTTCACGCGGGCCGACACGGGCTTCTGCCCGCGGATGGATGCTTCGAGGTGGCTGGGCTTCGATGTGTTTGTGCTGGGCACCCACGCCTTCCGCATGCAGTTGTTCTTTCTGATCGCGGGTTACTTCGCATCGCTGCTGGTGGCACGCCGCGGTGTCGCGGCGTTTGTGCGGAACCGCCTACTGCGGATCGCCCTGCCGCTGGCGCTGGGCTCCTTGGTGCTGGTGCCGCTGGTGAGGCTGCCCTTTGTGATGGCTCTGCCGTTCGCTACGCAGAGTGGCGAGGCACCCGATCCGGCCTCGTGGCGAGCCACCCAGACCGCCCTGGTGTGGGACTACCACAACCCGGCGCACCTGTGGTTCTTGCTCTATCTGTTGGCGCTCTCAGCCGCGGCGATCGGGCTGCGGCGGGTGGTGGCTCTTGTGCCGCGGCGTGGCGTTGTTCAGGCGTGCGAACGGGTCGTGGCGCGTGCGCTCACGGCACCCTGGGGCGTGCTCGCTCTGGCGCTGCCGGCTATCGCCATGAATCTCCTGATGCCTCGCTGGCCCGTGACCACCGCCGATTCATGGGTGCCTGACCCGGTCGTGCTGGGCTACTACTTCGTGTTCTTTGCGTGCGGGTGGGTGATGCACTCGCGCGGCGTGGAAATCGCGGCGGTGGGCCGGCGCTGGGCGGTGCTGCTGGGGGTGGGCCTGCTGGTGCTGCTGCCGCTGTTGATCGTCGTCGGCGTGTCTGGGCTCGCGGCCATCGGCGAGCGCGTGTCAGCGCTGGGGCTTCCGGCACGGCTGGCGCTGGTGCCGGCGGTGGTGGTGCAGGGCCTGTTCACCTGGTGCATGATCCTGGGGACGCTGGGCCTGTTCATGCGCATGCTGCGGAGTGGCGGCCGCGTGGTGGCGTACCTCTCGGACGCGGCGTACTGGGTGTATCTCGTGCATCTGCCGCTGGTGTACATGCTGCAGGTGCAGTTGCACGGGTGGGATGTGCCCGCGGCGGTGAAATACCCGACCATCCTGCTGATCACGGTGGCGGTCTGTCTGGCGACGTATCAGGTGCTGGTACGCCACACGCTGGTTGGCAGGGTGCTGAACGGGGCACGGGTGAAGAGTGTGGCGTAGGGGTGTCGTCGTTGCTCGGGGTGTGGTTCTAGACTCGCTCTGCCGCAACCATGAACGCCGCGCCAGTGGAAAGCCCGAAACCGCCGATCGCGTTCACGCCGACCGTGAAGCCGCCCGTCGTGGCGAGCGGTGTCGGCACCGCCGCTCCGCCCAAGGAGATGGCGATTCCGGGTTTGCACGCGCTGGTGATGCCGGTGCTGCTGCGCGAGGTGCCGCCGGTGAGCGCGTGCGGAGCGAAGTCGGTCGCGCTCGACCTGGGCGCGGGGACGGGGGCCCTGTGCGTGCGCTTGAAGGCCGCGGGCTACGACACCATCGCCTGCGACATGTTCCCCGAGATGTTCGCCTGCCCGGGCGTGGTCTGCAAGAGGGTGGATGTACACGGGACGCTGCCGTACGACGATGCGAGCATTGATCTGGTGGCCGCGTTCGAGCTGGTCGAGCACCTGGAGAGCCACCGGGCCTTGTTCAACGAAGTCTCACGGGTCCTGCGGCCCGGCGGCGCGTTCATCTTCACCACGCCCAACATCATGTCGCTCAAGAGCCGCGTGAAGTTCCTCTTCACCGGGTGCTTCTACTCGCACGCCCCGCTGGACCCGCGCGTGGTCAACCCCGTGGGCCAGCACATCGCGGCCTTCACGCCCGACCGCTACCGCTGGCTGCTCGCCCAATCGGGCCTCGACCTCACCGCCGTGGCCTGCGACAAGTTCGGCAACTCGTCGCTCGCTCTCGCCGGGCTCTGGCCCCTCATCAAACTCGCCTGCGCCCGCGGCTTCGGCAAGCACGTGACCGACGACACGGGGGGCCGCATGCAGAACACGCCCGCCGCGCTGTTCGGGCGGACCATGATCGGCATCGCACGCAAGCGCTGAGTGCGGGGCGTGTGCGCTCTCGCTCGCTACGGCGCGAGCCAGATGGCACGGCCCTTCCAGTGTCGTAGGAAGTCCGTGGTCGGTTGCTCGCGTTGGCCTTGCAGTGGGTCGCCAAGGACGACCGTGTTTGCATCGGCGCTGAGCACGGGCATCATGTGGGCCGTGAAGAATCCCCAGTCGGTCTGGACCAGACACGGCTTCGGAACCGCGAACAGGCCGTCGCGGTCGAGCACGCTGTAGTGCACGCGGAGCAGAGGATTCGCGCCGCTGCCGGTGGCCATCTCAAGCTTTCGCTCGAGCCCCCACACGGCACGTGAGTCGGTCGCCCCGCCGTTCACTTCCGTCATCGTGAGCTGCGCCATCTCGGTCTCGGTTGCCGGGATGCCATGGGCCGTCAGCAGCGTGACGAGCGAGGCGGCTACGCAGGTGTAGCCCGTGGTCTGGCGGCACACGCCCCCGGTGAGTTGTGTGGGGCCGAGGTCCGGCACGCCGCGAGAGACCATCCACCATCCGGTTCGCACGAAGAACACGCTCGCGACCGCGAGAAGAAGCCACAGGGCGCGGCGGTCGGAGGGGCGGGGGACCGTGCGTGCCGCGATCGAGAAGACCAGCGCTGCGGGCACCAGCAGGCCCGTGAGTTCGATCATGGCGAGGCGACGGGCACCCACGAGCGACATGGGCACGAGCGGGAAGAACCGCATGAGCGGCCATAGCAGAAGAACAGCCAGCGCCAACGCCGCGACAGCGGCCGCCACCCAGCGACTCTTGACACCGACAAGAAACGCACCGGCCGGTATGGTCGCGAGCGCGAGCAGAAGCTGCAGAAGGAACCACGCGGCCGGGGGCATGGGGCGAGTGTACGGACAGGGCTGTTGACGGAGGTCGCGTGCCGCATCGGACGCTCGCACGTACGCTTGGCACATGAGGCACTTCAACCCGCTCTGTGCCCGGGTGTGGCGATTGACTGCGGCGGGGGTGTTTGCGATCACGGGGGTGGCCTCTCCCGCCGGGGCCGCGCCGCCCCCGGCCGCGCCGCCCCAGGCCGCGTTGCCCCCGCCCCCCTCATCAAGCCTCTTCGAGCGTTACGCCGTCGCGGCGGACCATCCGCTGGCTTCGCAGGCCGGGGCCGAGATTCTCGCCAAGGGCGGCAACGCGGTGGACGCGGCGGTGGCCACGAGCTTCGCCCTGTCGGTGGTCCGCCCCTTCTCCTGCGGCATCGGCGGCGGCGGGTTCATGCTGGTGTACCTGAAGGCGCACCCGCGCGTGGCTATCGACCCCAAGGGCGAGTTCTTCGCCCTCAACTACCGCGAGACCTGCCCCGCCGCGGTGGGCCCGGACTTTTACGAGAAACTCGGCGAGGGGGCCACGGCCGCGGCACGCACGGGGGGTTTGTCGGTGGGCGTGCCGGGCACGGTGGCTGGCCTGCTCACGGCGCTGGAGCGTTGGGGCACGCTCGACAGGGCCACGGTGCTGGCGCCCGCCATCCGCCTGGCCAAGGCGGGCTTCGCGGCCGACGCGGCGTACCGCAAGGCCGCGATTGACGAGCTCGCGCCCAAGTTCGAGAAGGACCCGGCGTGGAAGACCCGCTTCGCGTTCACGTGGAAGAGGTACCTGCACGAGGGGAAAGTCGCGGTGGGCGACCACATCGATATCCCCGAGCAGGCCGCCGCGCTGGAACTGATCGCCCGCGACGGGGCCGCGGCGTTCTCCACCGGTGAACTGGGCGCGGCGATCGTGGAGGCGGTGCACAAGGACGGCGGCGTGCTGACCGCGGCGGACATGGCGGCGTACAAGCCGGCTGATGCGGTGCCGCTGCGGTTCACGTTTGATGGGGCCGAGGTGGCCACCATGCCGCCGCCCTCGAGCGGGGGCATCGCGCTGGCGCAGACGCTGCTGTTTCTGGAGGAGGTGGGCGTGCGGCGGGTGATCCAGACGCACCCCACCGAGCCGGGCGGGTACCCGCCGCAGTACGTGCACTTGCTCGCCGAGGCCTTCAAGCACGCGTTCGCGGATCGCTCGCGCTGGCTGGGCGACCCGGCCGTGGTGCCGATCCCGCTCGACCGGCTGGTGTCGCGTGAGTACATCCACGCCCGCGCGGCACAGTTCCGGCCCACGGGCACGCTGGAGAGCGGCGCGTACGGCACGTATCCGGAGGGCGAGGCACCGCCGGCCGATGCGGCTCCGGATGACCATGGCACCAGCCACCTGAGTGTGGTGGATGCCGCGGGCAACGCGGTGGCGTGCACCGAGACGATCAACCTGGAGTTCGGGTCGCTGGTGGCCGTGGAGAAATACGGCTTCCTGCTCAACGACCAGATGGACGACTTCACGACCGTGCGCGGCAAGCCCAACGCCTTTGGCCTGCGGCAGAGCGACCGCAACCTGCCGGCCCCCGGCAAGCGCCCGCTGTCGAGCATGTCGCCCACGATCGTGGTGCGGGCGGGTGAGGACGGCGTGGGGCGCGTGCAGATCGTGGCGGGGGCGAGCGGGGGCCCGCGGATCATCACCGGGACCACGCAGGCGATCCTGAACGCGATGCTGTTCGGATGCGCCAGCGGCGAGGCGGTGGGGCGGCCGCGCATCCATCACCAGTGGATGCCCAACGTGCTGGAGATCGAGGCGGGGTATCCGGGCACGCACAACGGCCTGGAGAGCAGCGTGTGGATGCGCAAGCTGCACCACGAGGTGAAGACGCCCAAGTCGACGCCCAACGTGCAGTTGATCCAGCGTGTGCGCACGGCGCACGGCGAGGCGTGGGACGCGGCCAGCGACCCGCGCAAGGGCGGGGCACCGGCGGGGGAGTGAGCCGCCCGGGCGGGCCGCGGCGGATCAGCCGCGGGTCAGAAGCGGATCACCACGCCCGCGAAGAGGCCGGCGAGCGTGCCCTCGTACTTGAACTGGCGCGGCCCCGAGTCGTCTTCAAGGTCGAAGGCCAGTTGCCGCCAGCCGATCTGCGCGGCGAGGCCGTCGACGATGCGCCAGGAGAAGCCGACCGCCACGTCGATGGAGTAGACCGAGTGGCCGTCGATGGGCATGCCGCCCGCGGTCAGTTCGAGGTCGATGGAGAAGTCGCGGGCGAGTTGCAGTTCGGCGCGGGCGCCGGCGATCACCTCGCCGAAGAACTGGTCGGTGCCGCTGGTGTTGCCCAGGATGTTGGTGATGCGGATGTCCACATCGTGGAAGCGCACGCCGCCCACGCCCTCGATCCGCAGCACGTGGCGTCCGGCCTCGCCGCCGCCCTCCTTGCCGAAGTCGTAGTCGCAGAAGCGGTAGCCCACGGACAGGTTGAAGGTGGAATAGTCGAAGTCCATCCTGTACGCGCTGCCGCCCGCGACGGGGGTGGAGCCGAGGGTGAAAGCGACCGGCGCGGTCGCGCTGTGCGAGAGGTCGTAGTTGGCACCGCTGAAGGTGAAGCGCCAGGCGTCGGCCTTCATCGAGACCTCGCCGTAGGGGCTGATGCGGGGCTGGTCGAGGTCGAGGTCGTTGGTGCGCATGTACGCGCCCGATGCGCCGTTGGTGGAGGGCAGGCTGAGCTTGCCCGCGGGCGAGAGGTACCACATGCGCACCTGGGCCTGCACCGTGTAGTCATCCGGGTTCGTGAGGGCCGGCCAGTCGGGCGCGGCTGGTGCAGGGGTGGTTGCCGGGGCCGGGTCTGCGGGTGCCGCGAGGGCCGGGATGGCGAGGGCCACGGCGGCCAAGCATGAGCAGGTCGAGCGGTTGTTCATGGTGGGGGTCCGGGAAGTCGATCAACGAGGAACCAACGTAGCCTACCCGCCCGGCGGGCGGTGCGATCGCTCTCCCGCGCCGGGACTGCCCCTTGAGTTGCCGCCCATGCCAGCGCCCACGCACCAACCCGACCCGCAGGACGATGCGATTGCCTCGGGCTCGATGGAGCTTGCGCCGGGCGTGGTGGTGCCGGCCGGGTCGGGCGTGGCCGAGTTCACCTTCGCCAAGGCCAGCGGCCCGGGCGGGCAGAACGTCAACAAGCGGTCGACCAAGGCGGAGTTGCGAGTCTGCCTCGCGCGCCTGCCCATCGCCGCGGATGCACGCGAGCGCCTTGCCCACAACGCGCGGGCGTACCTGACGGATGCGGGCGACATCTTCATCGTCTCGGCCGAGCATCGCTCGCAGGGGCAGAACCGGGCCGAGTGCCTGGCGCGGCTGCGGGCCTTGATCGTGGCCGCGCTGGTGCGGCCCAAGAACCGCCGCAAGACCAAGCCCACGCGCGGCAGCAAAGAGCGGCGCCTGGCCGCGAAGAAGGCGCGGGGACAGCACAAGGCCGGGCGGCAGGGGCACGCGGGCTGGGACGGCTGAGGGCCGGGGCGCGGGCACTACGATTGGGCCAGCCGCGGGCGTGGCGGAACTGGCAGACGCGCGGGACTTAGGATCCCGTGGCCGCAAGGCCGTGCAGGTTCAACTCCTGTCGCCCGCATTCGCTTGGTTCAGCCGTGCCCAAAGCCCCCGCCAAACCCGCCGCGAACGCCCGCACGCCGCCCGTGGCAATCCTGCACGGACCGGAGCGGTTTTTGCAAGTCGAGCTGACCGCGCAACTGCGCACGGCGCTGGTGGCGCGGCACGGCGAGGTGAACACGCTGGTGTTCGACGGCGCATCGGCCAAGGCGACCGATGTGCTCGACGAGTGCCGCTCGATGAGCCTGATGCAGTGCCACAAACTGGTGATCGTGGACAACGCGGACGTGCTGCTCAAAGGGGGCGAGGACGAGGAGGGTGAGGGCGGCGCGCCAGCCACGCCCGCGGCGACCGGCGGCAAACGCGGCTCGGCGGGTGGCGGCAAGTCGGCCCGCGAGCTCTTTCTGGACTACACCCTGGCGCCCGACCCGGGTGCCACGCTGCTCTTGCGGGCCAGTCGGTGGTATGCAGGCAAGCTCGACAAGGCGGTGGTGGCCGCGTCGGGAGCGGATGCTTACCGCAAGTGCGAGCAGCCGCGCACGCACGAGGCCGTCGCGTGGACCATTGATCGCGCGGCGACGTATGACACCACCATCGACCGCGACGCCGCGGCCATGCTGGTGGAGACCATCGGCCCCGACCTGGGCAGGTTGGACAGCGAACTCGCGAAGCTCGCGATGTACGAGGTGGGCAAGCCGATCGGGGTGGAGGCGGTGTCCACCCTCTCGGTGGTGACGCGGCAGGAGGCGTTCTACACGATTCAGGAGGCGCTGGCCTCCGGCGACGCGGCGCGGGCGCTGAGCCATTTGCACGAACTCATGGAGGTCTCGCGCCACAACGAGGTGCCGATCATGACCTCGTTCATCGACCTGGCACGCAAGATGGCCGCGGTGCGGCAGGGGTTGCAAGCCCGCGAGCCGGTGCCCTCGATCATGGGGCGTCTGCGGCTGTTCGGGCCCGGCAGCGGGCAGATTGTCGAGGCCGCCAAGCGGCTCTCGCCCGACGAGTTGGCCGAGCTCTTCCGCCTGGGTGTGGACGCGGCCCGCAAGCACCGCAGCGGCCTGCGCGACCCGGTGCTGCTGCTGGAGGAACTGACGCTCCGCTTTGCAGGTGTCTTCGCGGGCCAGCCGATGAAGGCCTGAGGGCGCGGCTGCG
>FRDC01000042.1_pt1 | contig 12435 bp, 13 predicted proteins | sample 1106171 | NCBI WGS metagenome assembly FRDC01 (sample SAMEA3930566, study PRJEB13176) | freshwater metagenome | biome: Drinking water system; feature: drinking water; material: water | place: Singapore | collected 2014-12-20
TTACCCCCTCCCAGAGGGAGGGGGCAGGGGGTGGGTTGGCTTGGGAAGGGCCAAGGGCCAAGGGCGAAACGCGACGGGCTCGACCCCTCGCCTCTCGCCCCCGACCTCTCGCCCCTCTTAGCCCTCGGGGTGCACGGTCACGATCACGACGTCGTTTTCGTCGATCTGCGTGCCCGAGCCGACGCCGGCGACGCGGATCGTCCCGGGCGTGAGCGACACGTCGTTGACGTCGTACCCGGTTTTCACGCGGCCGCTGGTCGCCGTGCGCACCTCGACCGTGCACCGCTGCGACGCGGTCGAGCTGATCACGCCGGTCACGATGTCGACCTGCCCGTTCGTGCCGTTGGCCGCCGCCTCGGCGTTGGTCACCGTCCGCACGATCCGCCGCGGCACGCGCATCGGCTGGTCGATGTCGACCTCGGCGATAGCAATGCCCGACGCCTTCGCAGCGCGGCACCGGCCAAGGTACGGCAGCGGCACGTTCGACGAGTCGACGGCCAGGTTGGTCACACGGGTGTTGCCCGCGTCCCAGTACAGGGGGTCGCCTTGCGCGAACGCCGTTCCGGTCAGTGCCGGCACCCGGAAACCGCCAGCCCGCTCGACGGTCGCCGTGATGCCGTTGGGGATGCCGCCGATCGTGATGAACGCCCGGCCGTTGACCACCACCACCGACCGCGGCGCGATGTCGCTGCCGCTCGCGTTGGGGACCTCCAGGCCGAGGTTCTCGATCGGCGGGACGAATCGTTGAATCGTGGACATGATGCGTGTTCCTTGTTCGTGATGCGCGTGTGCGCGTGCGTGTGTGTGTTTGCGTGTTCGAGCCTACGCCCGAACCCGCGGCCCGGCGGCAACTTCGCCGCCGGGCCCTTGCCCGTGAATCCGCCGCCCGATCAGGCGCCGGCGTTGCGATGGATGCCGTAGTACCGGGGACGCAGGCCGCGGCCCACGCCCATGACGCTGATCTTGTACGCGATCTCCCACGGGTCGCCGTTGGTGATCTGGTCGACGCGCGGGGCCCGCTGCCCGTCCAGGAAGCGGATCTCGATCACGCTCTTGGGGCCCGGCGCGACCGCGAAGAAATACGCCGTCGCCGACGTCAGCTTGGGCGACACGATCGGGCGGAAGGTCCCGCTGAACTGGTTGCGCTCGCCCAGGGCCGGGTTCGCGTTGCTCGGGATGAACTCGTTGCGGTACAGCTCGAGCGCCGTCCCTTCCAGCGCCGGCGGCACCAGCATCCGGTCGGGCATGACGTTGAGGAACCGCGCGTCGGCCGCGTTGGTCGGGTTGTTCTTGATCCCGCGGAAACGCGTGCGCTCGGTGACCAGGGCCGCGTGACTCAGGGCCGCCGGCGTGCCGACGTTCTGGTGCGCCGAGTTGAACAGCGCCACGTTATCCGAGCACGTGATCCCGTTGCCGCTGTTGGCGAGCAGGGCCTCGATGAACAGGTCGTCGGGGATCTCCGAGGCTTCCTCGGCGACCTCGGCCACCAGCCCGATGAACGCGCCCAGGTCGTCGTTGCGGAGCATCTCGTAGGTGAACGACACGCCGGTCGTGTACCCCTCGACGAACACTTCTTCGTTGTTGGCCTCGCGGATGGTCTGCTCGCGGCCCGGCGCGTTCTCGCCGCTGCGCTTGACGAAGCGGCCGACGTCGCCGCGGGCGATGATGCGCGACTTCTTGTAGTCGGTCGCGGTCCCGACGGCGCAGAACTCCTGCCACACCGTCGTCGCCTTGTCATAGGCCGCCTGGATCGCCTTGTTCTGCTCGTTGCTCAGGATCCGCGCGAAGTCCGCGGACGTGTGCCCCGCCGAGACGCCGGCGCCCGCCAGCACCCGCATGAACTGGGCCGCGGTCGCCGGGTTGCGGGCCATGCTGAGGGCCGCCCCGAACGTCATCCCGCCCTGCCGGGCCACGCACGCGGCCGCGATCTCCATCAGCGACATGCCCATCAGGTTCGACGCGCGGACGGCCGCCAGCGCCTTGGCCGCGTCCGCCACCGACACGAACCCGAGGGCCGCGGCCTGCTTGCCCGCGCCGGCCCCGCCGGTCTCGATGTCCGACAGATCGCTGGCGCGGAACCGGGCCGCGATCGCCAGCTCGTACGCGTCGACGTACTTCTGCCGTTCCGTGTTCCCGACCGCGACGTCCTCGCCGGTCGCGTCGGCGCCGCCGCCCTGCTGCCCGATCGGCTTGGCCAGCGACAGCTGCATCGCCGCGTCGCCGAACTTTTCCGGCGTCCACTGCTCGGCCTTGGCCTTGTTGGCCAGGGCCACGATTTTCGCGTCACCCGCGAAGCGCGGCAGGGCGGCGCGCTGGTCGATGCCGGCGATGCGCTCACGTTCGGCCTGCCGGGCGTGGCGCTCGATCTCGGCCTCGTCGACCAGCTTCAGCCCGGTCTTCGCCGGGGCGCCGCCGGCCTTCCCGTCCGCGCCGTCCGCGCCCACCGCCTCCTTCGGGTCACCGCCGCCGGCCGCCTTGGCCTTGCCGTTCTCGGCGTCGGGCTCGGGCACGTCGACGCCGGCCGCCTTGAGGCTGGCCACCAGATCGACCGCCGCGGCGCCATCATCGCCCCCCACGCCCGCGCTCGGATCGACCGGCTCGAGCAGCGGCCCGCCCCGCCCGCCGCCACGATTGCCCACGGCCCACACGCCCGCCGCACCCATCCCGCCCAGCAACGCCACCGCGCCCGCCAGGCCCGCTCGAATCTTGCTCGCCATCTCGCACCTTCCTGGCGCCACGCGCCGCTTTCCACTTGTTTTTCACTAGTGCCCAGTGCCTAGTGCCCAGTGCCTACTTCCGCCGCATCCCCCACGCCGCCCGGATCGCCCCCTCGAGCCCGTTGACCACGCCGTCGGCCAGCCCGGCCCGGGCCGCCTGGTTGCCGACGAAATACATCTGCTCGACCCACTGCGAGACCTTGGCCGCCGGCACACGCCGCCCGCGGGCCAGGTCGGCCACGAACTGCGCGCTGAACGTGTCCACCATCGCCTGCACGCGGGCGCGGTCGGCCGCTTCCATCGGGCGCGTCGCCGAGAACGTGTCCTTGTGCGGCGGGTTCTTCACCGCGTTCACGGTGATGCCCCACTTGTCCAGCAGCCGCGAATACTCGTACAGCGTGATGATCGTGCCGATCGACCCGGTCATCGCCGCCGGCGCGGTCAGCACCGCGTGCATCTGCGCGCCCAGGTACAGCGCGGCCGACATCATCAGCCCGGGCGTGAACGCCACCATCGGCTTGCCGCCCCGGTCCGGCGTGCCGTTGCGGCCGCTCAGCCCCGAGCCGGCGTTGACCTTGTCGCCGTCGCCGAACGCCATGTCGAACAGCTCGTTGGCCGACGACGTCGCGCCCACCGCCTCGCCGCCGGGCGAGTCGATGCGGTACACGATCGCGCCGATCTTCCGGTCCGCGTGGGCCGCCAGCGTCCCGTCGCGGATCATCCCGTACGTCGTCCCGATGCGCGTGCCCCAATCCATCGCGTCGGCTTCCGCCGCCACCAGCACGCCGTACACGTCGATCACGGCGACGTCCGTCGGCCCGTCCCCGGCCATCGCGGGCGTAGCACGCGACTCCGATCCCGGCCCCACCGTCACCGCCGTGTACAACTCGCCGAGCGGGTGCGGCCGCTCAACCTCTTCGCCCTTGGCGCTGACGCTCTTGAGCGTCCGCCCGTCGCGGACCACGCGCGTCCGACCACCGGCCAGCACGCGCGGCATCGGCGAACCGAACCGCGGCGGAGACAGCCGAACGCCCGGCCCTTTGCCGGCACCGCCTACACCGGCCCCGTCCACGCCGGGCCCGCCGCGGGTGAGCAGATAGCCGCCCCACTCTTTGGCCGCATCGGCCGACATCATCATCACCGCCGCCGACGAGTGCATTTACGCCGCTCCCATCTGACGGCCGCGGGCCGCCGCCCCGCTCCCCGCCTGCCGGTTGCCGTTGCCGTTCCCGGTCGCCGACTGGTCTTCCCGCTCGTCGCGCCCGGTGTCCACACCCGCCGCCGTCGCGGCCGTCTTTTCCGGCAGCCCTTCCTCGGCGCGCCGCTCGCGCTGGTACTTCTCCAGCTCGATCTCGTCGTCGACCACCTGCCGCCAGCGCGTCCCACGCTCGCGGCACGCCTCGGCCCGGCTCTTGACGCCGGCGCGGATGTCGGTCTCGTTGGCCGCCGCCTCGTTGCGCGGGTCGCTATACCCGATCGCGGGCGCCGTCACCGCGTGGTTGTACAGGGCCTCGTCGCCCAGCGGCGACTTCGCCCACTTGGCCCGCAGCTCGGCGGGAATCTCAAGCCGCCCGGTCAGCACGTCGTGGTCAATGCCGACCCGGTAGAACGGCTCGGTCATCTGCCACACGTCGTCCTGGTCCCGCTCGACGGCCTTGCTCCGGTCGAGCGCGTCCATGCGAGCCCCCGCGTAGTTGACCTGCTCGAAGTCACCCGAGACCGCCGCGGCCGTCCGCCGCAGCCCGCGCGACACGCGCCGCAGCATGACCTTTTCGGTGTCCGCGAACGTCTGCCCGGGCAGGTCCGACGCGATCTGCGTGACCCCCTGCGCGTCCTGGACAAACAGAAAACTCGGCCCCGTTCCGATTTCCACCGGCGGGCGCCCGTCCGCCCCCAGCATCAGCGGCGCGTCCCCGTTCTTGTCGACCTTGTTGAATGCCGCGGCGTTCTTGGCCGACATGATGACGCCGATGCGGGCCGCGTTCTTCGCGATCGTCATGGTCGCTTCCATGTACGTTCGCTCGTTGCGCAGGTCCGTCAGCACCGACACCAGCCGGCTCACGCCGCGCACGGCCGCGGCCCGCCGCGACCGGAACCGCAGCACCATCTCGGCGATCGGCACCCGCTCGAGGGCCGGGTCGCCGAAGTCCGCGACCAGCCCGCCGAACATCGCCGCCGACCACGCCCCCCCCGCCCCGCCCGTGTACCCCGCCCGGTACCCCGCCAGAGCCCCGAGCACCGGCTGATCGTTCGGCACGGCGCGCAGCACCCAGTACGCGACGACCTGCCCGTCTTTGATCTCGACGCCGCCGCGGACCTCGTTGCCCGTCGGCGCCACGCCCGACAGCGTCCGCGGGATCCGCTCCGACGGGATCAGCTCGACCGCCGGCCCGGCCGCGTGCCGCCGCCCGAGCACGACCGTCTCCGGCGCCCACACGATGCGCACCCCGCACTCACCCGCGCGGTACTGCTCGCGCAGGTACAGCGCCTGCACCTGCCCCATCGTCATCGTGCGCGACACGTCGGCCGCCTTGCACCGCTGCGCCCACAACGCCTCGATCCGCTCGTCGACGTTCCGGTCGCCCGTGTCGGGCTCGACCAGCGTGATCCCGGTCCGCACCACCTCGTCGACGGCCCCGTCGACGCCGGCGTCGATCACCGGGTTGTTGTCCATCTCGTGCGTGACGACGTCGGTGACGTTCTGCGCCGACGTCACGCCCCCGAGCGACACCGTGCCCGGATGCTCCATCGCCGCGTTCGGCCCGCGCGTCTGCAGCCGGTACCGCGAGTCCGAGTCACTGCGGCGGGCGCCCTCGAACGGCGCCATGATCGCGAGCACCGCCCGCGTGCCCAGGGTCCGGATTCTCGCGAGCACGTCCAGCACCGTCAGCCCCTTTGGCGCTTTGGCCCTTTGCCCACCATCAATCCCGATCCGAACCCGCCCCCGGCACCTGCACCCGCACCACGCCGCCGCCCGCGTTGATCCCGAGCGCGGCCGCGTTCACCTCCGCCATCAGCTCCTGCCGCAGCTCGCGGAGCTGCGGCAGCTGCGCCTGCGTGTACGACACGCCGGTCGGCAGCGTCACGCTCTGACCGCCCGCCAGCAGCCGGGCGATCGCGTCATTGGTCAGCGTCAAAAGCTCTTGCGAACTGGACATCGACGCCACGGTACCTGCGTCTCGCGCACGCACCGTACAAACGTTCGTTTATCCACACGACATTAGTAACAACCCGTCACGGCGCGGCCTCATCGGCGGCGCCGCCCCGGCCCCCACCCCCACCCCCCGGCATCGCGGCCTTGCCCAGGTGCCCGCACGCGCGGCACGTCAAATACCGCACGCCCTGCCGGCGATTCGTCGCGTACACGCGGAACCCCCACGCGCGGCACACCGGGCACCGCCGCGCATCGCGGCGCGGCGGGACATCTTCGACTTCCCTTGCCACTCCCCAGCCGGCCGGGGCAGGGAGCCGGTTCTGCGTCTGCGCGTCCATCGCCGCCTCCCGTCGGATTCACTCCCCAACCCCGGCCCCTCACCTCTGACCTCTGGCCCCCAATCCCCTGCCTCACGTGAACCTCGGCACCTGCAGCCCCAGCTCGTACTCCCCCTCCCGCAGCGCCCGGCTCGTCGTCCTGTCCCTCGCCCACTGCCCGCGCGTCAAGTGCAGCTCCTCGTACCGGCACAGCGCCACCGCCGCAATGTCCGCGTACACGCCCGCGATGAACCAGTCGTCTCGCACGTCTTTCGGCTTGTCCCACTGCATCCGCTCGGCCGTGCTCAGCCCGCGGGCCCACCCGGTCGTGTCGCGCACCGGGCGCAGCACGTTGGCCGTCATGTGTTTCTTCCAGTGCGTCGGCACCGGGCACAGCACCTTGAACGTGCCGGCCTTCAGCCGGCCCTTCGACCGGTTGACCCAGTAGTGCCGGTTGACGAACCGGTAGTCGATCTCCCCCAGCCGCTCGAGCCCGGCCAGCACGCGCTTCCGGTCCGGCGCCATGTACATCGGCGAGTCGCCTTTCGCGCTCGGCTCGAACCGGGCCACCATCCGCTTGATCATCCCGCCCGCGCTTGAGAACAGGATCTCGCGGGCCTGCGCGAGCACCTGCTGCGTCGGCCAGTTGGGATCGACGCAGTCCGCCATCACCCCGAGCACGCGCCCGTCCTCGGTGCGGATCTGCGCGGTCCGCAGATATTGGTGATACGTCAACCACCCGGGGCAGGCGCGGTAGTCGACGACGAACACGTCCCCCGTGGTCGCGAACCCGCACGTGCACGTGATGATCGTCGGGTTGTCCTCCGGCGCCTGCACGTCCGCGCCAACCGCCAGGAACGCGATCTCGGCCGGGTACGCAATATCCCGCCCAACACCCCAGCCCCCACCCCGCGCGTACCCCACCGCCAGGTCGAGCACGCCGTCGTCGACCTCGCCGGTCGACGCGGGCGCGAACGGCTCGCCCATGTCCTTGTTCCACCAGTCCAGGCTCGGGCCGCTCAGCGCCGACGGGTCGGGCCCGCCGTTCTCGAGCCCCATCGCGCGGGCCCGCAGATCGGCCGCGTGCTTGTCCTTGGCAAACGAGACCACCGACCGGTCCGGCGAGTTGAGCCCGCTGACCCACAGCCCGAGGAACGGCCGCCGGGCCGCCTCCTCGTCGTCGAGCTCGCACCCGCGCCGCCCGCTCCCGCCCGGCCGCCCGCCCGGGATCCGGTTGCCGCGCTCGTCGAACTCCGGCTCCCACACCGCCGCGCACCGCTCCGCGTCGGTGATGATCTTCTCGCACCCGTCGTGCGGGCAATGCAGCGCGGCCGTCGTCGGGTCCGGCAGCCCCGAGTCCTCGTCGATGCGCGCGTACCGCACCATCGACCACCGCGGCGCGAACCAGCGACGGCAGTGCGGGCAGTCGAACCCCCACGCCCCGCGGTCGGATTCGTTGTACCAAATCTGATGGAGCCCCTGGTGCATCAGGCGCGGGTGCCCGAGCACGTGAATCCCCGACTGGTGCCGCCACGTCGCCGTGCGTTTCTTCGCCGACGTGTACACGTCGCTGACCCCGAACTTGAGGGCCGCGTCCTGCACCATCTCGAACTCGTCGATGTACACGTCGCGGGCCGCCTGCGACGTCGTCGCCGACTCGCTCGCGCCGGTCGCGACAACGATCGACGCGTGCCGCCCGGGGATCTCGAGCATGATGTTGCGCTCGCCGGCGGCGCGGGCCGAGTCGGCCACCCGCTGCAGCACGCCGCCGCGCGACCCGCGCACCATCTTCGCGAACCGGTCGTTCGCGAACGCCCTGGCCTTGTCGCCGGTCTCGAGCAGATACATCCCGTTGCCCGGCCGCGTGTTGATCGACGCCAGCGCCTTGGCGATCACCGCCGTCGACTTGGCCACCTGGGCGGCGCAGATCCACACCTCGCCCTGCTTGGCCCCGCCGGCCGCGGCGTCGTCGTACAGACCGTCGAGCATCACGCGGAACCACGGCCGGAACCCGACGCGCACCGGCCCGGGCCGGCTCGACTCGCGCTCGGACAGCACCAGGTGCTCCGCCGCCCACGCGCTCGGCCGCACGTCCACCCGCGGCCTCAGCCGCCGCGCCGCCAGGTCGAGCAGCCATGCGTCTTCCGGGGGAAGGGCCGAGGGCCGAGGGTGGGGGGGGCCGATGGCCGAGGGGGCAACGCCGATCACACCTCACCCCCTCCCAGAGGGAGGGGGCAGGGGGTGGGTTCTGCCTCCGCCCCCGCCTCCGCCCCCACCCCTTCCCGATCGCGCGTCGCAAACAGCCCGCCCGCGTCATCGGCCGTCTCGCGCGTGTCGCGGAACGTGTGCGGCCGCTCGGCCTTGCCGATGCGGGCGCGGGCCAGCTCGACGTACTCGGGGTTGAGCTCGCACCCGACGCCCCAGCGCCCCAGTTGCCGGGCCACGGCGACGGTCGTCCCCGACCCGAGAAACGGATCGAGCACCACGCACGGCACCGGATCCCCAGCACCGCACGCGCACCCGGGCTCCCAGCCGACGGTGCGCGAGGCGACGCGCAGGCCGTCCGGGCATTTTGCTTTTCCCATGCGCTGTGCGGTCAGCTCGCCGGTGCGATCGTCCGCGTTCTCAACATCCATCCCGTTCGTCGCCCGCGCCGTCACCCGCTCCCACGGCGCGCCACACTTGGGGCAGCAACCCTTCTCACTGGTGCCCGCCTTGATCGCCCGCCGCGGGATCTCCGTCGGGAACGTCGCAAAGTGCGCCTCGGCGTACGGCTCCGGGCCTAGGTGCCAGACGTTGCGCATGTTGCGACCCGCCGTCGGATCCGCCGTCTCACCACCCCGCGACGAACCGTGGTGCTTTCCAAGGTCGCCGCCCTTGAACTTCTGCGTCCCCCACTCGTAACGCGACCCGGCTTCCTTCACCGCTTCCGCGTCGTAGAAGTACCGCTCGCTCTTCGCCAGCAGAAAGATCGGCTCCCACGACGACGTCGGCCGGTCCCGGCACGACTCCGGCATCGGGCTCTTCTTCGCCCACACGATCACCGACCGCAGCCACCACCCATCGGCCTGCAGCGCCATCGCCACCCGCCACGGCATCATGCACAGGTCTTTGGGCTTGAGCCCGCTTGCACCCCGGTCCGACAAGGGCCTCGGCATCGGCGCGTCGTCCCGCCGGCGGCTCGCCATCGTCGCCCCCGCATGCCGGGCCTGGTCCTGCGAACCCGTGTACCCATCCAGCGTGCTCTTGTCCCCGGGATGCCCGCCCTTGGCCGAACCCGCGTACGAATCGCCGAGGTTGAGCCACAGCGTGCCATCGTCCCGCAGCACGCGCCGCACCGCACGGAACACCTCGACCATCGTCTCGACGAACCGCTCGGGCGATTCCTCAAGCCCGATCTGCCCATCGACGCCGTAGTCCCGCAGCCCCCAGTACGGCGGGCTAGTCACGCAGCAGTGCACCGACCGCTCGGGCAGGCTCGCCAGCCCGTCGCGCACGTCGCCGACCAAGATGCGCACCGGCTCACTCACTCTTCACCCCCTCCCAGAGGAGGATTATGCAACAACCCGCTCCTGGATGGTGAAGCGGGCGGCGGCGAGGGCGAGTTTGGCGTTGACCCAGGCGCGGACGCGGTGCAGGCGGCGGACCCACGGGGGCAGGCCCCACAGGCCGCCGCCCACGCTGGCCATCGCGCCGAACAGCCGCTCGATCCCGCTGCGCCGTGAGGCGAGCGAGTCTTCCCACAGCCCGCGCTCGGGGCCTTCGGTGATGCGGATGCTCTCGAGCCGGTGCGGGTGGTGCGGGCGGCTGCCCAGCCCGGTGCCCGGCCTCTTCCGCGGGGCCAGCAGCTGCACGCCGCGTTCGGCGGTCGCACGCCACGAACACACGCCGACGCGGGTCGGCGATCAGGTGCAGCTTGTACCCGCGGGCGTACCGCCCGGCGCCCCGGCCGCTGCGGGCCTCGGGGTCGGTGGAGTGCTCGCTGATCTCGAGCGGCTTGCCGTCGACCACCAGCACATCGCCCGCGACGCGGCCGGCCTGCAGCCGCATGGTCAACTGCCAGAGCGCCAAGACGATCTGCAGGCTCCGGAGCCGCCGGCTCATGGTGGACTGATCGGGCAGCCGACGCCGCCAGGCCTGCATGGGCCAGCTGCTGCGTCGGCACGCCCAGCTGACCGGCCGATCGTGCATCGCGGCCCACAGCAGCACCGCGAGCACCTCCGCGTCGGTGTACACTGCGTTCCGCGTCCGCGTACGTGGCAGCCCCCGCAACGCGGCCCGAATCTCCATCCAAACGTGGCGGTCCATGCCTTTGCTCCTGTGGTAAGTTGCAGAAGCATGGACCCGCCTTTTTGCTCGCGCCAGTATTCCATCCACCAACCAGCTGCCGAATGGCGCATAAACCTCCAGAGGGAGGGGGCAGGGGGTAGGTCACGCCTTGCCGCCTTGCCGCCCCGCCATCCCCGCCATCCCCGCCGCCTCCCGCTCCAGCACCGCCCACTCGTACGCCGTCGCCTCACCGGCCCGGGCCCGCTCGATCATCACCTCGAGCAGCCCGGCGCGGAGCTTCGCGATTGCCCGCACGTGATGCTTCTCCACCGTCGCCTTGCTGACGCCCAGCCGCCGCGCCACCTCCACCAGCGGCATCGGCTCCTCGCCCCGCTCCCACGCCCGCCCGCACTGCCCGCCCCGGCCACGCTGCCACGCCGACGCCCGCGTCTGCGCCTCCACCAGCGGCACCGCCCGCACACACGCCCGCCCACCCGATCGCCCAACGCCCCGACTCACGCCGCCACCTCCCCGCTATCCACGCACGCACGCTCCGCCGCCAGCATCGCCCGCGCGATCACCGCCACGTTCTGCGGCACCTGGGCGTTGCCGGTCGCCTCGATGCCGAGTTTGTTGCGCTTCTTCGCGGGCGCGGGCACGTCGAACCGCTCAGCGATGTCCGTGTCGATGACCAGCCAGCCGATCGGGAACCCCATCAACCCGAGCCGCCACCGCGCGTTGATCGTCTTGGTGCCGGGGAACTGGCGCGGCGGCTCCCACTCGTACTGCGGCGTCGGCACAGGCTCGTTGGTCTCCGCGTTCACCCAGAGAGGGTGAACCCAGCGGCCGGGATCGCGGCCTGATTCGTCTGCGTGCCGAGGTTCGGCGACTTCCGCTTGCCCTGCGTCGAGCCAGTGTCCTTCCAGTCGCGAGCGTTCGGTCCCGACCACGCCGACGCCCGCGCCTGCGACGTCTGGCTCGGCCCCCTCTTCGCCGACCCCGACTGCTCCTTGTCCTCGCACACGCACGTCTGCCAGTTGCTCGCGACCACCACCGCCGCGGCCGTCATCTTCGGCCGCGGCTCTTTCGTGCCCGTCATTCGCGATGTCGTCAACCGATCCCCGTCGCTCGCCAGCGTCGTCGGCCACGCTGCCGACTTCACCTGACCCGGCTGCAACAACTCGACCTTGCCCGACGTCTGCGTCCGCGTGTCGCGTTCGCACACCGCGCACATCTGCCACGCCGCCTCGATCGTCCCCGCGTCCACCGGCGGCACCATCTTCCCGCCGACACACGATCCACCACCGCTCGCGCTCCTGGGGGCTTCCGACGGCCCAAGCGCCCACGCGGAGACAGTGCGGTCGGTACCCTCCCGCGCCCATCTCACGGGCCAGTCGATCGAGCCCGCGAGCTGACAGAGCACCGACGTTCTCAGCAAGTACCCAATCCGGTCGAACGATGTCGATGACACGCAGCAGCTCCCGGTAAAGTCCCGACCGCTTCCCGTCCAGCCCCGCCGCCTTGCCCGCACTGGAAATGTCCTGGCACGGGAACCCGCCCGACACGACGCGCAGATGATCCGGCCACTCCGCCCACGCCAGCCCGAGCGGGCTCGCGCCGATCCCGGCGAACAGATGCACCTGGCGGAACCCGCGCAGCTCGTCGGCCGTCAGCGTCGCCACGTCCCGGCACCACACCTCACCGGCAGGCAGGTCCCCATGCCGCACGCGCGACGCCAGCACGGCGCAGCAGAAAGGGTTGATGTCGGTGTACAGGATCACGCCGCCACCCCCATCCCTCCCACGCCCACCGCCTCACCACCACTCCCAACCTTCCCCGCCGCCTCGTGCAGCTTCGCCAGCTCTTCCGCCGACGTCGCGCGCACGCGCGCGATGATGCGTTCGGCGCACGCGACCAGCAGCCGCTCGCCGGTCTCGCGTTCGATGTCGGCCCGCGCCAGCGCCGCCCCGATCACCTG
>FRDC01003222.1_pt1 | contig 12432 bp, 10 predicted proteins | sample 1106171 | NCBI WGS metagenome assembly FRDC01 (sample SAMEA3930566, study PRJEB13176) | freshwater metagenome | biome: Drinking water system; feature: drinking water; material: water | place: Singapore | collected 2014-12-20
TTCAAGTCACTGTTTACGCTGGATTGATTACTATCAATTATGTGTTCCAGTGCTTGCGGCAATGTGATGTGCAGTTTTCCGCATATTTGCTTCAATTTGGATAAATTCACACGCCGGTTCATGATCTTGTCGCAATCCGGGCAAATGGCTTCCAGGTTTCCGATTGTCTCCGTAATAATCCGGCAATCAGCCATATCGCCAGCCGGTTTCTTCGGTGCCCGGCAACGGACGCAATACATTTCTCCCGGTTTGCATTGTTGTTTGTTTTTCGTTCGCCTTGCTTGATGAAAAGCAACAAGATCGCTGCCGAGAATCAGCATTGGCCGCTTGTCATTGATAACGGGAAGTCCGGCTTTAATCCATGCGCGCACCGTGCCTTTGAAGACGCCGTACAATTCAGCGGCTTCTTCCACCGTATAGTTACGATGAATTTTGGCAAGATTGGGATTGAACCGTCTTTTCATGATGACTAACATCCATTGCTCGCTTTGTCATAATCATCCGCTGTGCATTGCTCAGCAGCTTCATAATCACGGACAAACGGATCATCTATAACCCCTTTCTTGCTGGACTGGGTTTGACTTGGCTTTACTGTACTGGATTGTACTGAGGACTCGACACTATCTTGACGGGATACTTGCGGGTTGGTCGGCGAGTTACTCGATAGGTCACTCGGATTGTCCGCATGAGCCTTGCGACTACGCTTGCCGTTCGTGATCGCGGAACCACGTTTGCCGCCCTGGCTTTGTTTGAGCTTACGTTCCAACAAATGTACCCGGTAATTTTCGAGTTCCGGGCAAGCGATAAAATCACCGGCTATCTCAAAAAATTCCATTATGGCAGCAAGCGAAGCGGTAATTTCTTCGACCGGCAACCCAAGAACTTTTGCAAGATTGTGATGATTGCTGGGTAATTCCTTATTAACCCAGCATTCAAGCCGCAATGTGTACAGCAAACCACGCTCTTGCAACGTCATTGTACGAAACGACAAATTCGACAGCATGGATGCCGCGTATTCTTGAAAAGCTGGAGGTTCTCGATTCAGGCTCATCGTGCCCACCCTTAAGCAAGGGTTTTACGGGTGATTTCCAGCTTGATGACCAATTGCCGGATTTCATCGTTGGATTTTCCAGCAATGCGTGCAGCATTTAACGCGAGCACCTCGTTTTCCGGCCAACCGACGGCGCGCAAGCCGATTTGTACTGGCCTAGTAAACAAGCCTTGTTGAATATCAAGGTAATGGGCGCTACGCGATCTTCCACGCTCTCTTAAAACAGCCGGAAGTCTAAGGATGGTGTTTGTCATTTATGCACCTCTCTAATCGGTAGTGGATAATGAGAGGCAGCTTAGTTGTGCGATTTGGGCGATAAAACACCACAGAAACAATAGAAAATCCTATTTCATTTCTAACATAATCATCAAGTTACGAACTTTCTGGATAAGTAAGGCAGTATTACTGTATTGCGGATACAACCACTAAAACGGCTAGAAATAAGAAGTTAGAATCTGCCGGGATTGGGCGAAAAAATTCCGCCCAACTATTTTTGAAGTTTCATATTTTTTCGGATAGTTTCGTCGCTACGGCCATTAGCAATATCCATCTTAGCGATTTTCCGTGAATACCAAGAGTCTGATTTATTTGGATGCTGCTTTTTCAATGCCCGGTATTCTTTTCGCCAGCTTTCATACATGGCTTGCGTATCCAGTTTGCGCGCCTCACGTCTGACATTGCTAGGTGTGTAACGGTTGTCTGCCGTCGTTGCGGTATCGACTAGATTGCGGATTGCGATTTCATCAAGCCTATATCCCTTGTCGTCGTGTTCGATTAATTCGGACAATGGCATCTTGTTGCTCCCGGCTACCAAGTGAAGCACACCATTAGCTTGCAGGCAAAGCATTTGCCTGCGCTTGTATCCAGCGGCGATACCAATTTCGCATAAGCTGTTGCTGGCGGCTGCCTTAGTACTACGGTGTAACCCAAGGCTGTCTGCAATAAATTTGCACACAGCATTAATATTGCTTTGCCATTGCTCCATGCGACGAAAATCAACCGGCACCCGCCCGATGTCATAGCACTTGTCGCAAGTGATGAATGCTTTCCCCGGCTTATCCTCCTGGGCTGGATAAACAGTAACCGGCATGATGCAGTTTTCCTCGCATCCGTCACACTCGACAACACTCACCGGTTGCGCAGGCTGTAACAGTTTGCTTGCCACCAGTTCATTAAGCACACCCGGAGACCAGTCCTTTATCTCATCCCAAGAAAAGAAAGCATTCTTTGCAAGGTCAGTGCAACCTAGTCGCTCCAGAATAATCTGCAAAGGTTTGATGTGCTTTGCCACGCTAAAAGCTATCGCACGCCTGGCTCAATGCCCGATGCAATGAGCATCTTTCGGATGATGGCATCTTTGCCATCGTGTTTCAGCGAACAGGAATTCGGCCAGGTAATATCGAAACTCCGGGTGCTGATTCTGCCCGTTGCGGGGTCGGGTGCGAAAGTAACTAGGATACCCACTTGCGTAATTGTCATTTGCGAAAGCGGAATGGATTTACACAACTTGTCTCGCAATTCATAAACGGCATTGGGGTTGTGTTCCGGGTTCGCTTCAAGCGTGATGCGCTCTCTCGTGCCGTTGACTGCCAGCCGGAATTTCTTAATGGCGACACTCTGTATGCCCGACTCGGGCGAATACTGGAAGGGCGAATTACTGGATTGCAGCGGGGCGAGGTCATAGACCCGGTCATCCTCGACAAACTCGCCAAGCTCCAGGCCGAGTATCGCATCCGCAAACAGAGCGCGTACGCCCTTTTTTGTTTCCCTGCTGCCCTTCATGTAAAGGCTGATTTTTCCCTCATCCTGAGAATAGACAAAGATGATTTCAAAGGCCGGGTGACGGGCAGTGCGGCGAAATTTTGGGCCATCATATTCGATGCTGGCGTGGACATAATCCTCCAGATAGGCAAAGAAATAATCCAGCTTCCCGCGCCTGTATGGCTCCACCGTGCAGTATTTACCGCGAGATTCCTTGTTAAAAATATAAATACTCAAGACCTTTTCAAGGTTCCGGACATCGGCATCTTCCACCCGCGCAGGGGCACAGCTCACAGTCCGGCATTCGTTCCACTGGCTGCTGCTGATGGCATCGGCGCGGTAAAAGGCGCTGGCGGCAGGCCAATACTTGGGGCGTTCGAGAAAAACCCAGAACGCCTTTTCGTGCAAATCCTCAAGCTCCCCGAGTGTCTCGGCTAAGTTTTCTTTATGCCATTCCGCCTCGTCCATGATTGCCTTGACTCCACCTTCGCTTGCCAGGGCATCAATTTCCCGGAAATCCCGCTCCATCTCACCGCGCTGTGCATCGGGCAGGGTGAGCCATGCCTTATAAATTGGCTCGATTTTCGTTTCGGATATGTTGCTGAAATCGTGCTGGGTCAGCACGCCCTTCTGGTCGAAATATCGCCTAAGCATGACATTGGGCGCATGACGAAAAAATGATTTGGGGGAATAGTGCTTTGCCATGTATGCATTTCTCCGCTTACTGATAGAATCTTCAAGATAATCCAATGTAATTTATTTTGATATATTATCGTATTTAAAACAATAACAATGTATGGCAATAAAAATCCCAACTCTATTCCTCTCTATCATCAAGCTGCAATGATCTGCATGGCATGAATGCAAATCAGTGTAACTCACAGAATATAGCGTAGCTGGGACGATAACAAATAATCTATAACTCAAGCACTTCTTTTGACAGATAAATTAAATTTATTGCACATGGAACAATTGACCGACCTGAAAGCAATTCTGCATTCCAAGCGAGCCAATATTTACTATCTCGAGAAATGCCGTGTCATGCAGAAAGATGGCCGCGTGCTTTATTTAACAGAAGCTAAAGATGAACAGCTTTACTGGAATATTCCGATTGCCAATACCACGGTCATTTTATTGGGTACCGGCACTTCCATTACACAGGCGGCAGTACGCATGCTGGCATCGGCAGGGGTGTTGATCGGTTTCAGTGGCGGTGGCGGCACGCCACTATTGGCCGCCAGTGAAATTGAATGGCTCACGCCGCAAAGCGAATACAGGCCCACCGAATATGTGCAAGGATGGTTGTCATTCTGGTTCGATGAAGCGAAGCGACTGCAGGTTGCCAAACGCTTCCAGCTTATGCGCATCAATTACCTGCAAGACGTATGGCGCAAGGATAAGGATCTAAAAAATGAGAGCTTCTTTATCGACGACCAAGATGTTACACAAGCGTTTTCAGGTTTCTCAAACAAGGTTGAGCAAGCGAACAATGTTACCGAATTATTGCTGATCGAAGCGCAACTCACCAAAAATCTCTACAAAATCGCCGTCAGCCGAACCCAGCAAAAAGATTTCGTGCGTAATTACGACAGCACCGACAGTGCCAATGCGTTTTTGAATCACGGCAATTACTTGGCCTACGGCTTAGCTGCCACCACACTTTGGGTACTGGGTATTCCGCACGGTTTTGCAGTAATGCACGGCAAAACCCGCCGCGGTGCATTGGTATTCGACATCGCCGACCTTATCAAAGACGCCATCGTCCTGCCTTGGGCTTTTGTTTGCGCCAAGGAGAAAATGAGTGAACAGGAATTCCGCCAGCAAATTCTGCAAAAATTTACCGAACACAAAGCTATGGATTTCATGTTCGAGCAAGTCAAGCAGCAAGCGCTGCGGGAACCACGATCATGATGGTCACCTTCATCAGCCAATGCGAGAAAAAAGCGCTCAATCGTACCCGCCGGGTATTGGATGCTTTCGCCAACCGTATCGGCGACAACACTTGGCAAACCTTGATCACAGAAGAAGGCTTGATCGCCGTCAAAACCCTGCTGCGCAAAACCGCCACCAAAAATACTGCCGTAGCCTGCCATTGGATCAGATCGCGGAGCCGCAGCGAATTGGTTTGGATTGTGGGGAATCGCAAGAGGTTTAATGCTGAAGGAGTTGTACCTGTAAATAGCACCAAAAAAGATTTCAGTCATCGTGAATGGGAAAAAGGCTGGCATACGATTGAAATTATCACCATCGCTTCGGCGATTGCAGGTTTGTTCCATGATCTTGGCAAAGCAAATGATTTATTTCAGGAAAAACTGAATCAATGTGCAAAGGGAAAAAATGCCAAAAGATTCGAGCCATACCGGCATGAATGGGTATCTTTGCGAATTTTTCAGGCATTTGTTTCTGGAAGAAGCGACCAAGAATGGCTTAAGCAATTGGCTGATATTGATGAAAATCTAGAAAATCACGTTATAAAAAAAATAATCATCGACAACCCTGATTCTGACAAATCTAATAATCCATTTGCCACCTTACCGAGGTTTGCAAGGTTAGTTGCTTGGTTGGTAGTTTCACACCATCGTTTACCTGTTTATCCCAAGCTCGGTAATACAGAACCCAGTTTTGGCCAAGCTGACAAATGGCTAATCTTTTCGTTTGATGAATCTTGGAATTCGATCAATAGCCAGAACCATAAATGGGAAGTACGAACCTTAAAAGCTAATTGGACATTCTCTTATGGTACCCCACTGGCAAGTAAAACCTGGCAAAAAAGAGCTAACGAACTGTCTAAACGAGCTTTATTTTGCCAAGACTTGATGGAAGTTGATTGGTTTAGCCAGCCGTTTGTTATGCACTTGTCGCGTCTGGCTTTGATGCTTGCTGATCATCACTATTCCGCCAAAGACGCACAAACCCGTTGGCAAGATAGCAATTATCAAGCTTTTGCCAATACTGACGAACAACGCCAGCCTAAACAAAAACTGGATGAGCACAATGTTGGCGTAAGCCAGCACGCCTTTGAGTTCTCTCTTAAATTTCGGCGCTTACGCGAAGAATTGCCATCGCTTAACGACAACAGAACATTAACCAAAGGTCCGGTAGAAGATAAAGAGCCTTGGCAAGCTAAAGCTTATCAAGTAATGCAACAGATTCAAAGCCAAGCCAAAGAACAAGGTTTTTTCGGCATCAATATGGCTTCGACTGGAAGAGGTAAAACTTTGGCGAATGCCAGAATCATGTATGGTTTAGCTGATGAGTCAGAAGGTTGCCGCTTTAGTGTTGCCTTGGGTTTACGGACTTTGACTTTGCAAACAGGTCTTGCACTACAAGAACGATTGGAACTTGATAAAACGGATATTGCTACGCTGATCGGTTCTCAGGCCATTCTGCAGTTGAATCAAATCAACCAAGACAAACTAACCGAAGATGACTTGTTTGCCATGCGTGGTAGCGAAAGTTTGGAGTTGGGTTTGGATGATGACGGATTTGACATCATCTATAACACCGAATTCTACGAAGGCCAACTGGAAAAGTGGTTTCCAAATAATAGAAAAGCGAAGAAACTGCTACATGCTCCCATATTGGTTAGCACGATTGACCATTTAGCACCAGCCACCGAAGGCGTGCGAGGCGGCAGGCAAATTGTACCGATGTTACGTTTACTGACATCGGATTTGGTCTTAGATGAACCTGACGAATTTGACCTGAATGACTTGCCTGCATTGGCTCGTTTGGTAAATTGGGCTGGCATGTTGGGTGCAAAAGTATTGTTGTCTACGGCAACCATGCCACCCGCATTGGCTTATGCACTATTTGAAGCCTATCAAGAAGGGCGGAAAGCATTTAACACCGCTACCAACCAAGCAATTACAAAAAAATCCGTTGTCTGCGCTTGGTTTGATGAATTTAGTGTGCAGGTGTCAGAACAGGAAAATATTCAGAGCTTCATCAAAGCTCACGATGAATTCATTCAAAAACGCATTGCCAAGCTGAATCAAGACAATTCGATTTTCCGCAAGGCAAAATTGCTGGAAATTGCTGCAACAACCGATCTACCACCACTCAACACCATGAGCGCGGTAATCCGTCAGGGCATGATAGCCTTGCATCAAGGTCATCATCAACAACACGCATCAGGAAAAAAAGTCTCTATCGGTTTGATACGCATCGCCAATATCAATCCTTTAGTAGCCATTGCCAAGCTGCTTTATGCCAATCCTGCACCGGAAAATTTCCGTATCCATTACTGTGTTTATCACAGTCAATATCCTTTGGCACAAAGAGCATTCATTGAAAGTAAACTAGACCAGGCCCTCAACCGTAAAGATCCAGAAACCATCTGGAATTGCCCTGAAATCCAACATGCCGTAAGTCTTTATCCAGAACAAAACCAGCTTTTTGTGGTGTTGGCAACATCAGTGGCAGAAGTCGGACGTGACCACGATTACGATTGGGCGATTGCCGAACCCAGTTCCATGCGCTCCATCATTCAAATAGCCGGACGCATACAGCGGCATCGTAAGCAAGTGCCGGATACCGAGAATTTTTATATTCTGGCTAAAAACTATAGAGCACTAAAAAACAAAAATGACGACAAGATTGCATTTGTAAATCCAGGATTTGAATCAAAAGATCGAGTAGTGAAGCCAAAAGATTTAGCCATAATTCTTGAAAACGATCAGTATGCTATACTTCAAGCAACACCCAGTATTTCTTGCCCGCCCCTAGGCAAAGAGAGCAGAAAACCGCCATATAAAAATTTAGTTGTTTTGGAACACATGGCATACCGTGAAATATTGTTAGGCGATAACGAACAACAGAATAACGCGCGGATCTGGTGGAAAAATCAGGTGGCATGGTGTGCTGAAATTCAGCGCAAGCAGCCTTTTAGAGCATCAATGCCAGATCAAGCCTACTGTCTTTATCTTGAAGCAGAAGATGATAAACCTACTTGGCAAATCAAAAACGAAAACGTTAGTCCCCCTAAATATGAAATCGTATTGGATATTGCGAATATTGATTTAGCACGAGCCGACGGCAATCAGCCTTGGTTTGATTTTGATGTTCAAGCGCAATATGGATATCTAGCGGAACAGTTAGAAAAGCCTCTGAAGTATATCAGCTATTGTTTTGGCGAAATACGCCTGCCTGACTATGAAAATCAAATGAACGAATGGCACTACTCCCCAATGCTTGGGGTTTTTAAAGAAATTTAGACGAGGAGTGATTGAATGGAAAACCAGCAGATAACTGAAGTGATAAAGGCATTCTTTCAACGAAAAAAAGAACCTGGGCTAGAAAAAATAGTTAAAGAAGCCGTGAAGATTTGTAGTGAAAAAATCGCCAAGTCATCCGAAAGCCAAGAAATTAAAGATCATGCCAAGGCATTGCTTGACTCGAAAAAGCCTAAAGAACAAAGCACACTGGACAATATTCAGGAAAAGTACACGCAATTGTTAAATCTAAGCTATCAAAATCCGGTTTTTTTGAGTGATGTAAAAAGCGACACCGCAAAAAGAATCCTGGCATTAGATAAAAAGTTTAGTCCCACCCATTGGCTTGCCGACGCATCAAACAAAGCCAGTGGTGTGGTTTTAGATGTAACCCATATTTCTAAACTGACCCATTCCAGTGCGAAAGCTTCAAATTTCAATGCATTAGTTTTTGGAACGCAACAACCGAAAACACTATTGATTACTGCCAATTTGACCGGAAAGATACCAATAGATTTTGCTTATTCAACGGCGGAATATGCTCCCATTGCCGAATTTTTGCAGCTAAATTGTGCAGGCCAAATGTTGGGAAAAATACTATGTAACAACCCTGCCGCCTTAAAACCATTTGCCCAGGATGATGCACAGCTCCAACAATGGAAAGAGCAATTTAGCTTAGCCTTCAACGAAAAAAACAAATCCAGTCATATTTTGGCTAAACAAGTTTATTTTCCCGTGTTTCCAAATGGCGAATATCATCTATTAACACCATTAGTTTCTTCCAGTTTAGCCCAAGTTATCTATGATCGGATTTGGGAATCACGCCGAAAAGATACTCCCGTAAATAAAGCTAGGTCAGACAAAATTTTCAGTTCAGAAGTAGCTAGCTCGTTTCATAAAACCGCAGTATTAAAAACCACCCAAACGAATCACCAAAACGTTTCCAATTTAAACGGCAAACGTTCCGGGCAATTAACTTTATTACCCGCCATCCCTCCGCAATGGCAGACTCAAACCAAACCGCCAATTCATTTAAAAACATTGTTTAATAAACAGCTTGCCACCCGAGCCAGAGAGCCGTTAACAGAACTCAAGAACTTATTGTTAGCTATCAGGGCTAACCATCTCAGTGTAAATCTACAACGCAAGCAGCTTATTCGCACTTATATTATGGATATTGCCGAAGTGGTGTTCGATTACGCAGCCCAGATTCAGAGCCTTGCGCAACAGACCGGCTGGTCGAGAGAATCTAACTTGCCAATCTATCAGCAATACTGGCTAGACCCGTTAAGACCGGATGAAGAATTCCAAAGTGCAAGAGCGACGCTAGATTGGTCATTAGATTTAGTGGTCGACTTTTCCAAATGGTTAAACCGACAAATCAAACACAAACAACTCACGCTGGGGGTAGTACACGAAAAACAGTGGCAAAAAATGTTTGCGCCTTTATTACGCGAATTTAACGCGCTCACCGAAACAGATTTAGAAATCGGCATAGTGGAGAAACAAACATGAGTAATGCCTATATCGTTTTTGAGCGAATCAGCGTCCAAGATGCCAATTGTGTTGCTGGATTTACCTATGGGTTTCCAGCCATTACCCATTTTTTAGGTTTTGGCCATGCCTTGTCCAGAAAGCTAACAGTCAGTCGGCAATTGACTTTACAAGGCTGTGCCGTCATTTGCCATCAGCACCAAATACACGCTTACCAACCTAAAGGCTACGGTGACTATGTCTTTGCCCAAAGCAAAAACCCACCCACTACCAGAGCCAAGGCGAAAGAAACACCACCCATTATCGAAGAAGGCAAAATGGACATGACGGTTTCGTTAATTATGTCTTGTCCCGATTTACAAGTAAGTCAAGCTGCTGAAATCAGTGCATTAGCACAAACCATCATGAATTTGACGCATCAACACCGCTTGGCGGGTGGTGCTATCCAAAATATCGCCGCGATTCATATTCTCGATAAAGATGAGCAGAAACTACTGAGAATATTCAAACGGTTGTTACTACCGGGATTTGTGTTGATGGATCGCTCCGATTTATTGGCTAGTCACTATGAGACGTTAAAACAGCAGCAATCCGATGCAGAGTTAGTGGATGCTTGGTTGGATTTTTCCGCACTTAAATATCAAGCCAAACCAAAACTCAAAGAAGGTGAACTTGAGCCTACCGAAAAAACTGAAGTCGAATGGATACGCATGGATAAGCCGGGCAAAGGCTGGCTCGTGCCCATCACCAATGGCTATAAAGCGATAAGCGATGTTTATCCCGCTGTCGAAGTGGCCAATACACGCGACGCAATCACTCCAGTTTGTTTTGTAGAAGCCAGCCACAGTATTGGCGAATGGCGGAGTTTGCACCGCATCCAACAAATTGCCGACACGCTTTGGCATTATCACCACGAACAAGACTGGTATTTGTGCCGCCAGGGAGAACAGGCTCAATCCGAATCTTCGGCGAATGCATTAGAAAATGTTGCGGATGATGATTTTGAAGATGATTTTTTGAATTCACTTAAATAAGGAGAAAAACAATGACTGACAAATCAACTAAAACGACCGAATTGAAGCTACCTCCGGTATTAGCATTTAGTCGTAAATTGGAAGTTTCCGATGCGTTAATGGCATCAGGCTTATGGGTTGACATCGACAAGATCGATAAATGGCAACCGATCGAATTGCATGAAAAAAGAAACAGAGCCACTCATAGTCAATTTGGCGCAAAAAACGAAGACAAATCAAAACCAAATCTTTCATGGGGCGACGATGCCACACTCCCCCATAATGTTGATTCTTTGAGAATCAAATTTACCTTAAAGATTCTTGGTCGTCTTGAAGAGCCTACAGCTTGCGATATACCGTCTTTTGAAGAAAAGATAATCGAGATCGTAAAAGCTTATCGAGCCGAGCATCAATTTAAAGAATTGGCTGTACGCTACGCCAATAACATTGTCAATGGACGGTTCTTATGGCGTAACCGTGTCGGTGCTGAGTCTGTCATTATTCATGTAAAACACCGTGAACAGTTTTGGCAATTTAACGCTTACGATTACAAACTGGATCAATTTACAGCACCGAATGATAACAATCATCCTTTTACTCAACTGGTTTCTGTGATTCAAAATGGTTTACAAGGCGATGGTTTTGAGTATTTAGAGATTACCGCATTCAGTAAACTTGGGTTTGGACAACATGTGTTCCCTTCCCAAGAAATGGTGCTCAATATTCCTAAGGGCGAAAAGACAAAAATATTGTTCAAATTGAATGATTGCGCCGCCATGCATTCAGAAAAAATTGGTAATGCTTTACGTACCATTGATACTTGGTATGCAGAAGATAGCAACGCCAGAGCCATCGCAGTTGAACCCTATGGTTCCGTCACTTCGCGGGGAGAAGCACACCGAATTTCAAGGAATGACTTTTATACATTGTTTCAAAAATGGTTAAGGAACGAAGTGATTTCTGCCATACAACAACATTACGTTATTGCGACGCTAATTCGTGGAGGCGTATTTGGGGGCAATGAGTAAATGATGAAATCTTATCAAGAGCTAACATTACTCCCCCAAGATGAAATAAGCATTTATTTCCTCTGGTCCAAAACCTTCCAGCAAATCCACCTTGGACTGGTCGAAACACAGGATGCACAAAAACGCGTACCGATTGGTCTGTCTTTTCCCGAGTACAAGATGGGTGAAAAGTTTGGCGTGCTGGGCAGCAAGCTTCGGTTGTTTGCTACGGATGAAGCTGCACTGTCACGGTTTGATATCACCAGACGGTTAAGCCGCCTGAGCGATTACGTGCATTGCACCGGTATCCGCCCGGTGCCAAACGCAGTCAAAGGTTATGCTGTTTATCAACGCGAGCAACCCAAAACCAGCCGGGAACGCCTGGCCCGGCGTTATGCGAAGCGGCACAACCTGGATTACGAAACTGCGTTCAATGGCAAGATTGAATTAAGTGCAAAGCACGATAATGCAATCGGGTGTGACAAAACGTTGATGAGTTACAACGAAATGCCGCACAAAACCATCACCACTCCGTTTATCCGGCTAAAAAGTTTAAGCAGCGGCAATATGTTCTGCCTGTGGATCAAGAAAAGGGAAATAGAAAACAGCGTTAAAGGAACTTTCACCACCTATGGTTTAAGCTCTGTTGCTTCTGTACCCGAATTTTGACCCATTTTTTTACTGATCTTTAACAATTCAAATAAATCAGCTAGTTGCGATGTAGATATTTACAGGATGGTTATTGATTCAAAAACATCCTATATACTGCACCACGACTGGCTATAAGCATTTTTATCGTCAGTTCGCTGCCGCACAGGCAGCTTAGAAAGGGAGATATAGTATTTTATAAAAAAGATGAATGTTCGCTGCCGCACAGGCAGCTTAGAAATTAG
>FRDC01002728.1_pt1 | contig 12430 bp, 8 predicted proteins | sample 1106171 | NCBI WGS metagenome assembly FRDC01 (sample SAMEA3930566, study PRJEB13176) | freshwater metagenome | biome: Drinking water system; feature: drinking water; material: water | place: Singapore | collected 2014-12-20
GTTGGTGCTGGCGTCGTTGCTAAAATTATTGAGTAATTTTGAAATAATAATTGTTTAGTCATTTTACTTGCGCCATAAAAAAGGTTAAAGGGTATAGGCCAGTAGCTCAATTGGCAGAGCGTCGGTCTCCAAAACCGAAGGTTGGGGGTTCGATGCCCTCCTGGCCTGCCATATTTTTAAACCTGGATTGCGCGAGGTAATAATTGTAAGAGGCTAATACCAAAGTTTGATAACAATGGATAACCTGTATTTGTTTTAGTATCTGCAATTTTCTGTATAAATTTTTTTTGTGTATTGATGCCATAAAGTCAAGAAGTTCAGTTCGAAGGGTAAAATTGCTGTGATGAATAAATTAAAGCTTGCGCTTGTAATCATTTTTATTTTAGTGGGTATAGCTGGTTTCATTTACCTAAATGAAAGCGCGATGGTTGTCCGTGTTTTATCCGTTCTTATAGGTTTGATTCTTGCTGCAATTACTGCACGGTTTACAACTCAAGGGCAGGATTTTTTTGTGTTCTGCAGAGAGTCAATTGAAGAAACCAAAAAAGTGGTTTGGCCGAACCGGAAAGAAACACTTCAGACATCTGGCGTAGTATTTGCGTTTGTTATTGCAATGGCTTTATTTCTATGGCTCATAGATGCGGCATTAATGTCTCTTGTGAAGCTGATGATGAATCAGGATGCCTGACGTTCTCTCAGAGGGAAGAATGAGTAAGAAATGGTATGTAGTTCACGCTTATTCGGGGTATGAGAAAAGTGTGCAGCGTGCATTGAAAGATCGTATTGATCGTGCAGGTATGCAGGATAAATTTGGTCAGATCTTAGTGCCGGTGGAAGAAGTAATTGAGATGAAGAGTGGTCAGAAAAATATCAGCGAGCGGAAATTTTTTCCTGGCTATGTTCTGGTTGAAATGGAAATGTCAGATGATACATGGCATTTAGTAAAGAATACTGACAAAGTAACCGGATTTGTCGGCGGTTCGGCGATGAAGCCTACACCAATCAGCCAAAAAGAAGTTGATAGCATACTGCATCAGATTCAAGAAGGGGTTGAAAAACCTAAGCCCAAGATATTATTTGAGATTGGTGAAGCTGTACGTGTAAAAGATGGACCTTTCACGGATTTTCACGGTAATGTGGAGGATGTGAATTATGATAAAAGTAAGTTGCGTGTGTCTATATCAATTTTTGGTCGTCCAACACCCGTAGAGTTAGATTTTAATCAAGTAGAAAAGACCTGATTTTCAAATCTTCAAGAGTTCTAGAGCTTTCGTAATATTTTCATTTATAAACGGGGAGAGTGGGCAACCATTCGTATGGACCCAACAAGGAGATTTCCGTGGCAAAAAAAATAACTGGCTATATTAAATTACAAGTTCCGGCAGGGAAGGCGAATCCGAGTCCGCCAATCGGTCCGGCTTTAGGTCAGCGGCAATTAAATATTATGGAATTCTGTAAAGCTTTTAATGCAGCTACCCAGAAGATGGAGCCGGGATTGCCGGTACCGGTAATAATTACAGCATATGCTGATAAAAGCTTTACATTTGTAATGAAAACGACCCCTGCTACGGTTTTAATTAAGAAAGCAGCAGGTGTTGGAAAAGGGAGTCCAAAGCCACATTTGGATAAAGTTGGTAAGTTGACTCGTAGTCAAGCGGAAGAAATAGCAAAAACGAAGATGCCCGATTTGACAGCTGCCAATTTAGATGCAGCAGTTCGCACTATCGCTGGCAGTGCAAGAAGTATGGGCATTGAAGTAGAGGGAATATAAAATGGCACGTTCATCAAAACGCTATAACAATCTTGTCGGAAAAGTTGATCGTAACAAAGTTTATCAGATCGAAGAAGCATTAGGGATTGTGAAGGAATCGGCAACTGCCAAGTTCAATGAATCTATTGATGTGGCAGTTAATTTGGGGATAGATGCCAAAAAATCGGATCAGGCGGTGCGCGGATCAGTGGTGTTACCGGCCGGTACAGGAAAGACTGTGCGAGTAGCAGTCTTTGCACAGGGTGACAAGGCTAAGGAAGCGCAAGAAGCCGGTGCAGATATTGTTGGGTTTGAGGATTTGGCCGCCGAGATAAAGTCAGGAGTGATAAATTTTGATGTGGCAATTGCAAGTCCCGATGCCATGAGAGTAGTGGGTCAATTGGGTCAAATTTTAGGTCCACGGAGTCTAATGCCGAATCCGAAGGTTGGTACGGTCACTATGGATATAGCGGGAGCTGTAAAAAATGCGAAGGCTGGCCAAGTGCAGTTTAGAGCGGATAAGACAGGCATTATTCATTGTACAATTGGGCGAGCTTCATTTGAAATTGCAGCTCTGAAACAAAATTTATTAGCTCTGATTGACGCACTCAACAAAGCTAAACCAGTATCGTCAAAAGGTACTTATCTTAGAAAGGTATCCGTATCGAGCACCATGGGTATCGGTGTGAGAGTAGATCAAACAAATATTGTGTAGCAAATAGAACTTTGGGCTGCATGAATGCTAATCAGCAATATTCATGCAGATTATCAAAGACCACTGGGGCAATTTTCGAACAGATAAGCGATTGATCGCTTATATATTCTTTTTATTGCTTAATAATTCCGCAATTAGAAATAGATAGGTCGATTAGGATTTTTTTCTAATTAAGCTGAATACCCAGCGCAGATGGTGTACCCAGAACAGGAGTTTTTTCCTGGTTTAAGGTCGCCAGTTTGTAGTAATTTGGATTTGTGATTTATCCAAATGCTATTTTTACTGATGGAGAGTGAACCTTGAGTCTTAATCTTGATGAGAAAAAAGCAATAGTAGCGGAAGTAAGTGCGCAGGTCGTAAATGCTAAAGCCATAATTATTGCCGAATATCGAGGGATGGAAGTTGGTCAAATGACGCAGTTAAGAGCGAAAACTCGGGAATCTGGAGTTTATTTCCGTGTTATCAAAAATTCACTGGTTCGTCGGGCTGTTGCAGAAACACCTTATGCAGGATTAGCCAAGCATATGGTGGGTCCCTTGGTGTACGGTATAAGCGCAGATCCGGTAGCAGCAGCGAAGGTGCTTCATGAATTTTCGAGAGACAACGAAAAGTTAGTGATTAAGGTAGGTGCGCTTGGCGAGCATGTTATGTCGGTTACTGAGATTGTTGCACTTGCTTCGTTACCAAGTCGCGAAGAGTTGCTAGCCAGATTGCTTGGAACAATGCAAGCCCCAGTAGCTAAATTCGTTCAAACTCTTAATGAAGTTCCAACAAGATTTGTACGTGGCTTGGCAATGATTCGTGATAGCAAGTAATTGTCGATATCATTTGATCAAAATTTAGTTTAAAAATAACCAGGAGAGAAATAATGGCTGTATCAAAAGATGAAATTTTAGATGCAATTGCAAGTATGTCGGTACTAGAACTCTCGCAATTGATTAAAGAAATGGAAGAAAAGTTTGGAGTGTCGGCTGCGGCGACAGCTGCTGTAGCAGTTGCTGCACCTGCTGGTGGGGCGAGTAGTGCGCCAGCTGCTGCAGAACAAACAGAATTTACGGTGATTCTTTCTTCCGCAGGTGAAAGCAAAGTCAATGTGATTAAAGTTGTAAGAGCAGTGACTGGACTAGGTCTGAAAGAAGCTAAAGATTTAGTGGATGGTGCTCCTAAGCCTCTCAAAGAAGGTGTATCGAAAGATGAAGCTACCAGCATCCAGAAGCAATTGGTAGAAGCTGGAGCAACCTGCGAAATCAAATAAAAAATATCGTTAGATTGGGCTGGTGTGCAATTTAAGCCACCAGCCTTTGGTATTTTTATAAATTGAGTTGATATGTAGAAGCGGGCCTTAAATAATTCAAAATTATTTAGCCTTACCCCCTCGAACCGCTATCTTCTTCTCTCGGAGATAATTCATGAGCTATTCGTTCACAGAGAAAAAACGTATTCGTAAAAGTTTTGCTAAACGAGCAAGCGTCTTACCGATTCCTTTTCTTCTCGCTACTCAGCTCGAATCTTATGCCACATTTTTACAAGAGAATGTGGTACCCAGCAAACGTTTAAATTACGGATTGCAGGCAGCTTTTAATTCAATATTTCCCATTGAAAGCCACACTAAGAATGCACGATTGGACTTCATAAGTTATGAGTTAGGAACTCCGGTCTTTGATGTGAAGGAATGTCAACAGCGTGGATTGACCTACGCATCGCCGTTGCGAGCGCGAGTAAGATTGACGATTATGGATAAGGAAACATCCAAACCGACTGTCAAGGAAGTCAAGGAACAAGAAGTTTATATGGGTGAAATTCCTTTAATGACGGAGACGGGATCGTTTGTCATTAATGGAACGGAGCGTGTGATAGTTTCGCAGCTGCATCGCTCACCCGGTGTATTTTTTGAACATGATCGCGGCAAAACCCACTCTTCAGGAAAGCTTTTATTTTCAGCAAGAATTATTCCTTATCGGGGATCTTGGCTGGATTTCGAATTTGATCCTAAGGATTGTTTATTTTTTAGAATAGATCGCCGTCGTAAAATGCCAGTTACAACCTTGCTAAAGGCTATCGGTCGCACTGCAGAGCAAATATTACAAGAGTTTTTTATATTTGATACGTTCCATTTCACTGATAAATCTATCCAGTTTGAGCTAGTTCCTGAACGCTTGCGTGGCGAAGTGGCGAGTTTTGATATCCTCACCAAGAATAAAAAGCTAATTGTTCAGAAGGATAAACGTATAACTGCCAAACATATTCGGGAGATGCAGGAAGCTAAAATTGATCAATTGGATGTTCCCGAAGAATTTTTGTTAGGAAGAATCCTTGCTCAGAATATAGTTGATAAAGAAACCGGAGAGATTATAGCTTTAGCTAACGACGAAATTACTGAAGAAAGCTTGGTTAAGTTGAGAAATGCTAATATCAGCAAGATCAATACGTTGTATGTGAATGATTTGAATCATGGCGCCTATATTTCGCAAACATTAAAAATCGATGAAACAACTGATGAAATGAATGCACAGGTTGCCATATATCGTATGATGCGACCAGGAGAGCCTCCAACTGAGGAAGCTGTTAAGGCATTGTTTTTTGGGTTGTTTTATTCACCAGAACGATACGATTTATCAGTCGTAGGCAGGATGAAATTTAACCGCAGGGTAGGCAGAGCTGAACTTACTGGCGAACAGACGCTTTCCAATGAAGATATTATTGCGGTTATCAAAATTCTGGTCGAATTGCGAAATGGTAGAGGAGAAATCGACGATATCGATCATCTTGGAAATCGGCGTGTACGTTCAGTGGGAGAATTAGCTGAAAATCAATTCAGAGCAGGTTTGGTTCGAGTGGAGCGTGCTGTGAAAGAACGCTTGAGCCAAGCAGAATCAGAGAATCTAATGCCGCACGATTTGATAAATGCAAAACCGGTTTCAGCGGCTGCTCGTGAATTTTTTGGATCGAGTCAATTATCGCAGTTCATGGATCAAACAAATCCGCTATCTGAAGTTACGCATAAACGGCGTATTTCGGCGCTTGGGCCGGGCGGTTTGACTAGAGAAAGGGCCGACTTTGAAGTGCGAGATGTGCATCCTACGCATTATGGTCGCGTATGCCCTATTGAAACACCCGAAGGCCCAAATATTGGATTGATAAATTCGTTGGCTTTATATGCGAGAACCAATGAATATGGATTTATTGAAACGCCGTACAGCAAGGTAAAAAATGGCAGGGTAACCGAGGAAATTGATTATCTTTCAGCGATTGAGGAAGGTAATTATATGATTGCGCAAGCTAATGCTGAATTGGATCAGGATAATCGGTTAATTAGTGAAATCGTTTCTTGTCGGCACAAGAATGAATTTACGCTTTCATCGCCTGATCGAATCGAATATGTCGACGTTGCCCCCGCACAAATCGTATCTGTTGCAGCTTCACTGATTCCTTTTCTTGAACATGATGATGCAAATCGCGCCTTGATGGGATCCAATATGCAACGTCAAGCAGTGCCATGCTTGCGCCCCGAGAAGCCGCTTGTGGGAACTGGTATTGAACGGGTAGTGGCTGTACATTCTGGCACTACTGTAAGAGCTAAGCGTGGCGGGATCGTTGATTATGTCGATGCAAGCAGGATTGTCGTTCGTGTACATGACGCCGAAACCCGTGTCGGGGAGGTCGGTGTTGACATTTATAACCTGATTAAATATACACGCTCGAATCAAAATACCAATATTAATCAACGTCCGTTGGTGAAAGTGGGAGACAGTATCAGCAGGGATGATGTAATTGCGGATGGAGCTTCCACCGATATGGGTGAACTGGCTTTGGGGCAAAATATGCTAGTGGCCTTTATGCCGTGGAATGGCTACAACTTTGAAGATTCAATTTTGATTTCTGAAAGGGTTGTTGCGGAAGACCGTTTTACTTCTATACATATCGAGGAGTTGTCAGTCGTTAGTCGGGATACCAAATTGGGGACTGAAGAAATAACCGCTGACATACCCAACTTATCCGAACATCAACTGAGCCGGCTGGATGAATCAGGTATTGTTTATATCGGTGCAGAAGTGGAAGCAGGTGATGTTTTGGTCGGTAAAGTCACTCCGAAAGGAGAAACACAATTAACTCCTGAGGAAAAATTATTACGCGCAATTTTTGGCGAGAAAGCATCTGATGTAAAAGATACTTCATTGCGGGTTCCGTCTGGAATTTCAGGAACGGTGATCGACGTGCAAGTATTCACCAGAGAAGGTATTGAACGTGATAAACGCGCTCAAAGGATTATCGACGATGAGCTGGTCCGCTACAAAAAAGATTTAGCTGATCAGATGCGTATTGTAGAAGAGGATGCATTTGCGAGGCTTGAACGCTTATTAGTCGGAAAAGTTGCAACGGGAGGACCGAATAAGCTCGGAAAAGGAAAGGAAATTACAACTGAGTACTTAAAGAGTTTGGATCCGCACTATTGGTTTGATATTCGGCTATCCGATGAGGATGCAAGTATTCAGCTCGAGCAAGTACGAGAGAGCATGGCTCAGAAACGAAAAGCATTTGATGCGGCTTTTGATGAGAAGAAGAAGAAACTTACTCAAGGCGATGAACTTGCACCTGGTGTTCAGAAAATGGTCAAGATTTATATCGCTGTCAAACGGCGGTTGCAGCCAGGTGACAAAATGGCCGGAAGACATGGAAATAAAGGTGTGATATCCAAGATTGTGCCACTGGAAGACATGCCTTATATGGCGGATGGAACGCCTGTCGACGTGGTATTAAATCCACTGGGTGTCCCTTCGAGGATGAATGTCGGTCAAATTCTTGAGGTTCATTTAGGATGGGCAGCAAAAGGGTTAGGCAAGAAAATCGATGAAATGCTTAAATCGCAACGAAATGCGAGTGAAATAAGAGATTTCTTGGATAAAATTTATAATGCGAGTGGTAAGAGAGAAGATTTGTCAGGATTGTCAGATGACGAAATCTTATCGTTAGCAAGCAACTTAACTGAAGGTGTTCCATTTGCTACGCCAGTATTTGATGGAGCAACTGAGGATGAGATTAAAAATATGCTGGAACTGGCGGGGTTACCCAGATCAGGGCAAGTAACGCTGTACGATGGACGTACCGGGGAAGCATTTGATCGTCCGGTGACGGTTGGATATATGCATGTCCTGAAATTGCATCATTTAGTCGATGATAAGATGCATGCCCGTTCGACAGGCCCTTATAGTTTAGTGACGCAACAACCACTGGGTGGTAAAGCTCAATTTGGCGGTCAGCGCTTTGGCGAGATGGAAGTTTGGGCGTTGGAAGCATATGGTGCAGCTTATACGCTACAAGAAATGCTGACAGTGAAATCGGATGATGTAACCGGTCGTACCAAAGTGTATGAAAGCATAGTGAAAGGTGATCATAAGATTGATGCTGGAATGCCAGAATCATTTAATGTATTGGTAAAAGAGATACGTTCACTGGGAATGGATATCGATCTTGAACAACATTGAAATTTCTGAATTCAGAAAATAGATTGAAGCCTTAACCGGCTGTTCATGTCTTTTAATTATGAGTTGATAGCCCCCTGAATATTACAGGAGTGACGAATGAAAGCACTGCTAGATTTATTTAAACAAGTTACCTATAAAGAAGAGTTTGATGCCATCAAGATCGGGCTTGCTTCTCCAGAAAAAATTCGTTCGTGGTCGTATGGAGAAGTCAAAAAACCAGAAACTATCAATTACCGTACATTTAAGCCAGAACGAGACGGATTGTTCTGTGCCAAGATTTTTGGACCCGTCAAGGATTATGAATGCCTGTGTGGAAAATATAAACGCCTGAAACACCGCGGCGTGATTTGCGAAAAATGTGGCGTAGAAGTGACATTATCGAAAGTACGTCGGGAGCGGATGGGGCATATAGAATTGGCATCACCCGTATCACATATCTGGTTCTTGAAATCGTTGCCATCCCGTTTGGGTATGGTATTGGACATGACGCTCCGGGATATCGAAAGGGTTCTCTATTTTGAAGCATATGTCGTCACCGATCCTGGTCTGACACCTTTGACACGCTGTCAGTTACTTACTGAAGAAGATTATTTGATCAAAACTGAAGAATACGGGGATGATTTTAGTGCCAGTATGGGTGCGGAAGGGATTCGTGATTTGTTGAGTAATCTCGATATTCCTGCCGAGATCGAGAATCTTCGGCGCGAGATGGATGCAACCGGTTCTGAAACAAAGATTAAGAAAATCTCGAAACGTTTAAAATTGCTTGAAGCTTTCAATAAATCCGGAATTAAACCGCAATGGATGATATTGACGGTTTTACCAGTGTTGCCGCCAGATCTGCGACCTTTGGTTCCTTTGGATGGTGGAAGATTTGCGACTTCGGATTTGAATGATTTATACAGACGCGTGATCAATCGGAATAACCGGTTGAAGCGGTTGCTTGAATTAAAAGCGCCTGAGATCATCGTGCGCAATGAAAAACGTATGTTGCAAGAGGCAGTTGATTCATTATTGGATAATGGTCGCAGGGGTAAAGCGATGACTGGGGCCAATAAGCGTGCGCTTAAATCCCTCGCGGATATGATCAAAGGAAAGGGCGGTCGTTTTCGTCAGAATCTGCTTGGTAAACGTGTCGATTATTCTGGGCGCTCTGTTATTGTTGTGGGGCCACAGTTGAAACTTCACCAGTGTGGATTACCCAAGAAAATGGCACTGGAATTATTCAAGCCGTTCATTTTTAATAAGCTCGAAATTATGGGAATCGCCAGTACCATAAAAGCTGCGAAACGAGAAGTGGAAAACGAGAGCCCGGTGGTGTGGGACATACTTGAAGATGTAATCCGCGAACATCCGGTTATGCTCAACAGAGCACCGACCTTGCATCGGCTGGGTATTCAGGCTTTCGAGCCGGTTCTGGTTGAAGGTAAAGCCATTCAGTTGCATCCGCTGGTGTGCGCGGCATTTAATGCCGACTTTGACGGCGACCAAATGGCCGTTCATGTGCCGCTTTCGTTGGAAGCGCAAATGGAATGCCGCACGCTAATGATGTCGACAAATAATGTGTTATCTCCTGCGAATGGAGAACCGATCATTGTTCCGTCGCAAGATATTGTATTGGGATTGTATTATTTAACGCGTGAGAAAGTGGGTGCGCGCGGTGAGGGAATGCTTTTCCAGAATTTTAGTGAAGTTTCGCGCGCCTATGAAAGTAGGAATGTCGAATTGAATGCGAAAATCACAGTTAGAATCAAAGAATACGATACGAATGTCGATGGCGAACGTTATGAAAAAATTACACGCTATGAGACGACCGTAGGTCGGACATTATTATTTGAAATTTTTCCTCCCGGTTTGCCATTCTCATTGCTTAATAAGACCCTCAAGAAAAAAGAGATTTCAAAACTTATCAATGCCAGTTTTAGACGTTGCGGTTTGCGTGAGACTGTTATTTTCGCAGACAAATTGATGTATGCAGGTTTTAGTTATGCAACAAGAGCCGGTATCTCAATTTGTGCTGACGATATGCTAGTACCGACTCAGAAGGGAGAAATTATCGCCGCAGCTGAAAAAGAAGTTAAAGAAATTGAAGGACAATACACTTCTGGATTAGTAACGCAAGGCGAACGTTATAACAAAGTTGTCGATATCTGGGGACGTGCGGGTGATCAAGTGGCCAAGGCCATGATGAATCAACTGGGCGTAGAACCGGTGATTAATCAGGTGAACGGTGAAGTACAACTCGGAGAAGATGGCAAGCTGCTGATTCAAGAATCATTTAATTCAATTTATATGATGGCCGATTCCGGGGCGCGCGGTTCAGCAGCGCAGATACGTCAATTGTCGGGTATGCGCGGATTGATGGCGAAACCGGATGGCTCCATCATCGAAACGCCGATAACTGCTAATTTCCGTGAAGGTCTCAATGTTTTGCAGTATTTTATTTCGACGCATGGCGCACGTAAGGGTTTGGCGGATACTGCGCTTAAGACCGCTAACTCAGGTTATTTAACAAGACGTCTAGTCGATGTCACCCAGGACTTGGTCGTAACAGAAGATGACTGCGACACCGGTAATGGTGTTGTCATGAAAGCGCTTGTCGAAGGTGGCGAGATTATTGAAGCTTTGCGGGAAAGGATACTTGGTCGGGTAGTAGCGAGTGATGTGATCAATCCTGAAAACCAGGAAGTCGTTTTTTCAGCAGGTGTTTTACTTGATGAAGATGCCGTCGAGTTGATCGAAACGCTTGGTATTGATGAAGTGAAAGTCCGTACACCGCTGACATGTGAAACACGCTATGGATTGTGCGCAAAATGCTATGGCCGAGATCTTGGGCGAGGCACTCCAGTTAATGTCGGTGAAGCAGTTGGTGTTATAGCGGCGCAATCGATCGGCGAGCCCGGCACGCAATTAACGATGCGTACTTTCCACATTGGTGGAGCTGCATCAAGGACTGCGGTAGTTAGTCAAGTTGAGAGTAAATCCAGTGGAACGGTGCATTATTCATCGACGATGCGTTATGTAACCAATGCTCAAAATGAATTGATTGCCATTTCGCGAAGCGGCGAGATCATTATCCAAGATGAAAATGGTCGTGAACGTGAGAGACATAAAGCTTCTTATGGAGCAACACTGTTAGTTCGCAATGGTGAAACAGTTAAAGCGGGTCAAATATTGACAACGTGGGATCCGCATACTCGTCCGATTATTACTGAGTATGCCGGTAAAGTTCGTTTCGAGAATGTGGAGGAAGGAGTTACCGTAGCTAAACAAATTGACGAGGTAACCGGTTTATCCACATTGGTGGTTATCGATCCGAAACGTCGCGGTGTTACTCAGTCGAAAGGGTTGCGGCCATTGGTGAAATTTCTGGATGATGACGGTAATGAAATCAAAATGGTTGGCAGCAATCAACCCGTAAGTATTACTTTCCAGATTGGTTGTATTATTACGGTCAGGGACGGGCAACAAGTAAGTGTCGGTGAGGTATTGGCTCGGATTCCTCAGGAAACCTCTAAAACAAGAGATATCACAGGTGGTTTACCTCGCGTTGCAGAACTGTTTGAAGCAAGATCACCAAAAGATGCGGGCATGCTGGCAGAAGTAACTGGAATAGTTTCCTTCGGAAAAGATACCAAGGGTAAGCAACGTTTAATAATTACTGATCTCGAAGGAGTAACGCACGAATACTTGATTCCGAAAGATAAGCACGTAATGGCGCATGATGGGCAAGTTGTGAATAAAGGCGAAATCATCGTTGACGGACCTGCGGATCCGCGGGACATCTTAAGGTTACAAGGGGTAGAAGCGTTAGCCAGGTACATCACTGACGAAGTTCAGGATGTCTATAGACTTCAGGGTGTTAGAATTAACGATAAACATATTGAAGTTATCGTGCGCCAAATGTTGAGGCGTGTACAAGTCGTTAGTCCCGGAGATTCATCGTTTATCACGGGTGAGCAGGTAGAACGCGCAGATTTACTAATAGAAAACGAGCGATTGATAGCCGAAAAGAAATTGCCAGCTACCTATGAATTTATGTTGCTCGGTATCACAAAAGCATCACTCTCTACGGATTCGTTTATTTCAGCAGCTTCATTCCAGGAAACAACTCGTGTCTTAACTGAGGCCGCAATCATGGGTAAAAAGGACGAATTACGCGGACTGAAAGAGAATGTGATTGTTGGTAGGCTAGTCCCAGCAGGTACAGGATTGACGTTCCATAGTAAACGTAAGAGTCAAATTAAAACTGTGGAATTTGGATTCGAATCGAATGTATCAATTGATAGCGCGGTTTAGAAGTTTTTTAATTGAGTTCGTATTAGTTTTGGCTAAAGATCTTGACAGTGAGTATTTGACTGAGTAGTCTAGACGGCGGATATTGGGAAGGGTATGGAGTAAGGAAGGAAGAAGTAGGGGCAGGTTAAGAACAATAAGAAGATTGGAAGGATAGGAGAAGAAAATGGAAAACCAAAGGAGAGA
>FRDC01004333.1_pt1 | contig 12408 bp, 14 predicted proteins | sample 1106171 | NCBI WGS metagenome assembly FRDC01 (sample SAMEA3930566, study PRJEB13176) | freshwater metagenome | biome: Drinking water system; feature: drinking water; material: water | place: Singapore | collected 2014-12-20
TCGGCGGGCAATGAATATCTCGTAAGGATTTCAGTCTCGGGAACCACGGTTAAAGGCTTTGTGGATGGGGTCGAGGTCGCCAGCGTTACCGATTCATCCCTGTCTTCCGGCAAGCCGGGCGTGATTCTGACGGGCAACGCGGATCAGCCCACGCTCGATGATTTCGCCTGCACCGACGCGACAACGACCGTTCCGAACTTCCCGTGGATCGTCGGCGCGGGGCAGCTAACTGCGACGACCACGACATTAACGCCCAATAAGCCGACAATAAACGCTGATGACATCTGGCTGTGTGTGGTGGAGACCGCCAATCAGTCCCTATCGCTAACTACGGCCAACAACTTTGCACAGATCACCAACTCGCCCCAAGGCACCGGAACGGCAGGTGGCACGACCGCCACTTTACTTGCCGTGTATTACGCCCGCGCCACCAGTTCTCAAGCTTCGCCCGTATTTGCGGACCCAGGCGATCACACCATCGGGCGCATTATCGTGGTACGGGGCTGCATTGCCAGTGGGAACCCGGTCAATATCAGCGCAGGGGATGTAGCATCATCCGCGTCCACTTCGGTCACGATTCCGGGTGCGACAACCACGGCAGACAATTGCCTTGTGCTGGCCATTGTTTCCTCGGTCACCGATACCGCTACGTCTCAGGTCAGTGGGTGGACAAATAGCAACCTTACTTCACTCGTAGAAGAGATCGATAACTGGAACACGACGGGCAACGGCGGTGGATTCGGCATCGCTTCTGGCGTTGACGTCACAGCGGGCGCATATGGCTCCACCACTGCGACACTCGCCACGTCGAGCGTACAGGGAAGAATTTCACTCGCGCTTGCACCGCCGGCCGTAGCAGGAGGCAATCCCCGGCTCGGTGACATGTTTATGGGGATGGCGGCATGAGCTTTTCGACCTTCAACAATCCAGTCTTCAATCGGGTGCCGTTCAACGCACCAGGGGCGCCGTTTATCCCGGTGCTGCACCCGAACAAGATCTGCCTGTCGGCGTCAATGGCGACTTATCGCATCGCGCTGGCGGCAGCGATGACATACCGCATCGCCCTGGCGGCCTCGATGGCCAATTACCGAATCGCCCTGACAGCAAAGGCAGGATGCATGGTTCCAAAGACGATTCACTTGAAAGACTACGCAATCGGCGACAACCAGCCGATTGATTTTACGCTGACGAGCTGGCCGAGTGGACAAACGCTGGCCAAGGCATATTTGACGATCAAGAAAAACCGGGACGGCGCGACTGACACAGACGCGCTGGTGCAGAAAGAGATCACGACATCTGCCGGGGCGCAGGGCGCGATCACCAGCACCAGCGGCACGGCGGCGGGCTATTTCAATATCCTGCCGGCGGATTACGCCAATCTCGTCGCCGGCGTGGCTTATGAGTACGACATTCAAGTCATCAATAGCTCCGGCGCGCTGTATACGCCGATCGACGGCACGATCACCTTCAAGAAGGATGTGACCAAGAAGACATCGTGAGACTCACCGCGGAACAACGAAAGAAGGTGCTGGAGTGGGCTGCTGAAGGGCTCTCGTATAACGAGATCAATGCCCGGGCCGGCGCGGAGTCTCCGCCATGGGGCGTGACGTACAAATATCTGTACTCACTCCGGAGCAAGCTGCCGAAGAAATACCAGGATATTCGGGCGGCTTTCGATAAAGAGCATCTGGAAAACGGCTTGGCAAGGAAGGCGGCGCGCATTCAGAAGCTGGAGGGCCTCGTCGAGAAGCTCGACCAATTGATTGAAGAGCGCGGCAAGGATGAGCAGTTGCAGGCCATCCCCGGCGGAAAGACCGGGCTGATCGTCCGGGAATATAAGGCGCTCGATCTGCCGGTCTACAAAGTCGACACGGCAGTGATTAAGGAAGTTCGCGACCTGCTCAAGCAGATCGCGATTGAGGCAGGCGATTGGACCGAGAAACGTGAAATAAGCGGACAGATCGATGTCACGAAGTTATCTGACGAAGAACTCGAAAAGCTCATTAAAGACGAGGGCTGAGGCGGAAATGGAGCGCCGGCGGCGCGAGCGCGAGCGCCAAGCAGCTGAAGAGACTCCTATCACATTCCGTGAGTTCGTCAACAAGGTGAATCCCCGGTATCGCTGGTACCGGCACTGCGAGATTCTGGCTGACGTCCTGCAGAAAGTCGCGGACGGCCAGATCAAGCGGCTGATGGTCTTTGAACCTCCTCGCCATGGAAAGTCGGAAACGGTCTCCCGACTGTTCACGGCCTATTTCCTGTACCGATATCCTCACCGATGGGTCGGGCTGTCGAGCTACGCTGCAGATCTCGCCTACACGCTGAGCCGCAATGCGCGCGACAACTACAAGGAGGCGGGCGGGCCTGTTCGATCTGACGCGTCCGGCGTGCACCAGTGGGAAACCGGCAAGGGTGGCGGCCTGTGGGCGACCGGCGTCGGCGGACCCGCAACCGGCAAGGGCGGACATCTGTTGATAGTGGACGACCCGATCAAAAACGCCGAAGAAGCGGCATCATCGACCATACGCGATAAGTTCAAGGACTGGTGGCACTCGACTTGGTACACGCGTGAAGAGCCGTGGTCCGACGATGATCCGCACGGCGCCGTCGTGATCGTTCAAACCCGCTGGCACGAAGACGACCCGGCCGGCTGGTTGCTTGAGCAGGAGAAGACGGCGGAGGATGAGGACGACCGGGAGCACTGGCATATCGTCAATCTGCCAGCGATTGCCGAGGAGTTCCCGCAGGAGTTCCCGGAAACCTGCACGGTCGAGCCGGACTGGCGGCAGCCTGGCGAGGCGCTTTGTCCGGAGCGGCGGCCGGTCGAAAAGCTACTCCGAATCGCCAAGCGCATCAAGGAGTATTACTGGGGAGCGCTCTTTCAACAGCGGCCGCGGCCGCGATCCGGATTGTTCTTTAAGGAGGAGTGGTTTGATACGGTTGGCGCGGCGCCAGCAGATTGTCAGCGCGTCAGGTACTGGGACAAGGCGGGAGCGGATGAAGGGAAAGGGGATTACACAGTCGGCGTCCTGATGGCGAAGGACGACAACGGATTCTTCTACATCGAAGACGTGGTCAGAGGGCAATGGACGGCTTTCCCTCGAAACGACAAGATCAAAGCGACGGCCGCGAGGGATGAGGAGATGTATGGCGACGTCGATATATGGATCGAGCAACCGCCGGGCCTGGCAAAGGAGAGCACGGACACGATCGTACGGGAGCTATCCGGGTACGTGGTCCACGCCGACCCTGTAAATAAAGACAAGATCGAACGCGCCGAGCCCTTCCAGGCGCAATGCGAGGCTAAAAACGTGAAGTTGGTGAAAGGTGACTGGATTCGAAAATATCTCGACGAGTTGACCGCCTTCCCGAAGGGTAAACATGACGACCAGGTCGACGCGAGCAGCGGCGCATTTAATAAATTGGCAGAAGAACGATCAATCAAGGTGCTTTGATGAAATGCAATCAATGCGATCAGGTCAAATTCACGATCAGAGGCAAATGTCAGGGCTGCGATCCTGATACTCACGTTCGATACGGACAACGGCTGTATGAAATGGAAAAGATGAGCAGGCGCTTCGAAGAAGAAACAGGCGTTAAGCCTCTTGATGACTGGACGAAGTTCGAAGCCTTCTTAGAGCGAGAGGCCCCGCTGGACCCGACGTTTATGCAGGCATTTAAGGATCAACTGTAATGGGATACTGGACGAGTTTAAAAGAGGGACTATCTGCCGCTCTTACACCGAGCGAAGAATCGATAGATGTTCTCGTTAAAGGGTTGCGCGATGCCTCGATGCCGACGGGCGAGCCGCCATTCTCCGGCTATGGCGGCCAGGGCTTCTGGAATGATTCAAACGCGCAGCGCCTGGAAAACCTGTTGCGCCTGTTCACCGGCAGCCGCATTGATTATGAGCGCGAAGTCGGCGATCTCTCGCTCTCGTCGCTGGTGATGGCTGCCGCGAACTGGCTGGGCACAACGCTGCCGGAGGCGCCGATCGAGGTCGCGCGCGGCAAGGGAAAGAAGCTGGCGAGCGTTGACGATCATCCCCTGGCGCAGCTGTGGGCGAATCCGAATCCGTATTATTCCGGCGAGCTGATGTTGATGGGCTTTGCCGTCTCCTGGCTGATCAGCGGAAATGTTTATATCTTAAAAGTCAGAGATATGGCTGGCCAGGTCGTGGAGTTGTATTACCTGCCACACTTCATGGTCGAGCCACAATGGCCAATCAGCGGCATCCCATTCATCTCCCACTACGCCTACGCCGTCGACGGGCGCGAGTATCACATCCCGGTAGAAGACATCATCCACTTCCGGAAGGGGATGGACCCGAACAACCCGCGCAAGGGGCTCGCGCCCACTGCGCCGGTGCTGCGAGAGCTATTTTCTGATCACGAGGCGGCCAATTTCGCTGCGCAGCTGCTCAAGAACTTCGGAATCCCCGGTGTCATCATTGCACCAGGCTCAGACAAGGTGACGATCAAGAAGGATGACCGGGAAGAGATCAAGCAGGAATATCAGGCGAAATTCACCGGCGACGGGCGCGGCTCAGCGATGGTGCTGTCCGGGCAGATTGACGTAAAGACGCTCAGCTTCGATCCTGAAAAGCTGATGATGATCGAGCAGCGGAAGGTTGCGGAATCGCGCTGGTCCGCAGTCACCGGCATTCCGGCCGCAGTGCTGGGCTTTATGGTTGGGATGGAGCAGACTAAAGTTGGCGCGACGATGCGCGAGCTTCGTGAGCTGGCGTATGAGTCCTTCCTGATCCCGACGCAGCGAATCCTTGCCGGAACGCTGACAAAGCAGCTCTTGCCGGAGATGGATGTCCGGCCAAATCTGAAAGTCCGCTTTGATAATTCCGAGGTCCGCGTGCTCCAGGACGATCGCGACAAGCTGTTTGCGCGAATCAACAAGGCCTGGATCTCCGACGAGATCACGCTCGATGAATGCCGGACAGCGCTGGGATACGAGGCGGATCAGAGCGGCCGAGGCGATAAGTATTACAGCGAGGTGAAACAGATGCTAGCCATCGCCCTGGCTAAGCAGACGCAGCCGGCGAACGATCCGAGCCAGGACCCGGCGGTAAATGACCCGGCAGGGAACGGAGGGCAGCAGAATTGAACTCGGCTGCATCAAAGTTCACCTGCAAGCATTGCGGTTTGGAATTCGGCCTCACCGACGGTCAAAAGCTGATGGTCGCATTGATTGAAATTTATTCACGGGTGCCATTAACCTGCACCCAATGCCGACGGGTCACTGTGTGGCATCCGGCTCCGAGACCCCTGCAAAATAAGGCTGCAAATGCTGCGCCAGTAGTGCTATAGTTCGCTTCGAAAATTTGGCTGCCCGCAAACTGGGCAATTCGCGAGATGAGCGCCGCGGCTGGTTCCTTCGGGGATCGGCCGCGGCGCTTTTGGTTTATACGCTTATGAAAAACATTGTTCACAAGTCATTCCCCGTCGCCTCGGTAAAGATGGACGAAGAGGGCATCATCGAGGCGATTGTCTCGGTGACTGCAAACAAGGACCGGGGCGGCGAGCGTGTAATGCCGGGTTTTTTCGCGAAGTCGCTGACGGGCAAATTGCCGCGCGGCGTCTGGTGTCACGATTGGACGATGCCGATCGCGAAGACGCTGGTCGCCGAAGAATGGGCCGCCGGCGATTCCAGGCTGCCCGCGGAGCTGCGCGATTTCGGCGGCTACTACATCAAAGGCCAATTCAACCTGGAGACGCAGCGCGGCCGCGAAGCGTATAGCGATCTCAAATTTGGCACGATCGATGAATTCTCGATCGGGTTCGCCGTCAGCAAATCGCAGCGAAATCCAGCCACAAAAACACTCGATCTGATCGAGGGTGAATGGTTCGAATGGTCCCCCGTCCTCGTAGGAATGAACCCCACCACGCAACTGCTAAACGTCAAGTCAGCCGCACAGCCCGCCGTTGGACCCAAGCTGAAAGGTCAGTATCTGGGGGACTATCTCGAATCATCCGTCACGATGGCTGCGTGCAGCCGTGCGATCGACGCTGTGTACTGGTTGATGGTTGATGCGATTTATGACGATCTGCCGATGGAAGAGCGCATGGCAATGATTGCCGGCGGCTTCGATGAGGCACGAGACCTCTCGCTAAAAGTTATCCAGGCCATTCTCAGCGGGGAGTCGGAAGACTCGCCCGAAATGGCCGTCAAGTTTATTGAGAGCATTGCTCTCAAGCTCACCGACGAGCAGAGCCTGCGTGCTGGGCTCACGCTCGCAAGGCACTCCGAGCAGGCGCTTGCTGCCGTGAAAGAGTTGCAAACACGCATCGAAAATGTCCACGCGTTACGGATCAAAGAGGGCCGGGTTCTCTCGACTGCCAACCGGCAGACGATCAAGGACCTTGCCGACCAGGCGGGAACCATTCGCGAAAAGCTAATGGAACTCTACGACGCCACCGACCCGAACGCTGAAAAGTCCGCGCAAGAGTCACAGCGACTCTTTGCGGAATACCTCTTTCTCAACGCGCAACTGAGCGCGATAGGAGTGGAAGCATGAAACGTTCACAAGTCATTGCCGGCGAAATGAAGTCGAAGCGCGCCGCAATGGAAGCCATTTTCGCTAAAAACCGCGACGAAGCGGGAAATCTGAAGGCGATGCCCGAAGACGATCGCAAGCAGATTGAAGCCATCCAGGGCGAACTCAAAACCCTGAGCGCCGACCACGCGAGCGCCACTGACCTGGAGCGCATCGCCGAAGAGAATGCGGCCGAACTCAAAACCCTGAGCGCGCCGCAGCACAACGTGCCGCTCTCCGGCCGTCAGATCGAGGAAAACGTTGCCGTGCGCGGCAAAGGTGCAGGCGTCGGTACCTTCGAAGGATCGACCTACGCCGGCGAAACCATCATCAACATGCACCAGTCGAAAGAGGCGCAACTGCGCTCGCTCTCGATTGCGTACGAGGAAGGCGAGCTGGGCCTTGACCAGAAGACGCTGGCTGCCATTTCGAGCACCAGCTACAAGCAGGCATTCCGGAACTATATCCGCAAAGGCCAGACCGGCATTACCAGTGCGGAACTGAAGACGCTTCAGGAAGGTGTTGACACGGCCGGCGGATTCTTGGTGCCGGAGGATATGCTGAACGCCATCATCCAGAAATCGCCGACGCCGACCCGCATCGCCGGGATGGTGACGCGCCTGCAGACCAGCCGCGATGCGCTGCTGATCCCGAAGGTCAACTACGCCGCTGATGACATCTACACCACGGGCATTCGTGCCACGTGGACGGGGGAGGTCCCGGCAAGTTCGACCGCGCACCGCGTTACAGATCCTGTGTTTGGGCAGGTCCGCATTCCGATTCACACAACGATGCTCTCGATGCCCTTGACCAATGACATGGTCGAGGATGCCGCATTTCCAGTCGTTGCGTGGGCGAGCGGCAAGTTCAACGAGACAGTGGATCTGCTCTACGACGATATGGTCATCAATGGCAGCGGCATCGGCCGGCCGGCGGGCATCCTGCTCAACCCGGACGGCACCGATCAGCCGGCCGTCGTGGTCTCCGGTAACGCCTCGGCAGTGACGGCCGATGGCCTCTGGGATCTGACCTACGCGCTTCCCGAGCAGTACGACGAGAACGCGATGTTGGTCCTCAACAAGACGGCCACGGCGAAGGCGATTGCCAAGTTGAAGGACAGCCAGAACCGCTACCTGTTCGGCTATGGCGAGCAGGACAACGGCATTGCTGGTGCCCGGCCGAAAACACTGTGCGGCTATCCGTACCAGTATTCGGCCTTCATGCCGTCGCCGGGATCAAACACCTTCCCGATCATCTTCGGCGATTTCCGCGGCTACTACCTCGTGAATCGCGTCGGATTTTCGATTCAGGTGCTTCGCGAACTGTACGCGGAGACCAACCAGATCGTGTTGCTGGGCCGTCTGCGGTTCGGTGGACAGGTTGCGGAGCCCTACAAGCTCAAGATCCAGAAGTGCAGCACGTAAGCGGCTGAATGACTGGCAACGGCGGCAGGCCGCTCCTGCCGCCCTTCTTCAATCTCTTTTTGCGAGGATAAAGCAATGTCGAACATTCATTCTCCTTCCGCGCACGTGCTGGCCAAGCCTACGCTCGACCCGGAGAGCCGCACGTCAAGTGCCAATGGCCGCGGTATTGATTGCCGAGGCTATGAAAAGGCGCTGTTCGTCTTTCACCTGGGCGCGCACGATCGCACGACCGGTGATGAGACGATCGAATTCATTGTGCAGGAATCGTCTGATGACGGGTCCACTGATTCATACGCTGCTGTCACCAACGCAACCACAGGTGCACTTGGCAACGTGGTTCCGAACTCGACCAGCGGGAATCTCTATATGATCGAGGTCGATCTAGCCAAGCGCGAGCGCTACCTCCGCGGGGCGACGGTCGCAGCCGGCACTACGCCGGTCGATCTGTGCGGTGCAATCGTCCTTCTGTTCAACGGTCGCAATTTGGCAGTCAGCCAGGATGCGACGGTTGTTCGCGTGTGACAACCCTTTCAACCCTGCCGGGCAGTTCACCCCTGCCCGGCAGAGATCAAGAATCCTGAGCCTCGATTATGTTCAAACCAAGCGATTTTCAACCAGGAGATACGGTTCACGTTGTTGGCAAGGTTCTCCGTGCACGCGGCAAGGATGACGACGATCCGTCCTATCAGGGCGTCGATGTGCAACTACCCGACGGGCAGCTCGTGCAAACAAACTTAATGAATCTGGCCGGGCCGCCGGCGGACAAGGCCGTCAAGCCGGCCGCTGATAAGGCCGTGAAGAAAGCGGAGAACAAGTGAGTCACGATTACCTTTTGCAGTTTTTCGAATACGAGCACCTGCCGCATCCGCTCTGGATGATCAGCAAGCCGTTTCACGATCTGGCGCACGCCATTGTGAAGGGCGACAACGTGCCGGAGTCGGGAACCGTCACGATCGGCAGCCCGATTCCAAGCAATCCCGAAAGGACGATGGCGCTTCGTAAACTTCTTGAGGCGAAAGACTGCGCCGTGCGCGCCTATCTATTTAAGTCTGAATAAGACAGATGACCATCGAGCAGCAATACAACGAGGCCATGGAGCAGCTCAATCTCTTCGCGCAGCCGGACGTGGAGCCAACACTCTCGCCGGACGAGCTGAAGGCGATATTGACGGCGCAGAAGCGCGCGGCAATCTGGGAGGCGAGCACACCGTATTCCGTTGGCGACACGATCCTGCCAACGGTTGGCAATGGGCATCGGTACATCTGCACACAGGCCGGTACCAGCGGCACGACGGAGCCGACCTGGTCGCGAGCCATGGGCGCGATCGCGGCAGATGGAACATCAGACCCGCAACTGCGATGGAAGGAAGACGGGCCGGCGTTCAAGAACGTCTACAACCTGCGAGCCGCGATTCATCAAGCCTGGATCGTCAAGGCAGGGAAGGCGAGCATCTCTGTCGATATCAAACAGCAGGTGGGCGGGATGATGGCGTCACAGGTCTATGACCACTGCATGAAGATGGCGAACGCCTATGCCCCAATGGAGATTTCCTGATGAGCACCATTGCGGGCAGCATCGCGGCGGCATCAGTCCAGCAGTCAATCGACTGGATGGGCGAGACGTTCACGATTACCCGCAAGGTGATGACCGGATACGACGCTGCCACTTCGGAGGCGACACCGGGCAACACGACCGTCACGGTCAAAGGAATCTTTGATGACTATCGCTCGCGCAATCTAGGTGAAAGCACGGATGTGCGCGGAGCTGAAAAGGCGATCGTAATCGGGACCAAGGACACCGATGGGCAAGCGCTCAGTTTTACGCCCGGCATCGGCGATCTAATTACGTCGAATGGCCTCAATGCCTCGATACGCACGGTCCAGCCGCTGCAGGGGCCGCAAGGCGTCACAACGTTTTACCGATTGGTGTTTGAATATGCCTGATACCAATTACAGATCGGCTATCAAGCGGTTTCGCGCAAAGATCGCCAGGCAATCGCTGCTCGTCGCGCAGGATGTCTCGGTTGAGCTTTCCGCGCGTGTCATCCGCCGGACGCCGATCGACACGACGCGATGCGTTGCTAATTGGGAGAGCGCAATCAATACCGTGCCGCAGGAATTCGACGATGAACGACGCGACCCGGCCGGCCAGGCCAGCTTGAGCCGGGCGAAAGAAGCAGCGGCAGCGATGCGACTGGGGAATGCTTTCGTGATCGCCAATTCCGCGCCTTACGTATTCCGGCTTGAAAACGGATGGAGCAAGCAGGCTCCGGCCGGCTTTCGAGATCTAGCAGTCGCTGAGTTTCAACGAATCGCACAGCGGGCGATCGAGCGACGCGCGCGGAGTAGAAGCTGATGGCCTTCCCCGATACCACAAGCCGCTTGGATATTGGCCGCATGATCGAGCAGCGATTGGCGGCTCAGTGGGTGAATGGCGCGCAGTACCGCACGGCGATTCAGTGGCCTAGTGCATTGGGCCTGATCGATGTTGACAAAACGACCGTGATCGCCAATCCGCCGACGCTGACAGACTGGATTCAGTTGGACGTGATTGACGGCGACACCGAGGCCGCGACATTCGGCGGAACGAAGGGACTGAACGTCACAACGTCAATTATTCAGATCACGGTCAACACGCCGCGCAACAGTGGGGACAAGCAATTGCTCACGCTCGGCGGGCTGGCAAAAGAGATTTTCAATCGCTACCACGCGAACGGATTGCGGTGCGAGGCAAGCAGCCTCCGCAAGATCGAAGCGCAAGGCGGATACCTGAGAGCGGCGATCAGAACGCCGTTCGAATACTACGAAGAGGTGAGTTGATGCCAAGAAAAGAATCTTTTGATACTGCCGAAATCACCGTGCCGACACTGTCGACCATTCCGGAGGGACTCATTCAAGTCACGGAAGAGGAAGCCCGGACTTACTGGGCATCCGGTCGTTATCCCGAGGAAGCAGCGGCGATGCTGGCAGAGCATTCCATCGCAGGAGCCTTTTTCATCCCCGGCCCAACCAATGCGCCGCAGGCCGATCCGCCGGCGGTAATTCTCAACCAGGAATAAGTGAGGTGATCCAATGGCAGACGGCGCCAGTATTTCACAATTAAGTCACGCGTTCGTTGCCGAAGTGACGCGCGGCACCACGCCAGCGTCGCCGGCGTATAACTACATCCCGATCCGGCAAGGCAGTCAGCTTCAGGTCGACAAGAATTTCGAGCAATCGACGCTAATCAATGCGACTCGCGATCCAGGCGCGCGCATCGGTGGCGTGGCTGGATGGTCAGGGACAATTAGTTGTCCGCTTGTGCGCGAAACAGGACTCGACAAACTGCTTGAATCCACGCTGTCAGGCGCGTTTGCCACTGTTTCACCGGGCGCGATCACGGGCAGTTGGGCGGCAGCGGGAAAGACGTTCACGCGGGCAACAGGCAACTTCCTGACAGCCTCGCTGACGACGCGCATTGAAGTCGGCGACCTGCTCTTTGCGGCCGGTACCACGAACAACCAGACGCAGTTAAACGGCGCGATTGCCAGTACCACTGCGACCACGGTCACGGTCGATACAGTGGACGCGACGACCGTCATTCCGTCAACCGGCGCGTATGTGAAGATCGACAACGAAATCCTGCTCGTGACGGCGCGCACCGCCACATCGTTGACGGTGACACGCGGCGCGCTGGGCACGACGGCCGCAACGCACGCGGATAATGCGCCGGTACTGATCGGCCGCGTCGTGACGGCGGCGACCGCGACGGTGCTGACCTTTGCGAATGCGCTGATTGTCGACGAGGCTTCTGTTGCAACCACGTTTACCGGCACGACTTCGGTTCTTGTACCTTCGACCACGCGAACCTTCGGCACGTTCGAGCAGAAGTTCGGAGACATCAACCTGTACGAGATCTTCAAAGGCGGCGAGGTCAACACCGCGCAGTTCAATTGTCCGACTTCGGGCGAGATCGGAATTGAATTTGCACTGCTCGGCACGAAGTATGCGACCGGACAGGTGGGCAGTTCGACGTATACCGCAACCGCCTCGCGCACGCCGTTCGCAGCTAGCGTTGCCGGATCGGCCCTGACGAAGGACGGTGCCGCGCTCGGCACCTGCGTTGAAAACCTTCAATTCACGGTCAACAACAACCGGGCCCTGAAATACGGCGTCGGTGAGCAGTTCGCCTGCTTCGTCGAAGAGGGGATTCGCCAGATTGACCTGACCTTCGGCCTGTATCTGGTTGATGGCTCATTCCAGACGATATTCCAGGCGGAAACGAGATTTGGGCTGAACTTCACAGCGGTCAGCGCGGATGGGGACAAATATCAGTTTGTCTTCCCCCGCCTCGTGATGACGTCCCTTCCGCGCCAGGTCAGTGGCCAAACCTTCGTTGAGAATGCGGCGGCGTCGGCAGAGAAGGACAGCGTGTCCGGCTCGGCATTCTGGATTCGCA
>FRDC01002297.1_pt1 | contig 12405 bp, 24 predicted proteins | sample 1106171 | NCBI WGS metagenome assembly FRDC01 (sample SAMEA3930566, study PRJEB13176) | freshwater metagenome | biome: Drinking water system; feature: drinking water; material: water | place: Singapore | collected 2014-12-20
TTTAAAAATATTTATTATATTCTAACTAATGAGCAATTAATTAGAATAAATGATTTTTTAGTATTATTTAACATAGGGTTTTACATCGGATCTTTATTCATTAGTTTATTTATTATAAATTAAAAATGCCTAATAAACTATTTACTGTATTTAAGAATAGAAATAAAGAATTTATTAATATAAAATTTGAAGTAGATAATATTAATAAAGAAAAAGATTGTTTTATTGAGTTATATGTTTTACCAGAAAACTATAAAAACTGTAGTAAACATCTATTTCATAGAGGACCTATTTCTAAACGTACTGATAATAAATTAATATTAAACAATTTAAGATTAAAGCTTAATGAATCTATAGGTATTATAATAAGTCATAATGAGGTAAAAATTAGAATTATTGAAAACAATACATCAACCATTATTGAGGAATTTAGTTAGGTACTAAGGGAATTATATGACTTTATCTAATAAAACAAAAATAATTTATTTATTATTTATCGTATTATCAATTATAACAACATTAAGTTTAATATCATTTAGTTTATTAACAAACTGTTATAAATTTGTTAATTGGAATGAAGTCATATTTTTATCTTTAATATCTTCTTTCTCTATTCAAATAAGTTTACATAATCTTTTTAATAAAAAAATATCTATAGAAGAATATAACATAGTTAGTCATTCTTTAAATATAGTTTTTTCAATATCATTTTTATTAACTAGTGTAATTATGAGTATTTACTATATATCTAAATTAATTAATTGTTAGAGGTATTATGAAAGATTTTAAAATAGTTTTATCATCTATAGATGTAATTATTATATCTATAAATATTTTTATTTATATGATAACTAGTATTGTTTTTGGTTATATATATTCTACAACTAGAATAATTAATCTTGATTCTGTAGTTATACTTACATTAGTCCCATTAATGATAATAACATTTATTTTCTGTTTTACTTATAGTAATAAGAAAATATATTTATTACAATTATGTTATAATAAAGTGTGTTCAATAGAATTAAATGAAACATCTAAAGAAAAACAAACTTCAGAAATACAAACAGAGATATTAAATAGATTAAATTCATTAAGCCAGTCACATTTCTATGCTTTGTTATTTTCATTAATGAATTTTATTTTATGTTTCTACTTACAATATGATTTTATAACTATAATCTTTACAAAACTATTTTAAAATACTTTTTATATTAGAGTATGGTAAAACCATACTCTAATATAAAATAATAAAAATTATGGACAATTATTATTTAAAATTAAACTGTTTAAATATCTGTAAAAATTATACAGAAACATTAAAGATTATTTTTACGTCTTCTATCCTTATAGGTGCAAATAAATATTTTTTAAATGAATTTAATTTTATACATGTAACTATATTAACAATAAATACATTTTTAATATTTGTTATTTGTTTCTTTCTTATAGTAGTTCAAAATATACAATATGAATTATCAAATAATAAAGTTATTACTGAAGGTCTTAAAAGTTTTTTAATTCTAATTTCTGAAAAGAATAATTATTTCATTTATATAAGTTTGTGTGTTTTATATATTTCAATGTTAATAGTTATTTTTCGATTATGAACAAAATTAAACAATTTATACTAAATTTAGATCATGAGGTTATAAATATTAAATTTATAAATTTAAAATATTACTTTTTATTACATTTAATTTTATATTTACTTTTTAGTGTAATAAATTATTATCTGTACGATACTTATTATAGACAATTAGATAATAATTCAATTATAATAATATTAAATATATTTTTTGTATCTTCAGTAATAATAGGTATATCTTCATTTACTTTTATATATGTTTACGTATATCTGATAAATAAAGATAATGAATTTAAATTATATAAAATAGTAGAAAATAATTTAGATGAGATAGAACATACTTTACAAAAACAAAAAGAGTTAATAACATTAATTTCTTTTATTTATACTATATTTAGTATCATATATTCTTCTTGTTATATTTTTCAAATTTTTTAATTATGATTGATCTATATCAAATTTTATCTGACAATTATGGTGTTATTATTTTACTAATGTTAGCTGCAAGAACTTATTATAGTTTAGTAACAGGAGAAGCGTGTTGTAGTAACGATACCTGGTGGGAAGATCTTATGTTTATATTATGTATTGCTAACATACCTAATGTATTAATTATTTTATTTTCTATAAAGGATATGATAAATGAATGATTTAGAAATAAGAGGATTATTAGTTGTAATAATAACAATAATTTATTTTATAAAATGTTTACATATTTGTTATAAATCTATAACTTATAAAATAACTGACGTAGAAGATGAAAAATTTAAGTTTAGATTACTATCTATTATTGTATTAATATTATTTATATTTATTTTACATACACCATAAAACATAAAGAAAAAAATGAATAAAATAATCAATATAGTTATAAAAATAGTATTAGTAATTTTATCAATTTATAATTTTATTAAATTTAATTTAAATAAAGATAATTTTAATAATACCTATAAATATATAAAGAACTTTATTTCACTATCTATAAAATATAGTGATTTTTTAAGAACAAATAAAGAAGAAATAATAAAAACATTTATCATGTATCCTGTTATATTTGTAGATACTAAAAATATAATATATGTAATAGTTAATAATAATAATACTCTTATAAATAAATTTGAACTAAAAAATAATTCTTTAAAAGATGCTATTTTAGAGTCAGATTTTATAGAAGAAAATAATAAAGTAAAAGATATAATAAAAAATTCAAATATAAATTATACTTTAATTTTCCAAGATAATAAAAGTTATAAAATAAATTTAGTGGATATTATACATGAACTCTAAACAAAGAAGACAAAAAAAGAAAGTAGATAATTCAAATAATACTAAAATAAAAGAGAATTTAGAAGTAATAGTTTTGTTATCTATATGTAGGAAAATAAAAAAAGGAATAGAAGATCTTAAGGAACCACAACACACAAAAGAAAACATAATAGAAACACTTACCAGATATGTGGAAGATATAGAACAGTTATCTAGATCTGTTAACAATAATCTATTAAAAGAAGTAATGGATAAATTAGAACAACATTTTAACAACATGGAAAAGGAAAAAACAAAATGAAACAAACAATCATCACAACTCTACTAAATACCATTAATGTATGTTGTATTATTTATCATGAAGGTTTAAAACCAATTTTCTTATTATTTATCGATATCCTAAAATTGATTTATAATAAAATAATAAAAATTATCTTTATTAATATCATAAAACCTTTCTTATCTTTCATCTATGAATTAGTTATTTCATTAATCAAAAAAGTAGAAGAAATAGATAAAGAACAAATAAAAACTAATTTAATTAATTATAAAAATTCTATAAAAGAATATTTTAAAGATAAAACATTTGATGAAGTTTTTAATGAGTTAAAATTAAATAGTAAAGTAGTATATATTTATGTTACTAGTGTTATTAAAGATTCATTAAATACTAAATACGGTGATAACTTTTACGCTGAATGTTATTTTGAAAATAATAAATTAATGTTAAAAGTAGTACATAACAACATAACAAAAACCTACTATTATGATGTTATAGATAATGACATTAAATTATCTTATAATATATTTGAAGATATCCCAGAACAAAACGAAGTTATTAATGATAGAGTTTATTCATCTTAACAAATATGGAATAAAAAATGTATTTAGATCTATATGAGATAAAACAATTAAGTTATAATATAATAAATTATAAAAAAATAATTAATACTTTTTACAATAATGTTAAATTAAAAATTAGTAATAAATATAAATATTTAAAATACTCAATAAAATATATCTTACTTATTAGAAAAATAGCTAAAGAAAATAATATTATTATAAATAAAGTCACTGATAATATTAATTATATTTTTTCAAATAATAATCTACAAGAAACAACTACTGATATTTCAAAAACATTATCTATTATAGATTCTCATTTATTTAAAGCTATAAAAATAGATGGTAGGAATACAACTTCTATATCTTTACAAGCTATTTCTTATTTTGATAATCTTGATGCTGGTTTTATACTAAAGAGATATAGTCATGATAAAGGATATAGATATTTAAAATATATTAAATATTATAGTATATATGGTGATGTGTTTAAATTAGATATCTCTAGTGATAAGATTAAAATAAAAGATATAACTAATTTTTATTTTCAAGAAGATTTCAATTCTATAGTTATAGTCGGTGATAAATTAACATATGACAAAAAAATAAATAATAGTTATATTATTAAAGTTTTTACTTTAGTAAATAATGTTGTTTATTGGAATTCATTTCTAGATCTTAAAAATAATAGTCAAAAATATAAAGAAGATAATAATATTACAATTGTACATACTGTTATAGATACGATAGATGTCAGTAAATTAAAAGAACTTAATAATATTAAAGATGTTTCTGTTTCTATAACAAAAGATGGAATACAATTATTAGAAAATAAACCAAAACCACCAAAAGGAGATTTTAGATATAATTTAAATGTACCTAATCTAAATAGAAAGTGTTTTATTATTAATTATAGTTTTGATCAAAGACGCGTAAAAGATAAAACTATAGAAATAAATAATACTAATCTTTCACACATACCAAATTTACTTGAATGTGGCGAGTTAGGTTTAAATATATATGATAATGTTTCATTATCGCTTAAATATGATGATGAGATACTGTCATTACAAAAAACTGTCACAGAATTATCTAATAAAATGAAATTATATTCTGAGAGTAATAAAAAAGTATTATAATTGAATTAAAAAATATGTATATATTTATTTAAATGTTATGAATTTAGGATATATAGAATAAATAATATTAGGATATTTAGAATGAATGTATTACAGCAAGCTTATGAGTTAGGTGAGTATGGTCATAGAGATAATTTATTATTTGATAATAAAAAGCCATATTTTCATTATTGTAAAGAAATGGTTGAATTAGCTAAAACATATACCGATAATGAAGAAATATTATGTGCTTTATACTGTCATGGATTATTAGAAAATAATTCTTTATCAGAAGAAAATATTAATAATGTTTTAGGTAATAATATTACTTTTATTTTGAAAGAAATGTTAGAGGTATTTAAAGCTGAAAACGAACAAGAATATTTATCTTTATTATCTAAAACATCAAATAAAACACAAACAGCTATATGTTTTATTACAGCAGTACGAAGTATTAATTTATTAAAAGATAGTAGTCCTATTATTCATAGTTACATAAGAAAAGCTGAATTAGATTTAAATATTTTAAGTAGAGCCGATGAAGAGGTATTAAAATTAGCAAAAAATGTTGTAGATATGTGTTGTTTGGAAATAGAGTTTGATAAAGTAAAATAATGTTAAAATATAAGAGAGATATGGGTTTTAACCCATATCTCTCTTATAGCTATTATAAATTTTTTTAATCATATATACTTTATATGAAAAAAGTTATTAATTTAACTATATATTTTTTATATAAGGAGAGTGAGAATGGCCGATATTAAAACTTTACTTGCAACAAAAATTTATCAATTATTACCACCAGAGCAAACCTATTCTATTCCGATAATTGAAGAGAGTCTGAACATTGATGGTTTTCTTGATGAGTTGAGTGATGAGGTAACTTTACTATTATCAGATGAACAGAAAGAAAAACTTAAGAAACAGTTGTTAAATCTTCTTAATTCTTCGTTTATTTTAGGTTTTGTAGATTGTAGAATGAAATCTATAAATATTGTCAATGAACAGGAGTTCGTTGAAAAAGGTTTCAGAAAATTTTAAATATAATAAACATTTTAGGAGAGGGAAATGAATTTATTTACAATTAAAGGTAATACAAATCTTTTTGTTGTTTGGAGTTTTGAACAAGATAGGATTTATGGATATCCTATTAATAAATTTCCTATTGATGTGGAGTGAGATGTTTGCAATAACTTTGCATTAGAGCAAATTGAAAACATTTGGGAAATAAATGATATCTTTATTTCATCTTTTATTCATATGTCTGGAATATATGAATTTGGTTCATTAGGAGTGAAACCTTATTTCGAGTTTCTTGATTACTATATTTCTTCTAATAAAGAAGAGATAATTATTCATGACATTAATCTAAAAAGATTAAACAAAACACTAGCTAAAGACAATGCTTTATGTGTTATCCCTAATGACGAATCTGTAATAAAAAATCTTTTATTGTTTGTTCTTAAAGATTCTTTAAAACAAAAAGATTATCCAGATTTAACAGAAAATGCATAAGGAAATAAAATGTTAGAAATAATTTACCAAATAGTTCCTAGTGTGTTACAGATAGGAACTATTTTTATAGGTTTATACTACTGTGATAAATTATGAAGAGGAGAATTGTTTTCATTATTAATTAAATTGTAAGAAACAGGAGTTTAATTTTAATATAATACCATTTATTATATAATAAATGGTAGATAAGGAGACATAAAATGAGTTTAGAAAATTTAGATATAGTACAACCAACCACTGAACAACCACAACACACTAACAAATACAAAGAAGTTTTATATACAATACCTGTAAGCAAAAATAGGGCATTCGCCCATTTAGAAAACAACACTAGCTTTTATGACTATAAAGCTAGAAAAGGGTTAGGTATTTTAGCTGAAGTTTCAGATTCCGAATTTGCAGGAGAGGCGAATGGTGAATATATTCTTGGCGATGGGTGGAAATGTAAATGGATACATTACAATGGTAAATTTGTTCTGAAATTATTTACTAAAGATCAGACTAAACAAAGAAAACTAGACAATGGTATTATTAATTTCTTTGTAAGTCGCGGCTTATTGAAGTTTTATGCTGTAGATCTTTTAAAAGCTAGATTGAGATTTAAATTTCAATTGATCGATACCTTAGTAACTATTGTAAATAATTCTGGATACATAACAGCATTTAGAAAACATCCGGTATATGAGGAAAAATATAGCAAACACCTATCACGTGAGTGGGTTTCTAAATGGTGTATCAATATCGATCTTCATGATAGCGGCATTTTCTTAGATAATAATTATCAATTACTTTTTGAGTTAGTTAAGATGGTTAAAGTTATTGACGATTCTGAGAAATATCGACAAGAATTAGAGTTATCAAAAAGACTAAAAGAAGAACCACAACAAGAAGAAAAACAATAATAAGTTAATATGAGGAGAGTCTAACAACTCTCCTCATAACTTAAAATTTTTTTATTCATAATTTAATTAAAAGGAAATAACGATGTCAGAAACAGATTCGAAGAAATATATACCAAAGAAAGGTGAGTTTTTTACTATTAAATCTATGGTGAACTCACTTCCCCTTTATTTTTGTACATCTTCAGAAAATAGCTTAGTTTCTTATCGTCCGGCTTTATTTTTAGATTCCACTCCTATTAACTCTGATGTTAATTATTGTAGTTTTATTGAAGCTAGTTCTGATTTTATATTAAGTAATATAAAATCAATTTTAACTAATGAATTTATTAATAATGTTATTTTTTATCAAAATGAAAAGACTGGTACTAATCACAGAATACATAATTTACTTTTGATAAATACTCTAAAATTCGCGCAGTTAAAAGAAATGGAATTATTAACTAAACTAATGTTATTAAAAGATAGTCTATCTTTTAATAACGATGAATTATTAGAAATACTTTATCAATTTAGAATAACTAGTGTTGAAAAACTTCATCTATTATGTTTAGATATTCAAGACGGTCTTTTATCTAAATATTTAGGTGAGAGAGTTTCTTCTGAAGATTTTTATAGATTAACTTATAAATTAGAAAAAGGATTTTACTTAAATGAGTTATTTGAATCTTTATTATCTATTAAACTAAGTCATAATACTATAAGAAAAATAGAATCATCCGTAGATAGCGAAACAGATTATATTAAAGAAATAATTAACTGCTCTGATCATTTTCCTAAACATGTTGTTGATGAATTGAATGATAAAGAATTAAATGAGTTCTTTAATAACACTTCTGGAGAACATGCTCTTAATCTTAATATCTTAAGAAATGTTTTAAAATATTTTCCTATCAAAAAAGAAACAAGTGGGTCAGATATTTTTACAGATGTTGTAGAAAACAAATCAGTATATGTTAGAGAGTATTTAACAATTGTAATACCTAAAGGCTCATTAAAAAACAATGGAATTGTTTCAACATTATCTGTTATTAAAACCATGTTTAACAGAGGTGATGAAGATGTGGTAGATTGTATTGTAAAGTTTAAAGATTTAAGTGAAGAGAATTTAAATAGTTATTATTTAACTAATACAGAATTTTTACACAACTACTGTTTTTATCATGGCGGATATGAAATATATGTTGGAAAAGAACTTACTAATGGTTGGGTTCAAATAGAAAATTAGTTTTTATTTATACAGAAATGGTTTTCCATTTCTGTATAAATATTTCTATATTTTTTTAAAGTTATTTTAAAAGATTTTAATCATATATACTTTATATGAAAAAAATAATATAATTTAAATTTAATTATTCATTTTAGGAGAGGGTGAATGAGAAATATTAATAGTGTGTTTTTAACAGTTTTAAAAAAAGCAATAACTAAAATACAAATACGTCATGAAGACAGTGATGACGTTATGGTTCATATCAAACAAGATTTTAAAGAAGATATTCATGATGAAGACTCATCTTCTGTATGGGGTGTGGTATCTCATTATGTAAGTACGAAAGAAATAATATATGAAATAGCTGATGAGATTTTTAAATTAAAAGAACCTGAATTTATTAAAAAAGATCTAATAATGATGTTATTAGATTATCAGGAAAGACAAATCTTTGATCAATTACATTTATGGTGGAATTTTCTATCTAGTAATGTTATTGAAGAATCTGAAGATCCTAACAAAGTAATAGTAGTTGTAGATAGTAAACCTTTACATGAAATACCTAAAAATGTAACACATTTTATTTTCGAAGGTGAAGAAATACCGTCATGGTTTTTTAAAGATTTTGCTTTTTTAGAATATAATAACTTAATATCTATAGTTGGAGAAAATATTAAGGAATTAGATTTACATGATTTTGGCTCCTGTCTAAATCTAGAAGAAATAAATACACCTAAAGCTGCATTACTAAATACATTTTCATATTTTAAACATTTTACTAAACTTAAAATATTAATATGTGAACAATTAAGTTTCGATACTGTACTTCCAAACAGTTTAGAATATTTTCATTGTTCCTCTATATGGGGCTCTATGTATATTAACTGTTACGAAGATTCTGATAATAAACTTATTAATCTTAAAAAAGTTGTCATTAATGGCGTTAAAAAATTAATTGATAATTATGCATTTCCACCCAACTTGGAATATCTGGAAGCATTATCTTTAGAAATAACAAAACCTGTAGCAAATTTTGGAAGAATATCAAAAACAATCATAGGTGTACATGAAAATGATGAAAGATAAGTAGTCAATTTAAAAGATTTTTTAAATTGACTACTAGTTAAATAATTATTTAAACTTAAAAAAGGAAAAAAGAAATGAAAAACATCACCATTATTTACAACAAATTCGATATCGTTTCAGTTATAGCTGCTGCGTTTATGTACAGCTATTATAAATCATTAGCTAAACAATTTAAACATAAAGTTAAAGCATTAAGCAATGATAGTAGTGAGGAGTTTCTTGTTACAGAAGATCCTAACTATATTTACCTTTTTATTGGTATTTCTGAAATAGGAAAAAGATTTTTAAAAACAAATCATAAACTTATCTATAAAAATGATAATGGAAATGTTTTATCACAAGTTTACCATGAAGTAAAAAATGGAAAAAATGACGAATCTATGCTATATAAAAAATTAAGCATAGCTTTAGATAATTTTCTTTCAAAAGATTTTAATCAAACAGAAGCTGCTTCTTGTTTAAAACATTATATGTTAAGTCTTGATGTTTTAAAAGATGAAGCTAATTTTGTTTTTATTTATGATGGAGAGATAAGTAAAAATGAATTTGAATCTTTTGTGAAGGAACTTAAAGATAAATTTAAAAATAATTTTACTGGTAATAATCCTTTTACAAAGTCTAAGGGAATACTCTTTCCTGTTGCAACTATATCCGATATATATTCTGTTTGGGTTTCTAGATTTATGAAATTATCTTATAGTCATTATATTAATATAGCAATGACTGGAAAAGGCGTGATTGTTGACAGCGATGTTCCTAATATTAAAGAAAAGATTTTTGATGAACCTGGTTATGTGATGGCTTATCAATATCTTTAGTAACTTATTACTACTAGATAGCTATAAAAGGCTATCTAGTAGTAATAGTTTATTTTTTTATTTTATAAAATTATATTTTTATATTATTGAAAATAAAAGGATATGTTTTAATACATAGAACACACATACTATAGACAATTTAAATTTTATCAACATATAAAGAGAAAAAATGGAAACAAGTAAATTAAATAATGAGGTTAAAGAAACATATCCACAAGTGCTCGATATTAATTTAATTAATAAACCTGTAGAAAAAGATTTATTTATTATTTCCCGTGAGATTAATTCAGACATATTAAATAATAAAACACATTATTTAAAGTCTTATATAGATAGATTTCAGTTATTATGGACTGGAAAAATAAGAGCTGAAATAAGATCTAGAGATAGTGAGAGAAATTATAAAGAAAACGATATAGCTGTTCTTATAGAAGGACATTCAGAACAAGGAATATGGATAGGTACTGGTAACGTTTTAACATTTAAAATAAAACATCTAGATACTTTCGGATTAAGTAAAGATAATGTTTTATTACATTATGAATTGTTAACTAGAGTATTTATTAAAGATATAGAAAGATCTATAAAAGAATTAAAACAATTTGGTTTTTAATAAACAAATAGTCATTATAAATGATTTTAGTCATATATACTTTATTTGATAAAAGTTATCAAATTTTATAAAGTAAAAAGGAAAATTTAAAATGTTACCATTTATAAATCAAGATATTTTAATATTTGCTATTTTATTATACTCTATGGTTTTTGCTTTTGGGTATAAATTAATAAAAGTTATTGTAGAACAAAATAAAGAACATTGTGATAATTTTTCATTAAGTTCTGCTAGAGCTATAGGTTTGGTTATGTTGGTAAGCGTTGTCTTATTTTTTATATTTCTTACAGGTGTTTAAAAAATGTACATAATGTCTAGTGATGGAAAAATATGGTTTACTGAACAAATTGCTCCTACAGAATTACTTACTTATGGTGTTAATCCTGTTTATCTTTCTAAAGAAGGCGTGGTGTGGTGTGATGATAATTCTTTTATACAAATACAAACAACTGATATTGTTTTCACTACATCCAATAAAGATATAGTGGAAAAACTTTTATTAGAAAATGTGGATTTAATAAAAGATAAAGATATAATAGAAACAGTTGAAGAATATGAAGATTTTAACGGTCATGTGTCAAATGAGCAATTAGATAAAGATTATTTAAACAGTACATTTAATGATCCTGATTATTATATATAAAGAAATTTATGAGTAAAATATTCTATTTTGATTTAGAAGAGACTGTTATACAATCTTTTAATAATCCTGTTTTTTGTAATGAAAATAAAGTAGAATCTTTTATAAAGAAAAATTCTATTAATGAAATAGGGATATTCTCAGCAGCTATAATTAATGAAGAACATAAAAAACATTTTATTAACTATATGCAGATAGGAATAGAAAAAAGATTTAATATAAATATAAATCAAGATAGAGTAGTAACTATGGAACAAGTATCTTCTTTATATAAAAATAAAAATGGTATATTTATAGATGTATGGGAAATGTTATCTCTATATGGTAAGGATGGGGCTTTTCATTATTATTGTAATAACATATATAAGAACGATAAAACTTGTATTTTGTTAGATGATATTTTTGAAAACATAACTATAAATAATCATAAAAGAAGATTAATTACTAAGATAGTTAATATAAAGGAACTTAAGGTATGAATATGAACAATCCTCTTAAATTAAAAGCAGATCATATCAGCTCTATTTATTTAGGAGATTTTCAAGTTATTGTTTTAATAAACCCTAAAGATTTAGAAATAGATACTGAAAAAATATATCACGGAATAGAACTTATAGATCATGGTGAAATTTCACATTGTTATAAGAGAGCTGTACGGGTCATAAGAACAACTAATGAAAATTATGGTGAAACTGATTGTGTGCAAAGAGTTGTTCATGTTTATTTAGCTGATGTTTAGTTATATAGTTAGACAGGAAATCCTGTATAACTATATATTTTTTATTTAAAATGAAAGGTGAAATATGGAT